>Ga0335069_10003917_pt1 | contig 22292 bp, 23 predicted proteins | sample Lox_Sample_11_FD_206714 | JGI IMG/M metagenome (GOLD analysis project Ga0335069, IMG submission 206714) | Soil microbial communities from Loxahatchee National Wildlife Refuge, Florida, United States - Lox_Sample_1.1 | ecosystem: Environmental > Terrestrial > Soil > Wetlands | place: USA... | reverse complement strand
CTCGCCGATCGCGAGCTTGTCAAGCCACGCCGCCGTCAGTCCCTGATCGCTCATGTTCGTCCCCTACTCTGCCGTCACGCCGGCGCGCCGCACCAGCTCGCCCCATTTCGCGATCTCGGCCGCCACGAAGCGTTCGGTCTCGTCCGGGGTCATGTCGAGCACGCGCCCGCCGCTTTTCTCGAACGTGGAGACGGATTGCGGGTTGTGCGTGGCCCGCGCCACCTCCGCCTGCAGGCGCTGGACGATCGGCCGCGGCGTCTTCGCCGGCGCGAACAGGCCGAACCAGGTCTCCATCTCGAATTTGGCCACGCCGGTCTCGGTGATCGTGGGCACGTTGGGCAGCAACGGGTTGCGCGCCGCACTCGAAATCGCCAGCGCCTTCACCTTGCCGGCGTCGATATAAGGCCGCGCCGTCGTCGTGTTGTCGTAGAAGAGATCGACGCGCCCGCTGATGAGGTCCGTATACACCGGCTGCGCGCCCTTGAAGTTGACCTGCTCCATGGAAACACCGGTCAGGTTGAGCAGGATGACCGCGCCCACGTGCTGGCCGCTGCCGATGCCGCCGATCGCGAGGTTGAGCTTGCCCGGGTTGGCGCGCGCGAAGTCGATGACATCCTTGAGCGAGGATTGCGGCAGGTCCGGCCGCGCGATCCAGGTGTAGGAGTAGCTCACCGCGAGCCCAAGCGGAACGAAGTCGGCCGGGCTGTAGCCCGGATCCTTGTAGAGCGGCGCATTGAGCGCGATGTTGCTCAGCCCCCCGACGAGGAGCGTGTAGCCGTCGGCCGCCGCCTGGGCGGCACTGCGCGTGCCGATCAAGGTACCGGCCCCGGCGCGATTCTCGACCACGAAGTTCTGGCCCAGTTGCGCGCCGAGCTTGTCGGCCAGCACCCGGCCGACGAAGTCGAAGCCGCCGCCCGGCGTGGACGGCACGATGATCCGCACCGGCCGGTCCGGATAGTCCGCGGCCTTGGCGGGCACGGCCGCCGCAACCAACAAAATGCAGGCCAGCGCACGTATCGCGCTCGTCATGTCGTCGTCCTCACTGCAATTTCGGGGCGAAGTCCTGGTCCGGATAGGTCGAGGCGTCCGGCACCTTGATCACGATCATCGCGCGATTCACGCCGGCGTGACAGCCGTTGCACGCCTCGGTGAGCTGGCCGAACGCGCCGGCAAAGCGCTGCGCATCCTTGGCCTTGACCGCCTCCTGCAGCGCCGCCATCGGCGCCTTCACCACCTCGACCATGTCGGCGATCGAATAGGAGCGCCAGGTCGGCCACACGCGCGCCACGCGCTCGAAGGACTCCTCCATCTGCCCGAGCTCGAAGGAGGCGAGCGGCCAGTTTTTGGACCGCCCGGCGAGCGCCAGCTTGATGTGGCGCGACTGGATCGTTTCGATCATGAGATCGCCCAGGCCCGGACGGTACGCAGGCGGCGGTGAGGCGGTCTGCGCGATCGCCGCCGACACGCCGACCAGGACGGCGACCGCAAACCCTGCGAGCATCGCAGATCTCATTGCTTCACCATGATGCAGTCGACCTCCACCGACGCGTTGGGGCTGTCGGAGGCGACCTGCTTGGTGGCCGCGAATTCCTTGTAGCCGTCCTTCGCGCAGGTGAACTTGACGTCGTCAGGGCTGACGTTGGTGCCGAATCCGGCGACGTGAAAGTGGCCCTCGTCGTTGGTGCGCAGGATGATCGTGCCGGCCTTGATCTCGACCGTGAGCTTGGCGTCGGCAATCGGATTGCCGTCGCGGTCCTTGACCCAGCCGAAATACGGATGGCCCGCGTCCTCCTGCTCGTCCGGGCCGAACCCTTCGCTCCCTCCGGCCCAGGCAGCACCCGCAACCGCGAGGCAGAGAACGGCGGCAAGAGCGCAGGCGTGTCTCACGGAACGCTCCACCTATGCCACCCGGATGAACCAGCCACGCAGCAGAAACACGAGAACCATAAGGACCGCCAACGGCACGACCCAGGTCAGGGTGGGCCAGGCGGGGCTCGACCAGCGGCCCCCCGCCCGGCCAGCCGGCAGCGCCGCGGCGATCCCGGCCACGATCGCAGCGCCGATGGCCGAGGTGGCAAGCCACCCCCACCAGTACATCGCCGGACCGGCCCGCGGCGTGGGCGGCGCGTAAACCAGGGGATGAAACTCGCCCGCGCGCGCGAGATAGGTGAACAGCGCCCAGTTGTTGTCCATGGACAGGACGTAGAGGACCGCGAATGCAACCGAGAACACCGGGAAGACGCGCGCGATGCTCATGGCCCGAACCCGCGGATGCTGCTGACCACGTGGCCGACGATGAAGGCGTACCAGACGATGAATGCCAGCAGCGCCGTCACCGCCTTGCGCGCCACCGCCATCTCGGCCGCGAGCGGCTGGCGCCAGAAATACCAATAGGCCGGCAAGAGCCCGAGCCCGACCGAGACGAAATGCTCTTTGAGCTCGAACACGCCGTTGGCGGCACTCAGCCGCAGATCCTCGAAGAAGCTGCGCACGCCGATGCGGTAGGTCGGATAGAGGATCGAGCCCAGCAGAACCGTCGCGACGTAGAGGACGACGACCGTGTTGGCGTAGGAGGCGCCGCGCACGGCACGGAAGCCGTGGAACACGGTGCCGCCGCCCGCCCTCGCCGGCCACCAGACGCTCAGGCTCTGATGGGTCAGCGCACCCAGCATGAAGACGGCGCACAGCCCATGGAAAATGAGCAACGTGGTGATCACGCGTATCCTCCCGCTGCCGATTATGGCGTGCGTGCCGGGGCTTGACCAGCCGACACGGCTATTCGATGCCGGCCGCGCGCAGGTATTGCGGGTCGACAAAGCGGTCGGCGGACGGCAGCGGAGCCTTGAGCTGGCCGGCGCCGGCCATGAGCGCAATGGAGCGCGCGAGCGCCTCGCGGTCGATCTCGCCCTGGCGCGGCAGGACGTGCCGGTCGGGCTCGAGATAGAGCGCCAAGGTCGCCCGCGCGTCCGCCTCGGTGCAGCGCGTATCTTCGACGATCGTGGCCGCGACGGCGCTGCGGTTGGCCGGGTCGCGGATGAAGCGGAAGGCCGCGGCCAGCGCCCGCACGTAACGCACGACCACGTCCTTGTGCGCGTCCGCCCAGCCGCGGCGCGCGGCGGTCACGGTGTAGAGGAAGGGCGGGGCCACCTCGCGCGAGGTGCCCAGGATGCGATAGCCCTCGCGCGCCGCCGTGACATCCTGCGGCTGGCCCAACGGTACCGCCTCGCAGGCGCCGCGCTTGAGGCACGCAAGCCGCTGCGGCGTGCCCGAGATCGTCTCGACGCGGACGTCGCCGGCGGCAAGCCCGTGCCGGGCCAGCAGCGCATTCATGGCCATGGCGATCGGCCCCGCCTCGTCCGCCATGCCGACCAGCTTGCCCTTGAGGCCCGCAAAGCTCTTGATCTCCGGCCGCACGACCAGGCTGTAGATGGGGTCGTTGAACTCGGCCGCGACCGCGACCACGTCGTCGCCCGCGAGCACGCGCCGGATCAGGAAGGGAGTCGCCACATGCGTGAGCTCGACCGTGTCGTCGTTCAACGCATCGATCATCTTGTCGGCCCCACCCGCGATGAAGAACTGCCGCACCGCGAGCCCTTCGCGCGCGAACTGGCCCTGGCGCTGGGCGACGTGGACCGGCAGTGAAAAGACGCTGCGCTCGGCCGAGAACGCCTGACCGTAGCGCAGCGCCTGCGGGTCCGCGGCGGCGGGCGGCATCGCCGTCAGCAGCAGCACGAATCCCGCGACGAGCGCGGCCGGCGGCCGGTGGATCATTCTTTCGAGATTAGACGCACCCCGGGTCAGCCGGAAGGGCGATCCCGGCCGCCGCCCGCACCCCGAAGCTCGATCCCCGCGAAGAGCATGCCCGCGTTCCCGGCCCGATTTCGGGTCTCGAGCTGTTCGCACGCTACCTTCCCGCGCGTCGTCCGCAGGAAGGCGATGGTGACATCCGACATCGACATGGGGGGATACTCCCTTTGCTACGTCACACCGATCACAACACCGATCCGGGCCCGAGGGTTTGGGCGAACGCTTCGGTTAAGACCGTAGAAACCGTCGCGATTTATTCTTGTGTGGTATTCGCAGCCCCCGGATTATCATGGGATTCCATGAGCTTTCCCGCCGCTAGCCTGACATGACCGCGAGCTTCGTCACGGCCCTGCCCAGCCGCGGGAGCATCGCCGCCGCCGTCGCGATCGGAGGCTCGCTCGTGGTTGCCTTCGGCGCCACGCTGGCCGTCGCCCGCGCCGATCTGCCGCACGTCCCCGAGATCCTGGTCGCCTACGACGCGGCCCTGATCATGCTGAGCCTGATGACCGCCTATCTGCTGTTCGGTCAGTTCATGGTGTCCGGCACGGTCTCGGTCGCCGTGCTCGCCACCGCCTACATGGTCACGGGCCTGCTGCAGGTCGAGAACCTGCTGTTCTTCCCCGGCGTGTTCCTGCGCCAGGACATCTACCAGGTGGACGCGGCGAGCCCGATCTGGGTCTGGCTGATCTGCCACGTCATCTTTCCGGCCCTCGTCTGCCTTTACGCGTTCGTCGACGGGCGAAAGCACACCGTGCCGCCGGCGCGGGTGAACGCCGCGATGATGGGCCTCACCGGGGTCTCCGTGCTCGTGATGCTGGCCGTGTTCTGCCTCGTCACCTATGGCATCCGGCTGCTGCCGCCGCTCGTCATGACCCGGAACTCGATCGACCTCGTGTCGACCGGCCTCGGTCCCGCGGCCTGGGCGCTGAACGTGGCCGCCCTGGTCCTGCTGGTCGGGCGCTTGCGCTGCCGCTCCCTGGTCCAGCTGTGGCTGTCCGTGGCGGTGCTCGCCTCGCTGCTCGACCTGACGGTGACGATGTACGCGCCGCTGCGCTATTCGGCGGGCTGGTACCTGTCGCGGGTCATCAGCCTGGTCGCGACCGGAATCGTGCTCGCGGCCATGTTGCGCGAGATGACGCTTCTCTATGCGCGCGTGGCCGACCTCAACGACCGGCTCGAGCAGATGGCGGTCACCGACGGCCTCACCGGCCTGGCCAACCGCCGGCACTTCAATCAGACCCTCGACCGCGAGTGGCGGCGCGCCCGGCGCGAGATCGACCTCGTGTCGTTGCTGATGATCGATATCGATCATTTCAAGGGCTACAACGACCGGCTCGGCCATCTCGCGGGCGACGAGTGCCTGCGGCGCGTGGCGCGCGCCATCGGATCCTGCGTGCGCCGGCCGCTCGACCTCGCGGCGCGCTACGGCGGAGAGGAGTTCGCGATCGTCCTGCCGGGGACCGATGCGGCCGGCGCGCTCGCGGTGGCGCAGCGTGTACGCGAGGCGGTCGCGGCGGTCGCCCTTCCGCATCCGGACACCGGGACGCCGGTGACGGTCAGCATCGGCATCGCGACCTTGCGGCCGATCGCCGACGATTCGGAGACCATCCTGATCGCCGCCAGCGACGAGGCCCTCTATCGCGCCAAGCGTGCCGGCCGCGACCGCGCCGTGGCGCACGACGCCACGGCGGCCGAAGCGCCGGTGCCAGACCGCGTCGAGGCCGATTAAGACCCCGCTATTCGTAGCGCAACGCGTCGATGGGATCGAGGCGCGCCGCTTTCCGCGCCGGGTAGTAGCCGAAGAAAATCCCGACCGCCGCCGAGAACGCGAATCCGCCGGCGATCGCGGCCGCCGAGATCGGGGCCGGCCAGCCGGCGATCCATGTGAGACCCATGGCGAATCCCACGCCCATCAGGATGCCGGTAATGCCGCCGCTGACGCTCAAAAACACCGCCTCGGCGAGGAATTGCAGCAGGACGTGAAGCCGCCGCGCGCCGATCGCCATGCGCAGCCCGATCTCGCGCGTCCGCTCGGTCACGGACACAAGCAGGATGTTCATGATGCCGATGCCGCCGACCAGGAGCGAAATCGAGGCGACGGCCGCCAGTAGAAGCGCCATGATCCGGCTGCTGCTTTCCGCGGTCTCGACGAACTGGCTGAGATTGCGCACGTCGAAATCCTTGAGCGCGCCGGGCTTGATGCGATGGCGCAGGAGCAGCGTCTGGGTCGCCTGGCCGATGGCGGTCTGGACCTCCTCCGGACTCACCGCCTGCACGAAGATCATGTTCGCAAACCCGGTGAGGCGCGCCTGCAGATTGTAGGGATTGGGCGGCGGCAGATAGGGCCAGTTGAACGGCGTTTGCGCTTGCGTCGGTGCGGCGACGCCGAGCACCTTGCGCTCGGCGGTGGTGAACGGCGTCATGAGCAGATCGTCCTGGTCCGTGCCGAACGGCGACTGGCCTTTGGCCGCGAGCACGCCGACCACCTGCAGCGGCACGCTCTTGACCTGGATGAACGCGCCGATCGGGTTCTCGCCGGGGCTGAAGAGCTGGCTGTACACAGTCTGGCCGATGACGGCGACGAGTGCGGCCCTCGCCTCGTCATCGGCCGTGATGCCGCGGCCGGCGGCGACGGTCCAATTGGTGATCGGCGGGTAAGTGGAATTGACGCCCTGGATCATCGTCGTCCAGTTCTGGTTCTCGTACTGCACCTGTCCTTGTTGCCGGATGAGATAGCCGACCTGGGCCACGGCGGGATCCTCGCGGCGGATCGCACGCGCATCCTCGACCGTCAGGGTGCTGGCGCTACCGAAGCCGGAACGGACGCCGCCGGTCGACACGGCGCCGGGAAGAATCACCACCACGTTCGTGCCGAGGCTTTCGATCTGCTTGCGCACCGCCTCGTTCGCCCCCTGCCCGATCGCCACCATGACGATGAGAGCTGCGACGCCGATGAACACGCCCAGCATGGTGAGGGCCGAGCGCATCTTGTTGCGGCCGATCGCCTGCATTGCCGCCGCGGCGACCATCAGCGCGAAGGCCCCCGACGCGGCACCGCCTGTCGGGGGTGCGACGGCCGGCCGCATGGGAGTTGCCCCGAGCCTCCGCCCGGGCGTCGCCGCCGTCTTCGACACGCGCTCGTCGGACACGATCTGGCCGTCGCGCATCGTCACGACGCGATCGGCGTAGGCGGCGACGTCGGCCTCATGAGTGACGACGATCACGGTGACGCCCTGCTCGCGGTTCAGCGTTACGAGCGCGTCCATGATTTCGTGCGACGTCTTCGTGTCGAGATTGCCGGTCGGCTCGTCGGCCAGCAGAAGCCCTGGTCGGTTGATCAGAGCGCGAGCGATGGCCACGCGCTGCTGCTGGCCGCCGGAGAGCTGCCCCGGCGTGTTGCGCTCGCGCTCCCCGAGGCCGAGCTGCCGCAGGGCCGCCCGCGCCCGGTCGATGCGCTCGCCCCGCCGCTTGGGGCCGGTGGCCGCGTAATAAAGCGGCAAGCCGACGTTCTCAAGGGCGCTGGTGCGCGCCAAGAGATTGAAGCTCTGGAACACGAATCCCAGGCGCTCGCCGCGGATGCGCGCGAGCTCCGGCTCGTGGAGGCCGGCGACATCGCGGCCTTCGAAGAAATAACGCCCGCCAGTCGGCCGGTCGAGGCAGCCGAGAATGTTCATCAGGGTCGACTTCCCCGAGCCCGACGATCCCATGATCGCGACGAATTCGCCGGGCTCGACCACGAGGTTCACGCCGCGCAGCGCGTGGACCTGGACGTCGCCGATGGCGAATGTCCGGGTCACGTTCTCGATTCTGATGACGGGGTCGATCCGGATGACTGAAGCCACGCGAACGATCCTTTGGCGGGACCGGCTCAGAGCCGCGGTTGCGGCAGTCCCGATCGACCGGCAGCACCGTGGTCTTCGCCGACGATCACCTGCTCGCCCGGGCGGAGGTCGCCTTTGACGATCTCCGTGAAGCTCTCGTCATCGACGCCGGTCGCGACCGGAACGGCCACCGGGCCGCCGTCTCGCAACACCCAGACCCGGGCCTCGCCGGCAGGAACAGGCGCCATGCCTCCGGGTGCGTAGCGGAGCGCCTGGTTCGGCACCCGGACAACGTTGGCTCTTTGATCGACGATGATGCGGGTGGACGCGGTCATGCCGGGCATGAGCGCCAAATCGGTGTTGGCGACGCTCACGACCGCGTCAAACGTGACGACGTTCTGGACGGTCTGCGGTGACTGCCGGACCTGGGTGACCGTGCCCTCGAAGATCCGCTTGGGATAGGCATCGACCGTAAACGTCGCCTTGTCCCCTTCCTTGACCCCGCCGATGTCGCTCTCGCTCGTGTTGGTGTCGACCTGCATCTTCTGGAGGTCGGTGGCGATCAGGAACAAGGTCGGCGTCTGGAAGCTCGCGGCGACCGTCTGCCCCTGGGTCACGTTGCGCGACACGACCGTGCCGTCCACTGGCGACACGATGTCGGTGTACTCGAGGTTGAGCTTGGCTCCCTCGACCAGGCCTTCGTCGAGCTTGACCGTCCCTTCGTCCTGGTCGACGAGGTAGAATTGGTCCTCGGCCTGCTGGCGCGCGATCGAATCCTGTGCGGCCAGCTTCTGATAGCGCGTCAGGTTCGCGCGATCCTTGTCGAGGATCGCCTGGTCACGCGCGAGCTGACCGGAATACTGGTCGAGAGCCGACTGAAAAGGACGCGGATCGATCTTGGCGCAGACCTGACCGGCCTTCACTTGCGTGTTGTAGTCGCAGTAGAGCCGCTGGATGACGCCGGACACGTAGCTGCCGACGATGATGGTGAGCTCGGGATTGACCGTGCCGGTCCCGGAGACTGTCCGGGTGACATTGCCCTGCGTGACCGCGGCGGTCGTAAAGCGGACCGGGACCGTGCCATGGGAGGCCCACCAGGCAACGCCGGCCGCGATGAGTACCAGGGCCGGGAGGCCTCCGGCGACCCAGTAGCTTTTCAGGCCGAGATGGCCGATCCATCCGCCCGGCTTTGCCGCGGGCGGCACATCGGTACGCGCCGTGGTGGACGGCGTCGAAACGAGTTGATCTAGCATGGGCGCAGCCTAAATCCGGCCGGCCAACCGCACCTTGATTTCGATCAAATCCGTGCTTACGGCGCCTACTTGCACGCGCCGATCGAGCCGGATCCGCATCGGCGGCCGTCGATCCAGATCGCCCGGTTCAGCTTGGCCCCCTGAAGATCGACGCCCGTGACGACGGCGCCGGTCAGATCGGCGCCCGCGAGATTGGCGCCGGCCAGGGAAGCGCCGGTCAGGTTCGCCCGCCGCAGGTGCGCCCCCTCGAAATCCACGCGCGACAAATCGGCCTGCCGCATGTCGGCGGCCGCAAGATTGACGTTAGTAAGGTCGGCGCCGCTGAGCTTGGCCGAGACCAGGATCGTCTGCTCCATGGTCGCCCGCTTCAACACCGCACCGGCGGCGATCGCACCGGTCATGTCGGCGCGCGACAATTTCGCATCGCTGAGGCTGGCGCCGCTCAGATTGGCGTGCCGGAGATCGGCGCGCGACACGTTGGCGCCCTGAAACTTTGCTGTGTTGAGGTTGGCCTGCGACAGGTTGGCGCCGCTGAGGTCCGTCTCGCTGAGATCCGCCGTGCGCAGGTCCGCATGGAGGAAATTCGCACCCTGCAAAATAGCCTTGGCGAAGCTCGTCCCGCGCAGATCGGCGCCCTCGAGATTGACGCCGGGCAGACGCGCACCGCTCAGGTCCTGGTTGGTGCACGCGACGTTGGCCTCGAGACGGCAGCTGCCGATCACCTGCTGGCCCTCTGCGGCCGCGGCGAGGACGCCGGCGAGGAGCAGCGCAGCACCCATGCCGACCCAGGAAGTTCTGCTGACAGCCATAGGATCATGATGCGGCAGGCATCGCGGCGGATCAAGCCGCCAGCCTCGTGCGCCGGTTTCAGTAGAGCGTGATCTCGCGCGCGAGCAGTTGCCGCCACAGCCCGTCGAGGGCAGCGAGCCCCTCGCTCACGATCCGGTCGAGGGCCGGACGCAGCGCATCGCCGGAGCGCGCGGCTTCGCCGGCCAACCGCAGCTGGACGATCTGCGGCTCGCGCACCGGCCGGCCGATGCGGCTGACGAGGTAGCATTCGACCGCGGTGAGGCCAGGAACCTCACGCAGGACCTGCGCCGCGATCTGGCGCGCGGCGACGTTGTAGAGCTTGCCCACATGGGTGATCGGGTTCTTGCCGGCGACCGATTCCATGGTCATGGGCCGGTGCGGCGTGATCAGGCCGTTGGCGCGGTTGCCCCGGCCGGCTTCGCCGTCATCGCCTGCCTCGGCAGACGTGCCGGTCACGGTGAGATAGATCGAGCCGCGCAGAAGGTCGTCGGCCGCGTTTACCGCAATCGTCGGCGGCCGGGACGAGATGCCTTCCGCCACACCTGACGCGATGGCCGTCACCTCATTCGTCCCGGCGACGTAATCGTCGAGCTGGCCAATATAGCGGTCGATCATGGCGCATGAGATCGTGAGCTCCACGTCCTCGTCGCGGCGCACGCCCATCACCTTCACGTCTTCGCCGAGGACCGGATGCCGGCGCTTGATGAACGGCAGGTTCAGCTCGCGCTCGGCCGCGAGCACCAGGCTCTCGAGCGCCGTCGCCGGCGCATAGCCGACGCCGATCGACGTGTCGTTGGCCAGCCACACGCCCGATTTCTGCTGGCGCAAGAACAGATCGACGAGATCGGCCGAGCCCGGCCGGATCAGGCTGTGGATCTTGACGTGGCGGCCCGGGTCGAGGTGGCGGAGATGCTGGCGCAGCCAGGCGCGCGCGGTCTCCACGGCGATCTCTTCGATCGGGACCACGGCGCCCTTGAATTCTCGCGTGGCGCGGCCGGCAAGGAAGATCTCGATTGGTGCCAGGACCTCGCCGCCGCCGAACGCCGGCCGCGAGGCGCCGCCCCACAGCAGCACCTTGTCGACATTGTGGTGGAGGACAAAGCCGAAGCGCTCGCGGTAATGCGCGGAGAGCGCGCACGATAGCTCCTCGGCGAGCGCATCGCAGATCGTGTCCGGATGGCCGAGGCCCTTGCGTTCGACGATCTCGACCGGCTGGGCCGCCGGATCGGCGCATTCGGAGATGTGCAGCGGCTGTGTCACCCCGGCAGTGTCCGCGGTCGGACCGGACGGCGCTTTGATCGAAATCAAGGCCTTGACCGGCAAGCCGTGCGAGTTTTCCGCTCACTATCGCGCCGGAGGCTGCCACGCCCACCCTGACCACACCCGTCCTCGCGCATCGCCGCTTCCCGGAGACCGGCGGCGAACAGGTGAATACCGTCGCGCGCTTCGCAGCCGATCCGGCGGAGCTCATTCGCCTGTATCGCGCGATGGTGCTGACCCGCACCTTCGATGCCAAGGCAATCGCGCTGCAGCGTACGGGGCGGCTCGGCACCTACGCCTCCTCGCTGGGCCAGGAAGCCGTTTCGGTCGGGCTGGCGAGCGCCATGCGCGCGGATGACGTCCTGGTGCCCAGCTTCCGCGAGCACGGTGCGCAGCTCTGGCGCGGCGCCACGCCGCTCGAGCTGCTGCTCTACTGGGGTGGCGACGAGCGCGGGAATTCGTTCGCCGCCGCTGCGCAGGACTTTCCGAACAGCGTGCCGGTCGGCAGCCACGCCCCACATGCGGCGGGTGTCGCCCTGGCGTTCAAGCTGCGCGGTGAGCCGCGCGCTGCCGTCTGCGTGTTCGGCGACGGCGCCACGTCGAAGGGCGACGTGGCCGAAGCGCTCAACATCGCCGGCGTCTGGAAGCTGCCCGTCGTATTCGTGATCAACAACAACCGCTGGGCGATCTCCGTGCCGGTCGAGCGCCAGACCGCCGCGCATACGCTGGCGCAGAAATCAATCGCCGCCGGCATTCCCGGCGAGCAGATCGACGGCAACGACGTGATCGCGGTCCGCGACGTGGTGGCCCGCGCACTGACCAAGGCGCGCGCCGGCGGCGGACCGGGCTGGATCGAGGCGCTCACCTACCGGCTGGGCGACCATACGACCGCCGATGACGCGAGCCGCTATCGCGACGACGCCACGGTCAGCCCGCATTGGGCCGACGAGCCGGTCGCGCGGCTGCGCAGCCATCTGGTGGAGATCGGCGCGTGGCACCGCGAGGACGAAGAGCGCCTCCTCGCGGAGCTGGGCGCCATGATCGACAGCGCCGTGAGCGAGTATCTCGCGACACCGCCCCAAGCATCGTCAACGATCTTCGACTTTACCTACGCCGCGCTGCCGAAGGATCTCGCGATGCAGCGCGCAGCGGCCCTCGGCGAGAGCACCTGACATGACCGAGATCACGCTCGTCCAGGCGGTCAATCTCGCGCTCGCGCGCGCCATGGAAGCGGACCGCTCGGTTGTTGTGCTCGGCGAGGACGTCGGCAAGGACGGCGGCGTCTTCCGCGCCACCGACGGCCTGCTCGCCCGGTTCGGTGAAGCGCGCGTCCTCGACACCCCGCTCGCAGAGGCGGCCATCGCCGGCCTGTCGGTCGGCCTCGCCGCGCAAGGGTTCCGCCCGGTCGCCGAGATCCAGTTCACCGGATTCATCTATCCGGCCATCGACCAGATGGTGAACCATGCCTCGCGGCTGCGTACCCGGACGCGCGGCCGGCTGACCTGCCCGATGGTGCTGCGCTCGCCCTGCGGCGGCGGAATTCGTGCGCCCGAGCACCACTCGGAAAGCCCCGAGGCGATGTTCGCGCATGTTCCGGGCCTGCGCGTGGTCATCCCCTCCTCGCCGGCGCGCGCCTACGGGCTGCTGCTGGCCGCCATCCGCGATCCCGATCCGGTCGTGTTCTTGGAGCCCACGCGGCTCTATCGCGCGGTCAAGGAAGACGTGGCCGACGACGGTCAGGCGCTGCCGCTCGATCGCGCGTTCGTGCTGCGGGACGGCACCGATCTCACGCTCGTCACCTGGGGCGCCATGGTCACGGAGACGCTCGCGGCCGCGGACACCCTCGCAGCCGAAGGAGTCGACTCCGAGGTCATCGACCTTGCGACGCTCAAGCCGCTCGACGCGGACACGCTTCTCGCCTCGGTTACCAAGACCGGCCGCTGCGTCATCGTCCACGAAGCGCCACTGACCGGCGGCTTCGGCGCCGAGGTCGCGGCCCGGCTTGCCGAGCGGGCGCTGACCTCGCTGCTGGCACCGATCGAACGCGTGACCGGCTACGACATCGTGATGCCCCTGCCGCGGCTCGAGCACCATGACATGCCGGGTGAGGCCCGGATCCTGGCCGCGGCGCGGCGGGCCCTTGCCTATCAATGACAGGGGCTTACCAATGACGATCTTCGCTCTGCCCGATCTCGGCGAAGGGCTCCACGATGCGGAGATCATTGCGTGGCATGTCGCCGCGGGCGATCACGTGGTCGCCGACCAGCCCTTGGTGTCGGTGGAAACCGACAAGGCGGTGGTGGAGGTTCCATCGCCGCAGGCCGGACGCATTGCGCGCCTGTGCGCGCGGCCGGGAGACCGGATCAAGACCGGCGCCCCGCTCGTCGAATACGAAGAAGGGCCTCATCCCGACACGGGGGCGGTCGTCGGCGAACTGGCGGCGGGCGCCACGGCGCCGCAGCCGCGGGCCGCTGCAGTACCGGTCGCACCGCATCCTGGGACCAAAGCCGCACCGGCGGTCAGGGCGCGCGCCAAAGCACTCGGCGTCGACCTCGCGCGCATCGCACCGAGCGGCCCCGGCGGCACCATCACGCTCGCCGACCTCGAGGTCGCTGCGGAAGCCACGCCTGCAGGCGCCGGCGAGGTCTTGCGTGGCGTACGCCGCGCCATGGCGCTCAACATGGCACGGAGCCGCAGCGAGGTCGTGCCCGCCACCGTGCTGGATGACGCGGATATCACCGGCTGGCGCGCGGACGAAGACGTCACGATCCGCCTCATTCGGGCGCTCGTGGCCGGCAGCGCGGCCGCCCCCGACCTCAACGCCTGGTTCGATGGCAGGACGATGACGCGCCGCGTTCACCGGGCGGTCGATCTCGGTCTCGCGGTCGACACCGACGACGGGCTGATCGTCCCGGTCTTGCGCGACGTCGGCAGCCGGCCGGCGGCCGATCTCAGGCGCGGTCTCGACGCGCTGAAGGCCGACGTGCGGGCGCGCAAAGTGCCGCTGGCCGACCTCAAGGGCCAGACGATCACGCTGTCGAATTTCGGCATGCTGGCCGGGCGCTACGCGGCGCTCGCCATCGTGCCGCCCCAGGTCGCGATCCTCGGCGCCGGCCGGGCACGGCCCGAGCTCCGGCCCGTGAACGGCCAGGCCGTCGTGCGCCGCATCCTGCCGCTGTCGCTGACCTTCGATCACCGCGCGGTCAGCGGCGGCGAGGCCGGACGCTTCCTGCGCGCCGCCATCGACGATCTCGAAACGCCGGCCTGACCGCATCTTTTCCAGGAGACATGCCATGCCCGACCCGTTCCGTTTCGCCGATGAGTTGGGCCCGCTCAAGATCGTCCACATCCACCGGCCGGCCGTGGGTCTCAAGGCCGTGGTCGCGGTCGACAACGTGGCGTGCGGCCCGGCGATCGGCGGCTGCCGCATGGCGCCCGACGTCAGCGCCGAGGAAGCGTTCCGCCTCGCCCGCGCCATGACCTTCAAGAACGCGGCCGCGGGCCTCGCGCATGGCGGCGGCAAGTCGGTCATCTTCGGCGATCCGCGCATGCAGACCGCGGACAAGGAGAGGCTCATCCGCGCATTCGCCGGCGCCATCGCCGACGTGACGGACTACATCGTCGGCCCCGACATGGGCACCGACGAGCTGTGCATGGGATGGGTCAAGGACGAGATCGGCCGGGCGGTCGGGCTGCCGCGCGAGATCGGGGGCATCCCGCTGGATGAGATCGGCGCCACCGGCCTCGGCCTCGCGGCCGCCATCGACGCGGCCAAGGACGCGGCCGAAATCACGCTCAAGGGAGCCCGCGTCGCGGTGCAAGGCTTCGGCGCGGTGGGCAAGCACGCCGCGCGCTTCCTCGCCGAGCGCGGCGCCATCCTCGTGGCGGCCAGCGACACGACAGGCACTCTGGCGGATGCGGACGGCCTCGATATCGCGGCGCTGATCCGCCTGAAGGCCGAGGGGCGCAAGCTATACGACCATCCGCGCGGCAAGAAGCTCGACCGCGACGCAATCATCGACGCCGAGTGCGACATCTGGATCCCCGCCGCACGTCCCGACGTGATCCGCGCCGACAACGTCGCCCGCCTGCGCACCCGTCTTGTTGCACAAGGAGCGAATATCCCCTTCACGCCCGAGGCGGAGGCGCAGCTGCACAAGCGCGGCATCCTGGTCCTGCCGGACTTCATCGCCAATGCGGGCGGGGTGATCTGCGCCGCGGTCGAGTATCACGGCGGCACTGAATCGGCGGCACTGGCCACGATCGTGGAGAAGATCGCCGCGAACACGCACGCGGTCCTGGACGAGGTGAAGCGCACCGGCGCCCTGCCGCGCGCCGCGGCCGTGGCGCTGGCAGAGCGGCGGGTGCGCGCCGCGATGGCGACGCACCGCTGGCGCTGAGGGTGACGACAGTGAGCGATCCCCGTCGCAAGCGCGTGCTGATCCTGGGTGCGGCCGGCCGGGATTTCCACAATTTCAACGTCGTGTTTCGCGACGACCCCGCCGTCGAGGTCGTGGCCTTCACCGCGGCACAGATTCCGGACATCGCCGGCCGCCGCTATCCGCCGGCCCTCGCGGGCGCGCTCTATCCCGACGGCATCCCGATCGAAGACGAGGACCGGCTCGAAGACATCTGCCGCGCCCGCAGCGTCGACGAGGTGGTGTTCGCCTATAGCGACGTGCCGCACGCGCAGGTGATGCATCTCGCCGCGCGCGCCCTGGCGCAGGGTGCCGATTTCGCGCTGCTCGGGCCGGCGCGCACGATGCTGGCATCGCGGCGCCCCGTCATCGCGGTCACAGCCGTGCGCACCGGCTGCGGCAAGTCGCAGATCGCCCGCTGGCTGTCGCAGCGGCTGCGTGCGGCGGACAAGCGGGTCGCCGTGCTGCGCCATCCGATGCCGTACGGGAACCTCGCCGCGGAACGGGTGCAGCGCTTTGCCAGCCGTGCCGATCTCGATGCGGCCGCGTGCACGGCCGAGGAGCGCGAGGAATACGAGCCGCACATCGCCGCCGGCGATCTCGTGTTCGCCGGGGTCGACTACGCCGCGATTCTGGAGGTGGCCGAGCGCGAGGCCAACATAATCGTGTGGGACGGCGGCAACAACGATTTTCCGTTCGTGTGCCCGAACCTGCACATCACTGTCGTGGATGCGCTGCGGCCGGACCAGGTCGCCACGCACCATCCGGGCGAGACCTGCGCGCGCATGGCCGACGTGGTCGTGGTGAACAAGGTCGATGCGGCGAGCGATACAGATATCGAGCGCGTGATCGAGGCCATCGAGGCGGTCAATCCGCGGGCCACCATCGTGCGCGCGGCCTCTCCGGTGCGGCTCGAAGGTGTGGCGACCCTCACCGGCAAACGCGTGCTCGTTGTCGAGGACGCGCCCACGATCACCCATGGCGGCATGCCCTACGGGGCTGGTTACGTGGCGGCCCGGCGCGCCGGCGCCACGATCGTCGACCCCCGGCCCTATGCGGCACCGGCGGTGCGGGCCGTGTTCGACCGCTATCCGCATATCGGGCCGGTCCTGCCGGCGCTGGGTTACGGTGCGGCGCAGCTCGCAGCCCTGCGCGAGACCATCGAGCACGCACCGATCGACGCGGTGGTGACGGCGAGCCCCCTGGATCTGGCCTCTCTGCTGGGACTCGCCAAGCCCGTCATCCGCGCGCGCTATGAGTTTGCCGAGGCCGGGGAGCCGAGCCTCGCCGGCCTCATCGACCGCGTCATCGCCGAAACGGGCTAATGCGCCGGACGGGCTCGGCTATCGACTACGTAATAACCCCTAGGTGGTATTCCTGAATATTCGTTAAGCGAACCGCCGCGTAGCGTGCCCCCATCATTCACACGGTGGAGGCGATCATGGCGACGGCACTTCTCTCCAAGCACCCTTCGAGCCCTGTCCGCGCCCCGGCCTTCGCCCGGCCCACCCATCTGCGGCCGGTCCCGGCGACCAGCCCCTCCGCCACCCTCGACCGGATCGGCACCACCGTTTCCTACGCCCGCGGCAAGACCATCATCGAAGAGGGCAATCCCGCGGAATACGTCTACAAGGTGGTCACCGGCGCCCTGCGCAAGATCCGCCTCCTCGCGGATGGCCGCCGCCACATCAACAGCTTCCTCATGCCCGGCGACTTCTTCGGCTTCGCCGAGGGCCGTGATTACAGCCACACGGTCGAGGCGGTGGCCGACGTCACGCTCGTCCGTTATGCCCGCCGCGGCTTCGATGCGGTGCTCGAAAACGATCCGCGTGCCAGCCGCCACTTCCTGGGCCTGGTGAGCCGGACGCTGTCGGCCACCCAGGACCACCTGCTCCTCCTCGGCCGCAAGAGTGCGCTTGAGCGCATGGCGACTTTCCTTCTCGCCCTCTCCGACCGCAGGGCGGCCGGCCACAAGGACGGCACCGAACTCGACCTGCCGATGAACCGCTCCGATGTCGCCGACTATCTCGGCCTCACCATCGAGACGGTCAGCCGCCTGATCACCCGCCTGCGCAGTTTGCGCGTTATCGATACCCCGGATGCCCATCGCATCGTTATCCTCAAGCGCGATGCGCTCGAAGACCTGTCGACCGACGAAGCCGGCGAGGCCTGAGAGACGAGACGGAATGAGACGCTGCCATGGCGACCTTACGCACAGCGGTGACCGCGCATCTCACGCGCTTCCGCGGATTTTCGGCCTGGACGGCGGCGGTCACCCGCGCGCATCGCAAACTCTCTGACGAACGCCGGCCCGAGGACACGGCACCCGTCCTCGCCCTCGGCGACTGCCTCGACCCGTTGGACTGAGACTCCTCCCCGTCCGCTGCCGAACGCAGCAGCGGACAACTTGGCCCCGCGATGGCGCGGGGCTTTTCTTTCCGACACCCGATTTGATTCAAGTCAAGGCCGGCCGGACAGCGCCCGCCTAGAGTCGGCGCGCAACATAGAGGGCAACCATGCCAATCCCGCTTCAGATCACCTTCCGCAACATGCCCCCGTCAGCCGCGGTGCGGACCCGAATCGAGGAGGAAGCAGACAAGCTGACCCTCTTCAACGGCCGCTTGATGAGTTGCCGCGTCGTGATACAGGCGCCGCACCGGCACCACCGTAAGGGCAAGCTCTATCATGTCAGCATCGATGCGAAGGTGCCGGGCACCGAGATCGTGGTGAACCGCGATCCCGGTGAACATCACGCCCACGAAGACGTATATGTCGCCGTTCGCGACGCCTTCAACGCGCTCGCTCGCCGGCTCGAAGACGTGACGCGCACGCGGCGCGGCGATATCAAGGCGCACGAGGCCGAGGCCCACGGCCGGATCGCGCGTCTGTTTGCCGATCACGGCTTCATCGAAAGCAGTACCGGCGATGAAGTTTATTTTCACGCGCACAGCGTCGCGAACGACGGCTTCCATCACCTGCAGGTTGGGGAAGAGATCCGATACGCCGCCGAGACCGGCGAGAAGGGCCTTCAGGCCACGGTGGTCAAACGCGCCGGCAAGCATCATATGGTCCCCTGAGCCACGGAGACCGGGGGAAACGGATTCGGCGAAGTTATCCCCAGGATTCACCGGCTAAACCTCTGATATTTATAAAAAGCGGTCGGGCGACTTTGCGCGTTCGAGAAGGCGCCGGGACGGCTTCATTTCGTCATCCTGGGGCCTGTCTTTTTACCGTATGATGCAACCGTTGTCGGGTGATGCCGGGCACGTTGCCATCGAGGGTTGCCTACCCACGTAGACAGCCGCACTTCCTGGGCCGGAGGTGGGCGATGAAGCGGTACGAAGAACTGCGCGAACAAGCCCGCGAGAAGCTGCATCTGGCGGCGCGCGCGACGGATCAGCCGACGAAGCAGCGACTGGCCGAATCTGCGTTCCAACTGGCGCAGGAAGCCGAAGCCCTGGAGCGCATGGAGCAGGTTCCGGCTCGGAGTTTTGGGAGGACGCTATGACTGACGTGATGACGTCGACGGCGTTGCATTTGCGGGACCGCGCGTCCCGCTATCGCGAGCAGGCCACACTGGCGCCGTCGGACGGACTGGCCGAGGAGCTGAACGCGCTGGCGGACGATTACGAGCAGGATGCCTCGCGTCTCGAGGCACGTCTTGCCCGCGCCAAGAAGACGACGCGGTTAGAGCTCAACTGAGGTTGATGACCGCCGCGTGCGGCAGCGGACCGGAACGGGTCGGAGCCGGGCCGTGCGCGCGCCGGCCACCATCAACGTGACCACCGACACCAGAGCCGTAAGACTGGTCAGAACGAACATGACGCGCTCCCTGGCTTGAGAAGGTAGCGCCATGGAACGGCGGATCGCATCCGCCGGCATTGATCTCAATCAAGTTGGCAGCGGACTACGTAGTTTTAATGAGAGGCGCAGGCGGCGAGCCGGCGATCGCAGTCCTCGGCCAGTCGGCGCAACGCAGGCGCCACCTCGACCGGATAGGGACACGGCTCCAGCCGCCGCAACGGCGCCGGTAGCCGACCGAGTTCCTCCGCCGCATATCGGCGCGCGGCGGCAAGGTCCGGGAAGCGGGCCACGCGGCGCCCCTGGCGCATGGCCGGACACAGCAGCGGCAGCCCGGGCTGCGCATCGCCCACGATCGTGAGCACATCCCCGCTCATCTGGCCGTCCGCGCCATGGCGGCGCCAGGCCTGCTTGCGGCCTGGCCACGTCGCCTTGCCCTCGGAGCGCTTGCGCCGCGCGATACCGGCATATTCCTGCAGCTTGTACGCGCAGTCGAGCGCCGGCGCGTCGGACGACGTGACGAGACTGGTGCCGACGCCATACCCATCGATCGGCGCCTTCTTGGCCTCGATCTGCAGAAGTTCGTCCTCGTCCAGACCGCCGCTGGCGAAGATGATCGCCTTGTCGAGGCCGCCGGCATCGAGGATGCGCCGCACCTTGACCGCATGGTCGGCCAGGTCGCCGCTGTCCAGGCGTACGCCGCGGATGGCGATGCCCTCGCGCTGCAGTTGCGGCGAGAGGCGCACGACCGTCTCGGCGGCGCGCTCCGTGTCGTAGGTATCGATCAGGAGGATGAGCCCCTCGGGCCGGGCCCGGGCGAAATGCAGGAACGCCTCGTCCTCGCGGTCATGTGCCTGGACGAACGAGTGCGCCATGGTGCCGTAGACGGGCACGCCGAACATCGGCGCGGCCAGGGTCGTCGCCGTGCCGGCGAAGCCGGCGAGATAGCTCGCCCGCGCCGCCAGCAGCCCCGCCTCCGCCCCGTGGGCGCGCCGCAACCCGAAATCGACGAGCTGCTTGCCGGGTGCTGCCAGCACCATGCGCGCCGCCTTCGAGGCCACCACGGTCTCGAAATGCGCCAGGTTGATGACGCGGGTCTCGACGAGCTGGGCCTGCGGCAGCGGCGCGATGATGCGGATGATCGGCTCGTCGGGAAAGAACACGGTGCCCTCCGGCAGCGCATCGACGTCGCCCGTGAAGCGAAACTCGGCAAGGCGGGCGAGGAATGCTGGCGCGAACCGGGCGCTGCGCTCGAGATAGGCGACGTCCTCGGCCGTGAAGCGAAGGTTCTCCAGGAAATCCACGACCTGCTCCAGCCCGGCCGCCATCAGGAAGCCGCGCCGCTTGGGCAGCTTGCGCACGAAGAGCTCGAAGACGGCGGTATCGGTGAGCCCGTTCTCCTCGTAAGCCTGCATCATGTTGAGCTGATAGAGGTCGGTGAGGAGCAGGCTCTCGCTCGCGTTGAGCATGGGCGTCCTTCAGCGCTTGCGCGCGGCCAGCAGCTTCCGCAACTCGGGCAGCGGCCGCGTGTTCAGCACGTCGGCCTTGGACAGCCAGCCGCGGCGCGCCTGCCCCACGCCGAAGCCCATGTTGGCGTACTCGGCCGTGGCGTGGGCATCGGTGTTGATGCTCACCAGCACGCCCAGCTCCTTCGCCATCCGGCAATGCGTATCCAGGAGATCGAGGCGGTCAGGGTGGGCGTTCAGCTCGATGAAACAGCCGGACGCCTTCGCCTTGTTGAGGATGGCGGACATGTCCACGTCATACGGCTCGCGTTCGCCGATAAGGCGGCCGGTCGGATGCGCCAGCATGGTCACGTGCGGGTTGTCGAGCGCCTTCAGGATGCGCCCCGTCTGCTCGTCGCGGGCGAGCGCGAACTTGCTGTGCACGGCGGCGATCACCAGGTCCAGCTGCCCCAGGATCGTATCCGGCAGATCGAGGCGGCCGTCATCCAGGATGTCGACCTCGATGCCTTTCAGGACCGCGATGCCTGGGTTCTGCCGATTGAGCGCCTCGATCTGCGCGATCTGGCGCTTCAGGCGCGCCACGTCGAGCCCGTGCGCGACCGTCACATGCCGCGAATGCTCGGTGATCGCGACGTATTCGTAGCCGCGCTCTTTCGCCCCGTCGACCATCTCGCGCAGGCTGTTGCGGCCGTCGGTCGCGGTCGTGTGTGCGTGAAGGTCGCCGCGGATGTCGGGTAGCGTCACCAGGTCGGGCAGTGCCTTGGTGCGCGCCGCTTCGATCTCGCCGCGGTCTTCGCGCAACTCGGGCTCGATGAACGGCAGGCCGATCGCCCGGTACACGGACTCCTCGCTGTCGCCGGCCACGCGCCGGCGGCCGCGGAAGACGCCGTACTCGCTGATCTTCAGGCCGCGGTCCTGCGCCAGGCGGCGGATCGCGATGTTGTGCGCCTTGCTGCCGGTGAAATAGACCAGGGCCGCACCGTAGCTCGCCGGTGCCATGACGCGGATGTCGACCTGAAGACCGCAGCGCAGTACCACCGTGCACTTGGTCGGCCCGCGCGCCAGCACGCGGGCGACCTCGGGATAGCGGACGAACGCCTCCACCACGGGAGCCGCCGTCCTGGCCGTGACCACGATATCGATGTCGCCCACGGTCTCGCGCGCCCGGCGATAGCTGCCGGCGATCGCCACCTGCGCCACTTCGGGCAGCTTGCGGAGATGATCGGCAAGCGGCTCGGCATATTGGGCGGCGATCGCGAGCTTCATCCGGCCGGGCGTTGCGGCCTTGGCGGCCACCGCCTGCTGGATGCGCAGGGCCAGCTTCTCGCCGAAGCGCGGCAGGCGCGCCACGCGGCCGTCGCTCAACGCGCGGCGCAGCTGCGGCATGGTCCGGATGTGCAGCTTGTCATGCAGGAGCTTGACCCGCTTGGGACCCATGCCGGGCAGATGCAGCACCTCGATCAGAGCCGGCGGCATCTTCCTGCGCAGCTGGTTGAGCAGTGCCGTGGTCCCGGTCGTCGCCAGCTCGCCGATCTTTTGCGCGAGGTCCTTGCCGACCCCGGGCAGCTCGGCAAGGTTCTCGCCGCGCGTGACCATGGCCGCGGTCTCTGTCGGCAGCTCATTGACGACCCGTGCGGCGTTGCGATAGGCGCGCAC
>Ga0335069_10003916_pt1 | contig 22303 bp, 19 predicted proteins | sample Lox_Sample_11_FD_206714 | JGI IMG/M metagenome (GOLD analysis project Ga0335069, IMG submission 206714) | Soil microbial communities from Loxahatchee National Wildlife Refuge, Florida, United States - Lox_Sample_1.1 | ecosystem: Environmental > Terrestrial > Soil > Wetlands | place: USA... | reverse complement strand
CCCCCCCCCCCTGATACCTTGTCAAGCATTATCTTGTAGTGACATGGAGTCGGTATGGCAAGGCGCTCTTGTCGGAGCACATCGTGCTAGGCGCCCGTCATCGGGCGAGGTGCCTCGGAGCGGGTTGTGCGACACGAAAGACTTGATGCAAATCGGCCGCTATATTATAATAAGCTTTGTATGAAGTCTGTGGACCGTCGGCACATGACCGGCATGGTGCCCCACGATGTGCGCTGCAGTATGTCCCATTCAGGACGCTCGTTGCGCAACGGTTGGGCCCAATGCCAGCGGAAAGGGAGAATGCCATGGAAGGCTGGCTACCCTACGATGTTATTGATAAAAAAGTATGTTAGCGAAATGAAGCGGGGAACACGGTCGAAATTACGTGTTGAAATTAAAGCACTTAGCTCACAAGGGGAGTGGGCGGACAAATAAAAAAAATCGGTAAGTCCTACGATGTGTATGAAAAAAATAGACTTAAAAACGGACAGGTTGGCAATACCTACGATGTTGATGAAAACACAGGTAGTTACGCGTCATGCCCTACGATGTTGATGAAAAACAAGGCGGTTATTCACAATCGTTGCGCGCGCCTGTCGTGCGGGAGACGCGCCACTTCTGAAACCTCCGGCGGTTGCAACTTGGGGTATCGCGCACGCCTTGGAGCGGGGCGGCTCGACGCCGCTCTGTGGAACGGAGCGAGACACGGATGGAAGGTGGCGCCGGGCCACCGCAGTCCAAGATGCCGCGAAAAGATTGCTTTGGGTCGCCTCTGGTTTCTCGCGTAAACTGTAGGGCAAATTAACCACGCAAAGAGGGAGCAAACACTTGTTGAAGCATCGTGGAACGCCGGAAGCTGGGATCGGCAAAGGACTGATCTTTCTCGTGTTGGTTCTGGCGGTGATCCTCCTGCCGCTGCTGGTGAAAGTCTTGAGCCGCCAGGGGCCGGAGATTGTCCTGAACTCCGCCCCCAAAGGGCTCGGACTGAGAACCGCACTGGTACTCGAAGCGCGGGACGCAAAGCACAACATCAAGGCGCTGGACGTCGTGGTGACCCAAGACGGGAAAGTGGTGCATGAGGCAACGATGGCTGTCACCGAACGCCCGCGCCGCTGGTGGAAGTTCTGGTCACACGGGCCGGTGTGCACGGCCAACTGGACGGTTCCGGTGGGGCGCAATCAGATCCCCGGCTTGAAGGAAGGCCACGCGACGGTCCGCATTTCAGCGCGCAACGACTCCTGGGGACGATTCTTCCTGGGCGGCCGCAGTGAGGTGGTGCTGGATCTGCCCGTACGTTTCGCTCCTCCCCAGGTAAGCGTGTTGACCTCGCAGCATTACATCAACCAGGGCGGCTGCGACATGGTCGTCTTCCATGTCTCATCGGGGACGGTGTCTTCGGGCGTCCGGGTCGGGAAGTACTTCTTCCGCAGTTTTCCGATCAAGGAGTCCATGCCCGAAACGCGGATTTGCGTTTTCGCTTTTCCGCACGACGTTGATCCCTCAACCCAGGCCAGCATTGTTGCCCAAAGCGATGCCGGCGACGAAGCGCTGGCTACGTTCACGTACCGGGTCTTCCCCAAGAAGTTTCACTCCGACACCATCGCTCTGACCGACCCGTTCATGAACCGCATCGTTCCTCCCATTCTCAGCCAAACGCCGGAAATACAAGACCAGGGCAGCTTGCTGAAGAACTATCTGGAGATCAACGGGCACCTGCGCCAGATCGATTCCGAGCGGCTCGTGGAGCTTTCCAAGAAGACGGCTTCGACATTCCTCTGGAAGGAGCCGTTCCTGCGCCTGCCCTCGAAGACCGAAGCCAGCTTCGCCGACTATCGCACCTACACCTACAACGGGCAGGAAGTGGACCACCAGACTCACCTGGGCTTCGACCTTGCCGGCCTCGAACATATGCCCGTCCGCGCCTCGAATGACGGCACCGTGGTGCTGGCGGGATTCTTCGGGATCTACGGCAATGCCGTCGTCATCGACCACGGCTGCGGAGTACAGAGCCTTTACGGCCACATGAGTTACGTCGCCGTCAAAGAAGGCGATCAGGTGAAACGCGAACAGGAAATCGGCCGCAGCGGCCAGACCGGCCTCGCTGGCGGCGACCACCTGCACCTTACGATGCTGGTGGATGGCGTCCCCGTGAACCCCATCGAGTGGTGGGACCCGCACTGGATTCACGACCGGATTCAGGCCAAGTTGCAGGAATTTGGGAAGTAGGGAACAGGTGACAGGGAACAGGGAATAGGAGACAGGGAACAGAGTAAAGAGGGAGTGGAACCTTCATGGACGGTGGGCCAGTTCAATCGCATCGTGACTTGAAAGTCTGGCAGAAGGCAATGGACCTCACCGTGCTGGTCTATGAACTAGCAAAGAAATTTCCGACGACCGAGACGTATCGCCTCGGGTCGCAGGTCACCCGGGCGGCAGCTTCGGTGCCAGCGAATATCGCGGAAGGAAACGCACGAGGAACTAAACGCGATTACGCCAACTTCCTTTCCGTAGCCAAGGGCTCATTAATGGAGACCGAGACTTTCCTTATGCTAGCCGTCCGGCTGAGATACCTCAGCCAGGAAGAGACCACAGCAGCATTGAATCTGATCACAGAAATCAGCAAGATGCTCACGGCGCTTCGCAACCGGCTGATGCTGAATGCGGCGTGATGAAGATGAGAAGCCGGAGTCGCATTTCTTCACGCAGTTTCTATTCCCTGTTTCCTATTCCCTGTCACCTATTCCCTGTTCCCTGTCCTTTGTTCCCTATTCCCTGCTTCCTCTCACCTGTTCCCTGTTTTCGCCACGCGATTCAAATAGAAGTCGAAGAACTTGGCAGGGTCCGTGTGCAGGCCTACGGTGGCGTTGGCCGGTTTGCCCTTGGCGACGCGCGTGAATCCCTCGCCGTCCACTTCCACGGCAAGTTCCTTCGTCTCGCAGAGTTTGGGGTCGAGGAGCATGGCCACGGCCATGGGGTCGAAGAGTGTCGGCGTCTCCTTGCCCCAAAGGTGATAGACAGCGGCCAGGGAGTTCGCGATTGGCGTGCCGCTGTTGAAGATGCGGTTGCGCCCCGCCGCGTCGAGTTCGAGCATCGCTGTCACATCGAGTGGCGCCATCACGATCGGAATGCCGGAAGTGAAGACCACTTGTGCGGCTTTGGGATTTGACTTGATGTTCCACTCGGGGTCGGGCTTAGAGCCCGGCTCATAACCCCGTGCGATGGAGCCGCCCATTAACACGATGCGCTTGATCTTCTTCGCCACCACGGGATCTGCCTGGAGCAGCGCTGCTACGTTCGTCAGTTCGCCGATGGCAATCAGCGTAATCTCCCCGGGACGGTGGTGGAACTGGCCACGCAGGAAGTCCACAGCGCTTTCTTTGAGAATCTGCGGACCCGCGAAGGCGTCCGCCCAGCGGGCTTGCTCGATGGGTTGCGCGGTGCCGGGCACTCCGGCGGCCACAGGAACCTGCCGCCATTTCCCACCTGCTTCCCAGAGGAACTTCGCAGCCAGCCGAGCCCGCGCCGCCGTGTCGCCCGAGGCAGTTGTTACTCCCAGCAGTTGCAGCTCAGGACTGTTCATGATGAGCGCCAATGCAAACGCGTCATCGATGTCCGTTCCGATATCGGTGTCGAGGATGATCGGAATCCTGGCCGATGGCGCAGCAAGCGTCGTCATGGCGAAAACCAACGAGAGCGAGAGTGCCGCGATCAGTCTCTTCATGTGATGATGCCTTCCTGTGGATTCAAGGACTCATTCTACTACTTCTGAGCGCTAGGCCGCTCCGGGCGCAGTTTGCAGCGCTTCACGCCGTGCGGCGGCGAGTGTCTTTACCGGGTCTCCGGCCGGGATGAATTCCATGGCCACGTACCGATGGTATTTCAACTCCGCGAGTTTCTTGTAGATGTTGAGGTAGTTGATTTCACCGGTCCCGGGTTCATGGCGGCCGGGAACGTCCGCGATGTGGACCAACCCCAGCTTATCGGCGTTTCTTTCGAGTAGCGCGATCAGGTTTCCGCCGGAAATCTGGGCATGGTAGAAGTCGTATAGAAACTTGACCCGCGGATGGTTCACCTCGCCGATCACCTTGAAAGCCTCCGCGACGGACCAGAGGTAGTAGTGCGGGTTCTCTTCGAGATCGATGGTCTCAAGGTAGAGCGTGACGTCTTTGCCTTCCACCAATTCTGCTGCCCGCTTCAGACTCTCCACACAGCTCTGGTGTTGCGCTTGGGGCGAGAGGCCGGGGATGACGTTCCCCGACATGATGATGAGCCCGGGGCACTCGATCCGCTCCATGATCTTCAACTCGTTGCGAACATCCTCCAGGAAGGCATCGCGGGCGCGCGGGTCCCCGGCGCTGTGCTTCAATCCTGCCGTACAATCGAACGTCAACCCTAGTTCGCGCCGCTTGGCGTTGGCCCGGCGGAAATCGTTCTCCGACCATTTCCTGTATTCGCCCACGAGTTGCACAGCACGATACCCGGCCTCGTGCACCTTCTCGAGGCGTTGCTCAAAAGGGAGCTTCTCGAAGACCGTCCAGAGCATGACGGAGATCTTAAAGGGAGTTTCCTCGTCGCTTGCAGCCGGGGCGGGAAGGGCCGCAGCTGGTTTGAGAGCCATCCCCGTGGCACCCAGCGCAGCTCCCGCAACAGTCTTGGAGAATTCACGCCGATTCATCGCTTGCCTCCTCGATAGTGGGTCACCTTGGACTTAATTGTAGCGGCGGTCTATGACCGCCGGCTTTGGATTCCCGGGATTTCGGCGCTCATAGAACGCCGCTACAGCAGATTGACCTACCATCCCTCGAGTCCATTGAGACAACGTCAAAAGTGGAGTACCTTTTCTGTTTCACCCGAACCACTTATAGTGAGGGATGTATGGCCGAGTCAAACGCCGGGAAGCCGCTCTTAGCACGCCAAGTCGCCGTGGTCACCGGCTCAACGCAAGGGATTGGCAGCGGCATCGCGCGCAAATTTGGCGAACATGGCGCCAGCGTCGTGGTGCATGGGATCGAGAGCCAGCGCGCGGGCGGCGAAGCGACCGTTGAAGCCATCGCGGCAGCGGGAGGGCAGGCGTTTCTGCTCACTGGCGACTTGCAGGACGAAGCCCACTGCCGCAGCCTCATTCACGCCGCGCTGGAACGCTTTGGCCGGCTCGATATTCTCGTAAACAATGCTGCCGTCACTCACCGCGGTACGATTGAGAGCACGTCCACGGAGCTGTGGGACGAGATCTTTGCGGTCGACCTGCGCGCGCCCTTTATTCTCTGTCAGGAAGCCGTGCGCGCCATGAAAGAGCAGCAGTCGGGCTGCATCATCAACATCGGTTCTAGCAACGGTTACTTCGGACTGAAGGGCCTGCTGGCCTATTCCACCGCCAAAGCCGGCTTGCTGGTCTTCACGAAGAACCTGGCCAACTATCTGACACAATACCGCATTCGCGTGAACCAGGTGAATCCCGGGTGGGTGCTGACCGAAGGAGAGCGCTACGTGAAATCGGTCGTGGAAGGCCGAGGCGACGGATGGCTCGCCGACGCGCTGAAGACACGCCCGGCCGGCCGTATGCTGATGCCCGAGGATATCGCCGAGGCCGCTTTGTTCTTTGCCACGCGCGCTCCCGTTTCGGGCTCGGTGCTGGATTTCGAACAGCACCCGATGGGAGCGCCCCTCGACCCGGAAGACCTGGCGGCTCTGGTGCGCTGAAATGAGGAAGGGCCGTCCCCAGACGGCCCTTCCGGTCGCAGCTTGCCGGATCAACCGTTCTTGATAATCGTCTTGAACTTATCCTGAAGCTTCTTGAGTTCCTTCTCTTTGTCCTTGTCGGGACTGTCCTTGAGAAGGGCCAAGCCAGCCTTTACGATCTCGTCGCCCTCGTCACACAGAGTCTTCAGTTTCTGTGGATCGCGGCCGTGCTTTCGGTCAAAGACGACGGCGCCGTCGGCGATTTCTTTCGCCAGAAAGATGGCGAAATCGGCTCCCCCGATCTTGGTTGAGCCGCCGGCCAAAGCGTTGCGAGCTTTTGAGCGGTCTCCCGCCACGGCGTCGGCCAGGGCGTCGTCGACGCCTTTGCGAAGGGCATCCGTCGCGGTGTTGTCTTGCACGTCAGGCTCGATCCAACCCCCTTGCTCCACACGCGCCAAGGCAGCGATCTCGACCGGCCCTTCCGTGGTGGGGAAGCTCGCTTCCAGTGTGGCCTCTTTGGGGAGTGTGCCGTCCGCGGCGAGCTGGTGTGCCGTCTCGGCCAAGCCCAGCGCGGTCCGGGCTGCGTACTGGAGATTGTCATGCCGGAGGCGCACATATTCCGCCTTGAAGTGGGGGTTCTTGGTTGTTTCTGAACCTTTGCCGTAACCTTCGGCAAGTTGCTTGGAGCTCTTGAGTTGCCCCGCGTAGATCACGGCGCGGAGTACGCGAGCCCGTTCGGTATACTCGCTTGTCGGGTTTGCCGTCGAAAGACCATCGGTGAGGTCGAGCGCCCGATCAAAACGCCCGCGTTTGAACATGTCTTTCGCACTGTCATAATCGTGCCCGGGGCCGGTCGGCTTCTGGACAGGCGCGGAGCAGTTCACGGCCAGCAGGCTCGTCAGAACCAGCAGGGCGAACAGGCAACAACTGCGGCTGAATGAATGCATGAGACACCTCATGACCTTCCTCCGAGGGAGGGTGGCACGGGTGTCGTTTCGACGCGGAGAACCGGCGCGACTTTACCCGCGCCTCTCAGATTGCCAGCACCGCCGCTTTCACGCCGAGGGATTCGCAGGCGGAGCAGCAAGGCTTGGCTCAATTGCGCCGCCACTATATGTCAAGGCAAAAGTGAATTCAATAGCAAGCTGAACGCCGGGCGATAAATCGTTCCCGGCCTCGCCATGGCGGCCAGAGAATCCTGGAGTATTGCCTGCGGTGCGGGTGCGCGGAGGGTTGAGCGGGAATAAAGAAAACGGCCCGCTGCACGCTCACCATGGAATGGCGCGTGCCACGGGCCGTCCGTTTCGACCTGGCATTGATCTCGAGCTTATTGCGTCAACACAATCGAGCGGCGTTCACCACCCAAGCGAATCTCTTCGACCAGCGGCTTGTTGTCCTTCTGGCCGAATCGCACTTCGCTGTAAGCATTCTTTTCTGACTTCTCGACGATCTTGCAGCCTGTTGTAGCGACCATCTTGTCACCCAGCTTGAGGGTGACTTGTTGGCTGGCTGCATCCACGGTCACTTGATACCGGCCAGCCTTCAATTGCTGCCCGCCAGGCAGGACAGCATCGGCGTAGATGTTCACTGTCTTGGCATGCTCCGCTAAAGCCATCGTGGCCGTGAACAGAACGGCCACTGTCAAGAAAAGGAACTTTTTGACTCCATATCTCGACATTGAATTCCTCCTTGTTGGTCGGATGAGATGCCAGGACGCTTCGCGGCGATTTTTCGCCGTCTCATACCTTCGCGCGCACCGGCCTGCAAATCAGACCGTCGTGAATTGGAGCACCCCGTGTGCCATGCCATTGTTCACGAGACATAATTTCACAAATATATAATGTTTATTATCAAGTAGATGTGCCCTGTTTGGAGGCCGTGGGACTGGTTGTCACATGCTGAAACTACGCAAGTCTTCTTTCACAATGCGAGAAAAGACTCTTCATTGATGCTTCCTTGAATCGGTCGTGCGTCTTCACTTGGGTCCTTCGGGGAGAGGCGTTGTAGTTGTATCTTGTTCGTATGCCGGTGCGCAATAACTTGTTTCAGGCAGACAAAAGCTACGCGGCGTCCGAGTGCGATCCGTTTCCCTGTGCTGACAAAAGGATGCTGCCCAGAACCAACATCGCGCCACCCACACTCGGCAGGCTGAGCCTTTCTCCCAGGAACACCATGGCGACGAGGCTCGCGAACACCGGCTCGAGGTAAGAGAACATCCCCACGCGCGCCGCCTCAATCTTGGCTAGTCCCCAATTCCAAAGATTCATGGCGACGGTTCCTGCCCCGGCGCCCATGAAGGCTACGGCGAGCCATGTTGCCATGTGAATCTTGGGGACCGGCATCTTTACAAGCCACGCCCACGCGGTGGGTGCGACCGCGCCTACGGTGAGGATATAAAACGAGAAGACCTCCGCCGGGACTTCGCGTGTGGCCCAGCGCGTGAGGACGGAGTAGCTTGCCCAATAGACCGCTGCGCCGAAGACAATCAGGTTCCCGGTCAGCACGCCTTCAAGCCGGAGCGAGCCAACGCGGCCTTGGGTGATGATCAGTGCCACACCCACAAAGCCGCCCACGGCCCCAGCCATCTTCCCCGCTGTCCAGCGTTCCCCCAGCAGCGCAGCGGCAAGAACCGCAATCAGGACTGGCGAGAAAGCATAGAGAAGCGCCGCATTCGTCGCGGTCGTATAGACCAACCCTAGATAAGTCAGCCCGTTCAAGACGTTCTGCCCGGCGAGCGCCAAAGCCACCACCACAAGCGCGCGCGAGCGAGGCAAGCGCAGACGGCGAAAATCCCCTCGCGCTGTTGTCCAAATGCTTTGGGTCAGAGCCGCGAAGATGCTCGACCCGGCCAGAAGCTGAAGCGGCGAGATCTCCCGCAGCGCAAACTTGGCCACTGCAAAGCCCGCACCCCACAAGCATGCCGATGCGGTCAGCGCGAGATAGACCACCTTTGTTGATTTCGGACGCACGAATTTCCTTTCGATCCCAGCGTGGCAACGAGCAGATGAAAGCGCTGCCCTCTGTCTCAGCCGTGTGTCCAAAAGCCTGCCACAGAGAACGCCGGCTGCCTATCGAGCGCGCCCCATCTCCCAAACTGGCGCGCTCATTTCGCCTTGATCTCAGTCCAGTATTGGTCGTACAGAGAAATGACCGGGCCCACGTCGCGCATGAATTCACAGTGCACCAGCGCGGCAGGGTCGGGGAAGACAGCGGGATTGGAGAGCAGCCAGGGGTCGATCTCGCGGCGCTGATAGCGGTTGGGCGTATTGAATCCGCTGTCGTTCACGAACAGGGCGGCGACATCCGGCCGGTGGAAGTAATTGATGAATTCCTGCGCCAGCTCCTTATGCGGCGCGCGGCGGGGAATGCAGGCCGAGTCGACAGAGATCGTGCAGCCCTCTTTGGGAATGATGTAACGGATGTTGGGCTCATCGCGCATCACGAACGGAAGGTTACCGTTGTACGCCTGAGCGATCCACGCGTCGCCGCCCGCGAGATCCTGCTCGAAGTTGGAACTGTTGTATCCCTTCACCAGCGGTTTCTGATGAAGCAGCAAGTCGCGTGCCTGGCGAAGCTCGTCAGGATTGGTCGAATTCAGTGAATAGCCGAGTTTCTTCAGAGCCATCCCAAAAACTTCGCGGGTGTCGTCGAGCAGTAGGATGTGGCCCGCGAAGCTCGGATCGAACACCGCCGACCAGCTATCGATATTCTCTTTCACCAAGTCGCTGCGGTAGGCGAGGCCGGTTGTCCCCCAAGCATAAGGCGCCGAGTAGTTGTTCGCGGGGTCGAAGCCCAGCTTCAGAAAACGCGGATCGGTGTTGGCCCACACGTTCCCCAGCCGCGACTTATCGAGAGGCGCCAGCAATCCCTGCCGGATGAGGATCTCCACCATGTAGTCGCTGGGGACCACGAGGTCGTAATCCACGTTGCCGGCTTGCAACTTTGTCAGCAGGGCTTCGTTCGAATCATAGAGGTCGTAATTCACTTTGCAATGAAACTCGCGTTCGAAGCCTTGCAGGATGCGGGGTGAAACGTAGGTAGACCAGATATAGATATTCAGTTGCGGCAGCTGCCCGCCCGCGGGCCAGGTGCGCGCCACCACCGGCGTCACCATCAGCAGGAAAACCCCGCAGGCGCTGGCGAGTGCGGTCCGCACCTTCATGGCGCCGCGCTCCAGGCGTTGCGCCACCAGTACCAGGGGGACGGTAGCGGCGAGAATAATGGTGGAAATCGCGTTGATCTCCGGCGTGATGCCACGCTTTAAGCGGGAATAGATCTCAAGCGGCAACGTCGTCGAGCGCACGCCGGCGACAAACGACGTGATGAGGTAATCGTCGAACGAGGTGGTGAAGACCAGCAGGGCTGCGGAGAGAATGGCCGGGGCGGCAATCGGCAGTGTTACCCGGAAGAACGCCGTCCACTCATTGGCCCCCAGGTCCAGCGCGGCTTCCTGAACGGAGCGATCCATCCCGGCCAACCGCGCGCCCACCACGATGATGACGTAGGAAATGCAGAACGTGATGTGGGCGATGACGATGGTCGCAAGGCTCAGCTTCAGGCTCAGCAGGCTGAAGAAGATCACGGTGGCGACGGCGATCACGATTTCCGGAATCACCAGAGGCAGGTAAACAACACCATCGAGCAGAGCCTTCCCGCGCAGACGTGCCTGCGAGAACACGAGCGCGGACATGGTTCCGAAGACCACGCAGGCCAGGGTGACGACGGCCGCCACCACGAGGCTGTTCACCAGCGACTGGAAGATCTGCTCGTCGCGCCACAGGACGGCGTACCAGTCGGGCGTAAATCCCAGCCAGCGGGCCGAAAGGCGGGAGCGGTTGAAGGAGTAAACCATCAGGACGATGATGGGGGCATAGAGAAACAGGTAAACGCCGGTCGTCGTGATGGTCAAGCCCCAGCCACCGCGCCCCTTCGCCGCCATCAGAGGATCTCCCGTGTGGCCTGTTCGCTTTTTCGCAGGCTCGCCCCGACGATTACCAGAACGAGAAAGGTCAGCAGGAAGGCCACCGCAGAACCGAAAGGATGGTCGCGCGCCACCGCAAACTGGTTCTGAATAAGGTTCCCCACCATCATGGTTCGCGCACCGCCCAGCAGGTCCGGCGTGACGAACGCTCCCACGGACGCGATGAAGACGAGAACGGAACCGGCGACGAGGCCGGGCGAAGAGAGCGGCAGTGTGACGCGCAAGAAAGTGGACCACCGGCTCGCACCCAAATCCTGAGCGGCCTCGAGCAGCCTGGGGTCGAACTTCTGAAGCACGGCGTAGAGCGGCAGGATCATAAAGGGCAATTCGCCGTAGACCAGCCCGATGATCACCGCCAGTGGCGTATAAAGCATGCGCAAGGGCTGATGGATAAGATGCAGTCCCAGTAGGCAATTATTGAGCACACCCTCGCTGCGTAGGATGACCATCCAGGCGTAAGTGCGAATCAGGAAGCTGGTCCAGAAGGGAATGACGACCAGGAGCAGCAGGGCCGATTTCCAGCGATTCGAAACCTTGAGCGCCAGCGTGTAGGCCGCAGGGTATCCCAACAAGGCGCAGCAAGTTGTTGTGAGCAGCGCCATCCACAGCGAGCGCCAGTAAACCTCAAGATAGAGGGGCTGAAAAGCTCGCGCATAATTCCCAAGCCCCAGTGTCCAGTCGATGGTTCCGTACAACGAGCGATGCGCGAAGCTCACGGCCAGGAGGTAGGCCAGAGGCAACAGGAAGAACCCGACCAGCCACACCATGCTGCCTGAAAGTAACGCCAGGGCCCGAAACTGCGGACGGCCACGAAAGAATTGAAGAACCTTGTCCATGGTTACGAATCGAACACCCGAGCCGCCCGGAACTGAGCTTGAGGTGGAGGAGAGCAGCACAGGAATCAAAACAGTCTAACGCAAACTCCAGGCTGGCGTGTGCGAGTTTTTCTCCAACTTAGGGGCGGACTGGCGTCCGCCCCTGGGCCACGCGACCAGCGCACCGCAGAGTGCCTGAACGGCACCTCCAGGGCGGACACGCGGGTCCGCCCCTACGCTCCACGTTCGGTGTATGCTATGACCATGGGGGGGAAGGGCCGAGGCAGCAGCGCGCGCCGCTTGGGGAGGACGCTTCTCCTCGCGGGTCTTGCCTGCTTGGTCGTTCAGTTTGCGTGGCTCCCCCGGGCCCCAGGGCAGTCTTCCGAAGTACCTCAGGATTCAGCCGCGCCCGCCGCGCCTGCGAGTCCTCAAGATTTCCTAAAGCAAGCGAACGAGTTTGCCCGCCAAGGGAAATGGGATGAAGCCGTTGGCGCTTGCAAGAAGGCCCTTAGCCTCCGGCCTGACTACCCAGAGGCGCACTACGTTCTCGGGAGCGCCTACACTGCCGAACAGAAGACCGACGAAGCCCTGCGGGAGTATCGCGAAGTACTCCGCTTGCGTGCGGATTTCCCCGGCGTTCACCGGAACCTGGGCGCCCTGGAAGAGTCCGCCGGCGACCTTCCTGACGCCATTGAGGACTACCGCGCCGAGCTCCATTTACACCCCGCCAGCGCTGACGCACATGTGGACTTGGCCAACGCGCTTGCTGCCAACCGCTCCTTTGCGGAGGCGGGAGCCGAGTACCGCGCCGCCCTGGAGCTTGCGCCGCGCAGCCCGAAAGTCCGCGCGGGCCTGGCCGGCGCCTTGTTGCAATCGGGTGACGCCGCTGGGGCTGCCGTGCAATACCGCCAGGCCCTGCAACTAGACCCGAAAAATCCCGATATCCATGTGGGTCTTGCCGCCGCCTTGACGCAGGCCGGAAGCATTCCACAGGGTCTCGATGAATATCACGAAGCTTCGCGTTTGCGCCCCGCCGATCCTGACCTGCATGTGAGTTTGGCCGAGGCTCTGCACGCGTCCGGCGACCTGATCCACTCGATCGCGGAGTACCGCCGCGCGGTCGAGTTACGCCCCAACCAGCCTGACTACCGCTTTGATTTGGCGCTGGCGTTGCGAGAAGGCGGCGATTACGGAGGAGCCATCGAGGAACTTCGCCGCGTCATCCACCTGCGGCCTGACTATGCTGCCGCGCATTCAGAACTTGCGGCGGCCTACCTTTCCACAGCCAATCACGCGGCGGCCGTCGCGGAGTATCGCGAGGCCATCCGCCTGCGGCCCTCCGACCCGGCCCTGCACGAAGCGCTGGGACTCGTCCTGCGCAAAACTGGTGACTTGCCGGAGGGCGTCCGCGAACTTCGGAAAGCGGTGGACCTCGGGAGCGAAGAGGCTGATTACCACCGCAACCTGGCGGAAGCGCTCCAAGCATCTGGAGACGTCGCCGGTTTTGTGGCCGAATACCGCGAGGAAGTTCGTTTACGCCCCGACGACCCGGACGCTCACGCACATCTCGCGAACGCTTATCAGGCTGCGGGCGACCTTGAGAAATCCCTCGGGGAATATCAAGTGGCGATGAAGCTTCGCCCCCAGAGCCCGGAGTTCTCTTTCCGCGCAGCGTTGGTGCTGGAGGCGCTGGGCAAACGGCAGGAAGCTCGGTCCCTGCTCGAACAGGCGGTTCGCTGGCGCGGGGACTACGTGGAAGCGTTGGTGGCCCTGGGTGATGTGCTGGCGCAGGACAAGGACTATGCACAGGCTGTCCCCACCTACCGCGACGCGTTACGCCTGCGGCCGGACGACCCGACGCTCCACCTGAGCCTCGCTGCCGTGTTGCGCGCGGGAGGGAATCAGGATGGTGCGCTCGCAGAAGTGCGGGAAGCCGTTCGGCTTAACCCTGAAAATCCCGACTATCAGCGCGAGCTGGGAAACATCCTCTACAGCCGCGGTGAGTTCCCGGCCGCTGCCGGCGCCTATCGTGCCAGCCTCGCGCGTCACGAAGACGCAGCGACCGAACAGAAGTTGGGACTAGCGCTCAGCCAGGAAGGCGATTGGCAAAACGCCGCGGAAGCCTACCGCCGCGCGATCAAGGACCAACCCCAGTTGGCGGAGGCGCACGAGAACCTTTCCCAGGCGCTTTCTCACCTGAATGACGATGCCGGCGCGGCGGCGGAGGCACAGGCTGCCTTGCGTCTGACACCCAATTCTCCGGAAGCGCATTTCAGCCTGGGTAACTCGTGGCTGCGGTTGGGCAAGACTGAGGAAGCGGTGAAGGAATATCGCCAGGCCTTGGTCGGGAAGCCCGACTATGCGGAGGCTCGTCTCGCGCTTGCTAATGCGCTCAACCGCCCGGGCAGTCTGGATGAGGCTATCGCCGACTACCGCGCTTATCTCCAGCTTCGTCCCCAAGAAGCCAGCGCCCACCTCGGCCTCGCCAACGCCTTGAAGAGCAAGAATGATCAGGAAGCTGCCATCTGTGAATACGAAGCCGCCATCCGTCTGTGCGCGGATTGTGCCGATGCGCATCACGGCCTGGCGGTCGCCTTGGAGGGTACGGGCCAGCTGGCGCGCGCCCGCCAGGAGTTTGAGGCCTATCTTCAGTTGGCTCCGAACGCCCCGGACGCCGGTGAAATACGCAAGCACTTGAAGGAGGCCGCCCCGGCGCATGACCGGAAATAGCCGTTGCTCACCTTGCCTATTGACCGGCCCGGTGGAATTCCTTAGCCTGTAGGGCCGACTCCTACGCGGGGCACTGTGTTCCCGTGTTCGCGTGCCCGTAGGGGCAAGAGAGGCTGCGGGAAAAGGCTTGGACCTGTCATCCTGAGGAGGCGAAGCCGACGAAGGACCCCTGTAGTTGCTCGAAAACCTAAATACTGGGGTCCTTCGCTGCGCTCAGGATGACAGGAGAGCGGGCTTCGCCCGCAGCCTCAATAACCTCATTCTCGTTCCGCTCGCCAGGAGTTTTCATGCGCACTAAACCTGAATCTGTACTGCAAGGCCTGTTCCGTGCCATCGCGGAGCCCGGCAAGGTGTCGCTCAAACAACTTGCCCGGACTTTCGATCTGAAGCCCGCGTCGCTGGCCGGCAAGCTCCGTCCTCTGATCAAGAAAGGTTTGCTCGCCTATTCCGAGGACCGAGGCAGCGTAGGTGTCAATCCGGGCTTCGGTTACGTGCTGGGCATCGACATGGGCGGCAGCCACCTGCACTTTGCATTGGCTGATTTCTGCGGCCAAATCCTTGATGATGCCACCGTGAAGATCCGGCCGGAAGATGGTCCCCGTAAGATGATCGGCGAAATGAAAGCGACCGCTCGTGCTCTGGCGAAGAAAGGGGCGCGCGGGCGGCTGCTGGCGATTGCGGTGGGCGTGCCCAGTTCCGTGGCGGAGGAGGGAGTGGTTGCCTTCGCCAACAACCTCCCCGGCTGGACGGACATCCGCCTGGCCCCGGAGCTCGAACGCCAGTTTCGCGTTCCCGTCTACGTGGAGAATGACTGCAACATGGCGGCCATCGGCGAGCACTGGCTGGGCGTCGCGCGCGGCGTCCGCAATTTCGTGTTCATCGGGCTCGGAACGGGTATCGGCTCCGGCGTGTTCGTGGACGGCAAACTGGTTCGAGGACGGAACGGCGCGGCGGGCGAGATGTTCAAGATGAACATCGACTGGCGAACCTGGAACGATGATTTCCCCGACACCGGCCAGTTTGAGAGTTTCGTTTCCGGGATGGGCATCGCTGCGGAGGGTCACAAGGCGCTGGACACTTCTTCTGATGCGCAATCGGCCGGCATCGCCCAGGGACGCGACGCCTACTTTGTCTTCCAGGCCTTTCGCGAGGGCAACCCCGCGGCGCGCGCGGTGCTCGAGAAGATCTTCACCATGTTGGGCGTGGGTATGGCGAACATGGTGGGGATTCTCGATCCTGATCTCTTCGTGTTGGGCGGAGGCATTGCCAAAGGTGCTCCCGAGCTTATGCTGGAGATCGCGGACAAAGTCATCCATCGCATCCAGCCTACGCCGCCGCCCATCAGGCTGAGCTCGCTCGACGACAAGGCCCAGACCTACGGCGCCATCTGTTCGGCGCTCGACGTTGCCCACGAGGCCATCATCCGGCGGCTGCGCGCGTAAGCCTGGAATTCCCCTTGGCAAGGGTGCGGGCGGTGTATACTTTTGGTACGTAAGGATCGTGGTTCGTTCATATCACGGCGGATCAGGGCGTTCGTCATAAGCCGCCGCTCATAAAAGGAGTCATCATGAAAGGCAAACCGGAAGTAATCGCGGTCCTGCAGGAATCGTTGACCGATGAGTTGGGCGCCGCCCACGAGTACATGTTACATGCCGAGATGTGCGAGAGCTGGGGCTACAAGAAACTGGCGGGACTCACTCGCAAACGGGCCATCGAAGAAATGCGGCACGCCGAGCACTTGATGGAGCGCATTCTGTATCTGGAAGGCATGCCCGACGTGCAGTCGATGCCAAAGCTGGCCATTGGCAATGACGTGCCCGCGCAGTTGACGGGGGGGCTGAAGAGTGAGCAGGGCGCAATCGCGAGTTATAACCAAGCGGTCGCCACTTGCCTTAAGGCGGGGGACAACGGCTCCGCAATCCTACTCCGCGCCAATTTGCAGGACGAGGAACGCCACGCCGATTTCCTGGAGACCCAACTGAGTCTTATCAAAGAAGTCGGTTTGGCCAACTACCTTGCCCAGTCCACGTCGGAATAAGCGGAAGGCGCGGAGTGCGAACTCCGCGCCCCCTGCAAGGGATTGGTAAGCGTCTGATGCCCGGCCGGTGAAGCAACCTCGCGGTCCGGGCTATACCTTTGTGAAGTTCGTCCCTTTGTTGCCGCAGATGGGGCAAACGTCGGGCGCGTTCCCAATCTCAATGTAGCCGCACACGGGGCAGAGGAAAAAGTCTACGTTGGCCAGGTCCTTACCGTGCTGCACTGCTTCCAGAGCCAGCGTGTAAAGCCGGGCATGGACCTCTTCCGCTTTGACGGCGAAGCCGAACATGCGCCGGGCCTCGTGACCTTCGGCGACCGCCTCTTTCAACATGGGCGGATACATCTCGGCGTACTCGTAAGTCTCCCCGGCGATTGCGGCCTTCAGGTTGTCCGCCGTTCCCTCTATACCCTTCAGGGCGCGCAGATGTCCAAAGGCGTGTATAGTCTCCGCTTCAGCCGTCAGACGGAACAGTCGCGCGACGTTGGCGTAACCTTCTTGCTCTGCTTTCTTGGCAAACGCCAGGTACTTGCGGTTTGCCTGGCTCTCGCCCGCAAACGCTTCCTTAAGATTGCTGTCTGTTTTGCTCATTAGGCACCTCAATCAAATTGTGGCACCCCCGCACTTTGCCGTCGAGAGACGGAAAGTCCCTCTCGTGTTCATGGCTGGTCCAGAGTGTGCGGGAAGTCGACAGGATGTGGCGCGCTAACCCGCCAATTCTACCGTCGGGAGGAAGAGCGGGGGGCGGCGGTGTCTCGTCGCCTGCTCGAAGGAGTATGCCAGCCTGACCAGCGTTGGCTCGCTCCAGGCCCGGCCGAAGAAAGAGATACCCACGGGGAGGCCGAAGATGAATCCCGCAGGCACCGTGACGTGAGGGTAGCCGGCGACGGCCGCTGGAGTGGAACTCCCGCCCACGCCGTGATCGCCGTCCACGAGATCGATCATAAAGGCAGGGCCGCCGGTGGGCGCCACCAAGGCGTCCAATTGGAACTTGTCCATCACGGCGTCAATGCCCTCCGCGCGCATCAGCCGTTTGCTCTTCTCGAGCGCCTCCAGGTATTTCTTCCGATAGAGCGACCCCTTCGCTTCCGCTTGGATAAACGTATCCTGTCCGAAATAGGGCATCTCTTTCTCCCGGTGCCGTTCGTTGAAATCGATGACGTCCTTGAGCGAGTGCACCAGTGCTTGGGGCCCAAGCGATGCAAAGTAAGCGTTGAGATCGGCCTTGAGCTCGTAGAGAAGCACCTCGAATTCGGAATTCCCCAGTTGGTCGAGCGTCTGAATGTCCGCAGGGTCCACGAGCGTGGCGCCCTGGCGCTTGATCTCTTCGAGCGCGCTCCCCATCAGCTGATCCACCGCTTCGTTGAACCCGAAGAGCTTGCGCACCACGCCGATCCGCGCCCCGGCGAGGCCTTGGGGATCGAGGTACTTTGCATAGTCCTCTCTTCTCGCGCTCGCGGCCGTGGCAGGATCTTCGCCATCCACGCCCGAGATGGCGCTGAGCAAAATCGCGGCGTCGGCGACGGTGCGGGCCATAGGACCTGCTGTGTCCTGGCTGTGCGCGATCGGGATGATCCCGGCACGGCTTACGAGGCCGACCGTGGGCTTGATGCCCACAATGCCGTTGGCATTCGCGGGGCAGACGACGGAACCATCCGTTTCCGTGCCAATAGCTACCGCACAGAGGTTCGCCGCCACCGCCGCGCCTGAACCTGAACTTGATCCACACGGGTTGCGGTCGAGTGCATAAGGGTTGCGTGTCTGGCCGCCGCGCCCGCTCCAGCCGCTGGAAGAGTGCGAGGATCGGATGTTCGCCCACTCGCTCAGATTGGTCTTGCCGAGAATCACCGCGCCCGCCTGGCGCAGCTTCTTCGCGACGAACGAGTCTTTGGGCGGTACCGCTCCCACGAGCGCCAGCGACCCGGCCGTGGTCTGCATCCGGTCATGCGTCGCGAGATTGTCTTTGATCAGTACCGGGATGCCGTGCAGCGGCCCGCGCGGTCCCCGTGCCCGGCGCTCCTTGTCCAATTCCTCAGCGATTGAAACGGCGTCGGGATTGATTTCAATCACCGCGTTCACGGCCGGCCCGCGCTTGTCGACTTCCTCAATGCGGGCGAGGTACTTCTCCACCAGCGAACGGCCCGTGAACTTGCCCGTCTGCATTCCGGCTTGGAGTACAGAGATGCTGATCTCGTCGAGTTCGAAAGGTGGGACCGCCGCATGCCCCGGTGGCGCGGCACCCCGTGCAGCAGGCAACTCGGCCGCGGCGGTGGCTCCCGCCAATACTCCGGCCTTTAAGAATGCTCTCCGGTCCAAACGCGAGCGAGTAGTGGGGTCCAGCTTCAACTCCTTCACCGTATGCCTCCGCCCCTGCATGGGGGTATAGTATCGCAACTCCCGGTAGGGCTGGGGAACGCTCTGTACAACACCTGGCAGACGGCTTGCATCTCGCGATAGAGAAGACACATGAAGGAACCCTATAGGCTTGTCACCTTCCTGCTCCTGGCGCTCGCCTGCGGTGCGTATGGTGCTGTGCAAACTCCACCGGGGCCAGGAGCCACCGCCGCCACTTCACCTCCAACAAATTCGCAGGCCATCAAGGTGGATGTGAATTTGGTGCTGGTGGAAGCGAGCGTCCTCGACGCGCGTGGGCAGGCGGTGGGAGACTTGCGGCGGGAAGACTTTCACGTCTACGAAAATGGCGTGGAGCAGCAAATCCGCACGTTCTCGCATGAGGAACTGCCCCTGGCCGTGGCGCTGGTGATCGACAACAGTAGCAGCGTGGAGGCGGCGCTGAACGACCTGCGCAACGGAGCGCTTGAGACGCTGGGTGTGCTCAAACCCGATGACAAGATTGCCCTGTTCAGCTTCGCCATGCAGCCGGAGTTGGTGGAAGGGTTGACGGCGGACCGGCAGGCGCTGGCGGAAGATCTGTGGGCTCTCAGCCCCAATGGCGGCACGGATATCAATGATGCGCTGTACGCAGCCGCGACCTACCTGGGGCGGACGTCCGCGGACCGGCGCCACGCAGCTATTCTGGTATCCGACAACGAACCCTCCGAAACCGGCACCCACGGCGTCCGCGACGTCGTCCGCGCGGCACTCGATTCCGGCACGCCCATTTACAGCATCAAGGTCGGATACATGGAGCACTCCAAGTGGTTCTTCCTGACGCACCCGGAAACGCCGCTGCATGACGTGGAAAAGATCTGTCAGGAAAGCGGCGGTCAATTGATCGACCTCCGGCGCGGCATCCTCGTGACCACCGCGATGAAGACCATCCTCACGTGGCTCAAGCAGGGCTATACCTTGGGCTATTCTCCGACCAACTTGCGGCAGGACGGTTCCTACCGCAGCCTCGAAGTGCGCGTGGGCGCACGCGGCAAAAGCAAATACACGGTTTATGCGCGGCAGGGATACTACGCGCCGGTGGGCAAGTAGGGCCGAACGGCGTTCGGCCCCGGGGCCAGCGCCGCTGGCCCCTACAATTGTAGCGGCGGTCTATGACCGCCGCTACAGCAGCGTCTACGATTTCGCTTTTTTGATTTCCTCAACCAGCGGTGGCACGATGGCGAAGAGGTCGCCGACGACTCCGTAGGTGGCGATTTCGAAAATCGGAGCTTCCTTGTCCTTATTGATGGCGAGGACAGTGTTCGCGCCCTTCATGCCCACCATGTGCTGGATAGCTCCCGAGATTCCCAGCGCCACGTAGAGCTTGGGTGCGACGGTCTGCCCGGAACTGCCGATCTGGCGGTCCATCGGTAGCCAACCGTTGTCGCAGATCGGACGCGAGGCGCCCAATTCTGCTCCCAGGGCATCGGCAAGCTTCTGGGCCAGCTCGAGGTTTTCAGGAGCCTTGATGCCGCGTCCCACGGAGACAATCAGCGCTGCCTGCGTCAAATCGACGGCCTGCTTTGCCGCGCGGAAGGGCTCTTCGTGCTTGGCACGAACGGCGTCCGCCGCCAGCGTGATGGTAATGGGCGTAACCGGAGCCGCGCTTGCGCCACGTTGGACCGCGTCTTCGCGGAACGCCGAGGCTTGGAAAGAAACGAAATACGGAGGCTCGCCGGCAAACTCGATGTCGGCGCAATACTTTCCTTGGAAGACCTGGCGCACAAAGATGAGTTTTGCCTCTTCTTTGCGATAGCTCAGGCAGTCGCTGACCAGACCCCGCGCGAGCGAGGCGGCCAGCTTGGGTGCGAAGTCACGCGCCTGGTAAGTGTGGCTGCACACGACGAAGCGCGGTTTCTGCTGTTCGATGACAGCGCGCAGGGCGCCCGTGTAGCCATCCGCGGTGTAATTGGCAAGCGGCGGAGAATCAACCGCCAGCACTTCCTGGAGGTCCACAGCCGCCAGCTCCGCCGCCAGCGGCGCAATGCCGCTGCCCAGGATGACGGCCGTAGCCTTCGTTCCCAAGTCCTGCGCGAGACGCTGGCCGGCGGCCAACGCCTCCCAGGTGGGGCGGGTCAGCTTCCCGCCTTGATGTTCTACGAAAACCAAAATGTGATCAGCCATAGTATGTGTCGTGTTATGGAAGCAGCGTGTGGGGCCGCCTCGGGGCAACGCAGCCGGTCGCCCCTATTCTCCTTCGGGTGTGGGGCCAGGCAGCGCACTCGGCGGTTCCGCCTCTGGGGTTTCCTTCACCGGTTGCTCTGCGGCCTTCTTCACTTTCTTCGCCTTTGTTTTTGGAGCGAGGCGCGGGGGTTTCTCCTCAAGCGCGCCAAAGGACTCCAGTGTTTCGCACACAACTTCCAGCGGAATGGACTTATAGAACTTGGCGGCTTCGAACTTCTTGATCTGCTCACGCCAGACGGGATTTGTCCGTGCCTGCTCCAGCGCTTTCTGGTCCTTCCAGAAAACCAGCCACAAATACTCCGGCCGGCGCGCTTCGAAAACCTTGATGAAATGGCCGCCCAAGCAGCCATTCAATTTCGTGAGGGAGGGTAAGGTTACCTCCCGGCCGAACTTCTCATAGTCCTTAATGCGCTTCTTCCGGGCCCTCATTCTCCAGATGTGGACAAACATGGTGAGCCTCCTCGCGCTGCTAGATTACCCGCGCTTCGTTCTTCAGTTTGTCAACGAGTTGAGCGGCAATGTCCTTGGGACTGCCTTCAAAGAATTCGGTCTTGGCAGCTTTCGCCGGGACGTATACCCGCGTGATGCGCTGGCGAGGCGCGAGGTCGTCCGCGGTCAAGCCCAGATCGGCCGCCGAGAGCTTTTTGACCGGCTTGGACTTCGCCGTCATGATGCCTTTGAGCGTGGCGTAACGCGGCTTGTTGATGCCCGATTGGATGGTGACCACCGAGGGAAGCGGCAGCGCGATCCACTGGAACCAGCCGCCTTCGAGTTCGCGCTTGACGCGCAACGCGCCGCCCTCGGCCTGGATTTCCATAATGATGGTCGAATGGGGCAGGCCGAGGAATTCCGCCAGCAGCACGCCGGTCTGGGCAAAGCCGAAGTCGTCGGACTGCAAGCCGGTCAAGATAATGTCGGGCTTTTCCTGGGCGATAGCCTTGGCAAGTGCGCGCGCGATGCCGAAAGAATCCAGCGCCGCGAAAGCCGGATCATCCAGATGCAACGCACGGTCGGCGCCTTTCGCCAAGCCTTCCTTGATCGCCTGCTGGGCGCGAGCCGGCCCGAGCGTGGCCAGCACCACCTCGCCGCCGTGCTTTTCCTTCAGGCGCAACCCTTCTTCGAGCGCATAAATATCGGGCTCGTTTAATTCAAACGTGAGATCGGATTCCTCAATCCAGGTCCCGGCCGAGTTCAGCCGCAGAAGGGAATCACGTGCTGGGACTTGCTTGATGCAGACGACGATTTTCACGGCGACAGGTCACTCCTTGGCGCAATCCAGCTTGGTTTCTTGGGAGGCCGGCGAACAACACCAGCCACGGTCATTATATGCGAATTGCGCCCCGAGCGCAGGGATTTGGGACCTTCCGCACTCAGGCAGCGGCCGTATCTACGTGTTGGTTTGATCAGGTGGGCTTAGAAGCTGTTGCAAAACCTCATGCGACCCTCGTCAGGGCACGGCTTTAGCCGTGCCGGTCGAGATGTGGAAAA
>Ga0335069_10003915_pt1 | contig 22310 bp, 20 predicted proteins | sample Lox_Sample_11_FD_206714 | JGI IMG/M metagenome (GOLD analysis project Ga0335069, IMG submission 206714) | Soil microbial communities from Loxahatchee National Wildlife Refuge, Florida, United States - Lox_Sample_1.1 | ecosystem: Environmental > Terrestrial > Soil > Wetlands | place: USA... | reverse complement strand
GAGACTTCCGCGCCTCTGGTTCTGCTCAGAAATCTTCGCTGCTGCGCTGGCTTGCCAGCGCGCGCGACATTCGTGTCGCGCCCCGCCACGCTCGCGTCGGCCCCTCACTGCACAGTAGGGGCACATGAAAAGAATGCTCGTCAATGCAACTCAGGAAGAAGAGTTGCGCGTCGCTCTGGTTGATGGACAGAAGCTCTTCGACCTCAGCATCGAGTTACCCTCCCGCGAACAGAAGAAAGCCAACGTCTACAAGGCCCGGATCTCCCGCATCGAGCCCTCGCTCGAGGCGTGCTTCGTGGACTACGGCGCCCAGCGCCACGGCTTCCTGCCGCTGAAAGAGGTCTCCCGGGAATATTTCCGCCAGCAGCCGCAGGGCGGCCGCATGAACATCCGCGAGCTGCTCGCGGAGGGCCAGGACCTGATCGTGCAGGTGGAGAAGGAGGAACGCGGCAACAAGGGCGCCGCCCTCACCACCTTCATCAGCCTGGCCGGGCGCTTCCTCGTGCTCATGCCGAACAATCCGCGCGCCGGCGGGGTCTCACGCCGTATCGAGGGCGAGGACCGCGACCAGATGCGCGAGGTCATGAACCAGTTGCAGATTCCCGACGGCATGGGCGCGATCGTGCGCACGGCCGGCGTCGGCCGCTCCGCCGAGGAGCTGCAATGGGACCTGGACAACTTGAAGAGCCAGTGGGACCAGATCGCCGCCGCCGCCAACGAGCGCCCGGCGCCCTTCCTGGTGTTCCGGGAGAGTGATGCGGTCACCCGCGCCATGCGCGACTACCTCTCCGATGATATCGGCGAGGTCCTGGTGGATGACCCCGCGGCCTTCCAGAAGGCCCAGGAGTACATGCAGCGCTTCATGCCCGCGGATGCCCAGCGGCGCCTGAAGATGTACACGGACGACATCGCGCTCTTCACCCGCTTCCAGATCGAAAGCCAGATCGAGTCCGCGTACGCCCACAAGGTGCAGCTACCCTCCGGCGGCAGCATCGTGATCGACTACACGGAAGCCCTGGTCTCAATCGACATCAATTCGGCACGCGCCACCCGCGGCAGCGACATCGAGACCACCGCTCTCAATACCAATCTCGAGGCGGCGGACGAAATCGCGCGCCAGCTGCGTATCCGCGATATCGGCGGGCTCATCGTCATCGATTTCATCGACATGGAGTCGACCAAGAACCAGCGCGATGTCGAGGACCGGCTGCGCGATGCGGTCAAGATGGACCGCGCCCGCATCCAGATCGGCCGCCTGTCCCGCTTCGGACTGCTGGAGATGTCCCGGCAGCGCCTGCGGCCTTCGCTGGGCGAATCCAGTCACATCGTCTGCCCGCGCTGTGTCGGCATCGGCAGCATCCGCAGCATCGAGTCGATGACGCTCGCCATCCTGCGCCTCATCGGTGAGGAGCTGCGCAAGGACCGCACTGCACGCGTCATCGCACAGGTTCCGGTGGATGTGGCCACCTACCTGTTCAACGAGAAGCGCGAGTGGTTGCGTACGCTCGAGGACAAGAGCGAAGTCGAACTCATCATCGTTCCAAACGAGAACATCCAGACGCCCGAGTACTCGATCCGGCGCGTACGCGACGACGAACTGGAACTGCCCGAGAACAAGCAACTCAGCTATCTCATGCCGACCGCTCCTGCGATTGCCGAGCCCGGCAGTGCACGCGACAAGAAGCCACCAGCCGAAGCGCCTGCAGTGGCTACCCTGCTGCCGACAACGCCGGCACCGATGGCAGCGCATGCACCTGCACCGGTCGCGGCTCCCGAAGCTCCGGCGCCAGTTGCCTCCAGCGGCGGTTTGGTCGGTTGGCTCAAACGCGTGTTCGTTGGCGATCCGGAGCCCGTGGTTGAACGAAAGGAAGAGGAGCCCGCTCCCACCCGCAGCAGTAGCTCTTCCTCGCATGGCTCGCGCGACGGTCAGCGACGTCGCGACGGCCGACGTGATCACTCGCGTCACCAGCGTCATGCCGACTCTCGTCGGGATCGTGGCGAAGGCAGAAGCCACGGTGACAATAGGGACCGGGGCGAGAATCGCGATCGGAGCGAAGGACGTGACCACCGCGACCGGGATCGTTTCGAGGGCCGCGATCGCAACCGCGATTCAGGTCGGGATCGCGACCAGCGCCCGCGCGACCGGCGTCCGGACCGGGATGGAGCGCCCCGACCCCAGCAGGCCGCTCGACCCGAGGGTAATGGCGGACCCGAAGCCAGCGGCAACGTCGACGAGAGCGCAACTCGCCCGGTTGAGGCGGGTGGTGCGCCCGGCGAAGTGCGCAGCGACGGTGGGGCCGATCGCGGTGAGCGTCGCGGCAGACGCGGACGTCGCCGAGGTCGGCGTGGCGGCGGTGGTGGTCGAGACGCAGGCATGGGACGGGATGGCGCCCCACAGAGCGACTTGGGTTCGGGTGGGGACTCGGAAGGGTCAGAGTCGCGTCAGTCCGGGCCGTCTGAACACTCCGAGAATTCGGCCCCATCAGGCAACGGCTCCTACTCACCGCAGGCGCAAAGTGGAAGCTCCGAGCGTCCGCCCGAATCCTTCAGCGAGCCGCGTGAGTCCCGTGAACCGCGTGAGCCTCGCGAACCCCGTGAGTCCCACGAACCTCGCGAACCTCGCGAACCTCGCGAACCCCGTGAGTCCCGCGAACCCCGTGAGCCACGTGAAGCTCAGCAGTCCGCAGGGCCTGCCGAGCACTCAGCCGAACCACGGCCGAGCGCGCCGGAACACAAACCCATCGCGCATTTCGAGCCCACACCGCCGATCGTACCTCCTGGTGGCGGTGCGCAGTCGAAGCCCTACGTGGTGTGGTCGTCGACGCCCTCCTCCGGTCGCGATCGCGGCGAGGAATAGTCCAGTCCATGGGCTGGATTTGCCCCGAAAAGGCAAATCCAGCAGACATCGGGATCGACCGCCGGCAAAAACGCGGTTTTTACCGGCTGCGTGAGAAGGTGCGTCAGCGCGGGCGAGCCTGCGCGGGCGCGTTAATTCGAGCGGGTGCGAAGGTGCTCGAGCAGGCCGCGAGAGGCGGCCTCGACGAGATCCAGGACCTCTTCGAAGCCGTTGGGGCCGCCGTAGTAGGGATCCGGAACTTCCAGGGTTTCCGCCTCGGGTGCGAACTCCATAAACAGACGGATCCGTCCACACGCATCCGCAGGCGCGCGCCGGTTCAACACGTTGAGGTTGTCGCGATCCATGGCGAGGATCAGGTCGAAGCGCCCGAAGTCCGTGGGCTCGACGATGCGCGCTCTGAGAGCCGACATGTCATAGCCACGTCGTAAGGCCGCTGCCCGCGTACGTGCATCAGGCGGCTCGCCGAGGTGATATCCCGCCGTTCCGGCTGAATCCACCTCGACGGACAGTTCGGGCGCCTCGCGAGCGACGATCTCGCGAAAGACGATCTCGGCCGTGGGCGAACGGCAGATGTTGCCCAGGCACACGAACAGGATTCTCATCGGACCCGACTACTTGACGCTGTAGCCTCGTCCCTCGAGGCAAGCGCCGATGGCGCGGCGATAGGCTGCGCGCTTGGCGTTGAGCTGATCGGGAGGCACGCCCCCGCCCGCCTGCGTCGGATCGAAGCCCGACTCACCCTGGGCCCACTTGTGACATTCGTACTTGTCACGCGACTGGTCTTCCTCGGACTGACCGTTCTTCGGGTAGATGAACACATCGTCCGTAGCGGGCGCATCCGTGGAAGCAGCCTGCTCATCGCCAGGAGGTGCCACCACCTCGTACTGACTGTCACTGGCGCGCCAGACGTAGTAGGTGTCATTGGCGTAGTAGTACGGAACTCCACCGACCCACACCGTCGTGTAGTACGGAGGCAGCACCGGAACGAAGAATCCGATCGGCGCACCGACCACCACGAAGCTGGGCCCGCGGGGAGCGTACCAGATGCCACCCGAGTAGAAGTAACGGCCGCGCGGCCCGTTGACGATGATCCGGTCGCGGGGCAAGTCATGCACCGCATAGCCGCGGGAAGGGTAATAGTGGTCGTGATGGAAACGGGCGTCGTAGTGGTCGAACCCGGGCCGTGGTCCGTCGCGCCGATCGCGAGGATCCGCCAGAGCTGCACCCGCCGTGAAGGCGAACGCGGCCGCCAGCAATACACCAGCCCACCCGAACGATAACCGTGTGCTCATGACCTCACCTGATACCTGCGTTCAGCTGCCATTCACTTTCAGACCGCGAACGGCCATCGGCAGCTACTTCACACTGTAACCGCGAGCCTCGAGGCACGCGCTGATGGCGCGGCGATAGTTTGACGCCTTCTGGTCCATCGCAGCGGCGAGCCGCGCATCCTGGGCGCGCGCAGACTGGACCTGCTCTGCCTGTGCCTGTGCGTTGGCGGCATCGCCCGCCGAGCCGATCGCCCCGCCGGTGATACCACCGACCACCGCACCCGCTCCGGCGTTACGCGGTCCGGCGATCACGGCGCCCAGTACAGCGCCTGCCACAGCGCCGATCGCGGTGTTGGTGCCCGGAGGCGGACCGGCGGCAACGCGCACCTGATCGTGCGGCGGCGTGCCCGGTGCGCTCGGATCGAAATTGGCCTGTTTCACGGCCCACTCGTGACAATCGTAGCGGTCGCGGTCCACCTGCTCCGGCGGCTGGTTCTGCAGCGGATAGGCGAACACCTGGGTATTCGCCGGCGGCGGCGGCGGAGCCTGCCTGTAGGCGCGGTAAGGCCGCGGCGGTGGCTCCTCCACACATCCGACGAGCACGGCGCACGCGCAGGAGAACAGGACGACCCTCGCGGCCGTGGCCGCGAGGGAACGCGGATTTCGATTCATGTGGTTCATAGTCAATTGCTTACCCGTGATACCGGTTCCTGCAGCAGAACGCGGGGTGGGGGATGGCGGTTGACATTACACAATCCTCCCCGACTCCACACACGGTTGGATTCTCGCACGCTCGTGGAGTTCCACCAACGCTCGCGCCCACGATGTCTGCCGGCGGCTGTACTGCGGCTGAACGGGCACTTTACAAGGTGAAAAAATGTAAAAGTGCGTATCGCATCGCAGTCAGCGATTCAGAAGAGCGCTTACGCGCTCCAGATCCGCTGCCGTGTTGACGTCGGGCCCTGGACGTTCGGCCGTGTCCAACACCCGGATGCCGATACCGTTCTCGAGCGCACGCAGCTGCTCGAGCTTCTCGCGCCGTTCCAGCGCGCTGGGCTGCAGCGCCGACAGCCGCAGCAGCGCGCCGACCCGATAGGCGTAGATGCCCACGTGGCGCCGCGCGCCGGCGAAGCTGCTCTGGCTACCCAGTCCGCCGGGAGCCCCATCGCGATTCCAGGGTATGGGTGCCCGGCTGAAATACAAGGCGCGCCCGCCCGCGTCGGTGACCACCTTGACGGCATTGGGATCCAGCAGTTCGGCGAGCGACTCGACCGCCGTCGCCAGTGTCGCAATGCCCGACTCCCGATCGTCCCGCAGCGCCAGCGCGAGCTGATCGATCAGTGCCGGGGGGATCAGCGGCTCGTCGCCCTGCACGTTCACGATGATTTCCGTCGCGGGCCAGCCGCGCTGCCGCGCAACCTCCGCGATGCGATCCGTGCCCGAGCTGTGCGCGGCCGCGGTCATCACGGTCTCGGCGCCGAACGAGTGGGCCGCACTCACGACCATGAGATCATCCGTGGCGATCAGCACTTCCTGCGCGGCCGAGGCGCAGGCGCGCTCGTAGACCCATTGCAGCATCGGCTTGCCGCCCAGCGGCAGCAGCACTTTCCCCGGCAAACGGGACGAGGCGTAACGAGCCGGGATCACCACACGGAACACGACCCCGGTCACCGCTCCAGCAGTGGATCGTCGGCGGCAAGCTGCCGGGCTTCCTCCTCCAGCATCACGGGCACTTCGTCCCGGATGGGATAGGCGAGCCGGTCCATGCGGCACACGAGCACCTGCGCCTCCCGCTGATACTTCAGCGTTCCCTTGCAGATCGGGCAGGCCAGAATTTCCAGTAATCGGGCATCCATCGGCGTATTACCTCCCGGCCGCGGTCGGACCGAGACTGCGGGTCACGCTCTCGAGCAGCTCCCGTGACTGGCGCTCACCGAAGCGGGCGGTGACCGGAACGGACCACAGGCGCGCATGCGCCAGCGGACGACATCTTACGGCATCTTTCTCGGTCATGAGCACCGGCAGCCCGTCAGGGAAGCTCAACTCGGAAGCGACGAAGGGGTGATGATCGGCGAATGCGTGTTCGATGACGTCGAGGCCGCGCGCGCGCAATTCACCGAAGAACCGCTGCGGATTGCCGATCCCGGCCACGGCGTGCACGCGCTCACCCCGGAAACTCTCCAGAGTCCGTGGCGCTTCCAGGCCATCCACGCGCACCACTTCGTCACCCGCGAGCGTCATTTGCAGGACGGTCGCGGAGTCAGGAAATCGGAACCCCTGCAGCGAGGCAGACTCGGCTGCTCCGTTTACGATGATGAGCCGCACCGTGGCCAGCCTGCGCACCGGCTCTCGGAGAGGACCTGCTGGCAGCAGCCGACCGTTGCCAAAGCCCCGCGCTCCGTCGATGACCACGATCTCGCAGTCCCGCGCCATGCGCAGGTGCTGCAGGCCATCGTCTGCCAGAATCACATCCGCGCCGCGTTCCACCAGCAGCTGCGCTCCCGCGTGGCGATCGGGCGCCACGACGGTATCGCACCCCGTCAGGCGGCGAAGCAGCAGCGGCTCATCGCCCACTTCACGCCAGTCCGAATCGGCAGCGACTATTCGAGGCACGCGTCCCGCGGTGCGGCCGTAACCGCGCGAGACGATTCCCACCTTCAATCCGCGTGCTGTCAGTTGCGTCGCCAGCCATGCGACGACAGGTGTTTTGCCGGTCCCGCCAACTGTCAGGTTACCCACGACAATAACGGGTTTGTCGACGCGCAAGGATCGCAGCCAGCCATGGGAGTAAGCGAGTTTACGCAGTCCGACGATCCACCCGTACAACCAGGCAAGCGGTTGCAGAAGCGCAGCGCCCGCTGACTCGCGGTACCACATGCCGACCACACGCCCGTGCGTCGCCACTCGCTCAGTCGCTGAACTGCAGCCGGTGCAGCTGCGAGTACAGACCCCCACGGGCCAGCAGCTCCGCATGCGTACCGCTTTCGGCGATCGAGCCGGAGTCGAGCACGATGATGCGGTCGGCCTGCTCCACCGTGGACAGGCGATGCGCGATCACGAAGGTCGTCCGGTTGCGGACCAGCTGTGCCAGAGCGGCCTGGATGTGCCGCTCGGCCTCCGTGTCGAGCGCGGAGGTCGCCTCGTCCAGGATCAGGATGGGCGCATCCTTGAGCAGGGCGCGCGCGATGGCAATGCGCTGGCGCTGGCCGCCGGACAGCAGCACGCCGCGATCGCCGACCATGGTGTCGAGCCCGGCTGGCAGCTGGCTCACGAACTCCATCACATGGGCAGCCTCCACCGCACGATCGATGACCGCCGGCGGCGCCTGCCGGCCGAATGCGATGTTGTTGCGGATGGTGTCGTTGAAGAGCACGACGTCCTGGCTCACTACGGCGATCTGCTCGCGCAGGCAGCGCAGGTCATACTCCCGGACGTCCACGCCATCGATGCGCACGATTCCCGACTGGGCGTCGTAGAAGCGCGGCAACAGGTTGACCAGCGTCGACTTGCCGCTGCCGGATCGGCCCACGATGGCGATGTTCTCGCCGGCCGCGACCTGCAGGGTCACGCTGCGCAGCGCGGCGCCCTTGCCGCCGTCGTAGTTGAAGGACACGGTGTTGTATTCGACTTCGCCGCGCACGCGGCCGACCTTGCGCCCCGCGCCCTGGGTCTCGGCCGGCTCATCCAGGATCGCGAACAGGCTCTGGGCCGCGGCGATACCCTGCTGCATCGGGCCGGCCACCCCGACCAGGCTGCGCAGGGGCTGGGCGATGATGCCGAGCGCGGTGAGGAACGCCAGCAGGTCACCGCCGGTCATGCGTCCGTGCACGGTGTCCGCGATGGCGATCCCGATCACGAAGGAGGCGCCGATGGCCGTGACCAGCTGCACCACCGGATTGGCCAGGCCCTTGGTCATGATCATGCGCATGTTGGAGCGCTGATTGCGCTCGTTCACCGCAGCGAACTGCGCGGCCAGATGCGGCTGCGCGTTGTACACCTTGACGAGCCGCGGCGACTCGAAGGTTTCCTTCGCCACCCGCGTCACATCGCCCATCGAATCCTGGATACGGTGCCCGTAGCGGCGGAAGCGCCGGTTGATCACCGTCACGAGCCACGCGACCAGGGGTCCCATGGTCAGGACGATCAGGGTGAGCTTGAGGTTCAGGTACAGGAGCACCGCGACGGCGCCCAGGATCGTGAGCGTCTCGCGTACCATGACCGCGACCGAATCGGTGGTCGCCTGTCCGATCTGCTCGGTGTTGTAGGTCAGGCGCGAGAGCAGCAGCGCCGCGGCGTTGCGGTCGAAATAGCCGATCGGCAGCTGCATGCAGCGCTCGAACACATCCTGGCGCAGGCGCGTGATGACCCGGCGGCCCACGTATCCCATGCAGTAGGTTTCGACGAAGTCGCCGATGCCACGGAACAGGAACAGCGCGACGAAGGCGGCGGGAACCAGCACGATCATGCGGGGGTCCGGATGCGTGAACGTGCCGTCGCCGAACACCTTGGCGAAGCCGGAGAAACTCACCATCGTCGCGGAAAACAGCACACCGCCGAGCATGCCGAGCGCAAACACACCCCGGTGCGGCCGCATGTAACCCAGCAGCCGGCGATAAGTGCGCAGCGCATCCGCAGGTGCGGAGCCCGCCGCAGCCTGCCGCTGCCGACCCGCCGTATCGTTCAAGGCTTGCCTGCCGAGTCGTCCTTGACCGTGGCGATGTTGATCTCTGCGAAACCGAGCCGCCCCAGCACATCCATCGCCGTGATCACGGACTGGTGCGTGGCGCGCGCATCCGCGCGCAGGGTGACCCGCAGCGACCGGTTGGCGCCTGCCTCCTTCACGAGTGCGGCGCGCAGAGTCTCCGGGCTCGCGTTGATCAGGTCGCGCTCGTTGACGCGATAGCTGCCCTGCTGGGTGACCGTGACGACCAGCGGCTCGCTGGCGGGCTTCTCGGCTGGTACTGCGCTCGCCTGCGGCAGATGCACACGCAGCCGACCCTCCTCCGTGAAGCGGCTCGAGAGCATGAAGAACACCACCAGCAGCAGGACCACGTCGATCAGCGACACGACATTGATCTCCGGCTCCTCGTGACGCTGCGGCTTGAGGTTCATGGGCGTTCCGGGCTGCGCCGACTCACATTCACGCGCGCGGACTCAGGCCGCCGCGCGCTCGCGGCCGCGCGAGGACTCGACCGCATCGGCCATCCGCATGGCCTGCTTCTCCATCTCGACCACGATGCGCTCCACCCGGCCACGCAGGTAACGGTAGGCGATCAGCGCGGGTATTGCGACGCACAATCCCGCCACGGTGGCGATGAGCGCCTCGGCGATACCGCCGGAGAGCGCGCGCGGGTCGCCCATGCCGCCCTGCTGGATCACGTTGAACGAACGGATGATGCCGGTCACGGTGCCCAGCAGGCCGAGCAGCGGCGAGACCGCGGCGATCGTTCCCAGTGTATTGATGTACCGCTCGAGCTCATAGACCACGTGACGCCCCGTGTCCTCCAGGCGCTCCATGAGGATCTCCCGCGGGCGGTGCCGGTTGGCGAGCCCCGCGGCCAGCAGCTTGCCCAGCGGGGAGTTCTGTTCGAGCACCGCGATCACCTTGTCGTTGACCTGGTTGGCCTCGATCAGCTGCCAGACCTTCTGGGGCAGCTCCTGGGGCAACACCCGCCGGTCCTGCAGGGTCCACAGGCGCTCGAGGATGATGGCGGCGGCGGTGATCGAGCACAGAATGATCGGCCACATCAGCGGGCCGCCCGCCCGCACAATTTCCCACATCCGAAGCGACCCCGAGCCGATGACGACGACGCGGCATATTACAGGAGGTTAACGGATGCTCAAGGCAAGCCCGCCTAGCACAGAAGCGTCCCGCTGCAAAGCGCATCCGTCACCGCTGCGGTGAACCGCGAACTGGAGCGCATCGCTGGCGCGCCCACGATCGTGATGAACTGTTTCTGCTAGAGTTCTTCACACAAAGATGCCCCGCCGCCTGCTCAAGCGCATCACCCCCTCGCCCGGCTCGCTGCAGAGCCGCTGGTTCCTGCGTCCTTTCGGCACCCGGATCGCCGATCCGCGCCTGTGGGGCTTGTGCCGGCGGGGCGTAACCGGTGCTTTCGGGGTGGGTCTGGCCATCTGCTTCATCCCCCTGCCCGTGCACCTGATCACCGCCAGCCTGGTCGCGGTGGTGTGGCGGCTGAACATCCCGGTCATCATCGGCACGGTATTCCTGATCAACCCCGTCACCATCGTGCCGGCGTACTACCTGGCCTACCGGATCGGGGCGGCGCTGCTGGGCGCGCCGGTGCAGAACTTCGCCTTCCAGATGAGCTGGGACTGGCTGCAGAACGGGCTCGGACCGATGTGGAAACCCTTCCTGGTGGGCTGCCTCGTCACCGGAGTGGTCAGCGGCGTGCTCGGTTACATGGGACTGGAGCTGGCGTGGCGCTGGCAGGTGTCCATCCGTTACCGCGACCGCGCGCGCCGTGAAGTATCCTCGCCGGTCTGAGGCGAGCCCTGCTCGCCCCAGTGACTGATCAGACCCTGGCTGCGGGTTCCGGACGAGAGCGCTCTGACGGTTCCGCAGGCGCTCGCTCGGAGAGCACCCCGCCCTGGATCTCATAGATCCGCTCCATTCGCTGCGCCAGCCGCAGGTCATGCGTCACGACCACCAGGCTCGTGCCGCGTTCGCGATTCAGTTCCAGCATGAGCTCGAAGACCGACTGCGCATTGCGGCCATCCAGGTTGCCGGTAGGCTCATCCGCCAACAGGATCTTCGGCTGCGTGACCAGCGCGCGCGCGACCGCTGCGCGCTGTCGCTCGCCACCGGAAAGCTGATACGGCCGGTGATCCAGCCGCTCGCCCAGACCCACGCGCGCGAGGATGTCCCGTGCGGCCGAACGCGCCTCGCCGACTCCCAGGCGCCGCACCAGCAGCGGCATGGCCACGTTCTCCAGAGCGGAGAACTCCGGCAACAGGTGATGGAACTGGTAGACGAAGCCCAGGGCGCGGTTGCGCAGCAGACCGCGCGCCTCCTCCGTGAGCGAGTGGATGTCCTGGCCGTCCACGAAAACCTGCCCGCGCGTCGGCCGATCCAGCCCGCCGAGGATCTGCAGCAGCGTGGTCTTGCCGGACCCCGAGGCGCCCACGATGGCGACCCGCTCACCGGCCGCCACACTCAGCATGACGCCCTGCAGCACTTCAAGCGTCACCGGACCCTGCGTGAAGCTCTTCTGTACCGCGCGCGCTTCCAGCACCGGATGGGTCATCGGGCCTCACTCATGTCGCAGGGCTTCGGCCGGCGCCGTCCTGGAGGCGCGCCACGCCGGATAGATCGTCGCGATCGCACACAACAGGAAGGCGACCGCACAGACCCGCAGCACGTCGATGCCTTCAACGTACGCGGGCAGATCACTCATGTAATACACACTGGCGTCCAGGAATTGAGTCCCCAGCAGCCGCTCCAGCGCCGCCACCAGTGACTGCAGATTGTTTGACAGGACCGTGCCGAGTGCAGCACCCAGCAACGTTCCGGCCAGTCCTATCATGACACCCTGGATGGCAAAGGTGACCAGCACGTTGCGCGGCCCAGCCCCCAGGGTACGCAGGATGGCGATGTCGCTCTGCTTCTCCTTCACGATCATGACCAGCGTGGCCACGATGTTGAAGGCCGCCACCGCCACGATCATCAGCAGGATGACGAACATCATCGACTTGGTCATCTCGATGGAGCGGAAGAAATTGACGTGATTGCGCGTCCAGTCGCTCACGTAGAAGCCACCTCCGAGTCCGATCGCGATCTGGCGCACGAGCGCCGGCGCCTGCAGCGCATCGTGCAGGGCCAGGCGGATCCCGGTCACCCGATCGCCCAGGCGGTACAGACGGGCCGCATCGGCCATGTGCACCAGGGCGAGGCCGCGGTCGAACTCGTACATGCCCGACTGGAAGATGCCGCTCACCACGAAGCGGCGCATGCGGGGCACGACTCCGGTGGGCGTGGCCGTGCCTTCGGGTGCGATCAGGATCACCGAGCCGCCCACGCCAACCCGCAGCTCATGCGCCAGCGCGCTGCCCAGAACGATGCGGTACTGGCCGGCCTGCAAGTCCTCGAGCCGGCCCGCAGTCAGCCGCTGGGCGAGTCCGGTGGCCTTACGCTCCTCCTCCGGCAACACGCCGCGCACGGTGGCACCGGCGATATTGCGTCCGGCGGCCAGCATCGACTGCTCTTCGATGTAGGGCACCGCCGCTTCTACTCCCGGACGCCGCAGCGCCGCCTGCTGCACGGCCCGCCAGTCCTCCAACGGACCATCCAGGCCGCTGAGAGTCGCGTGTGAGGTCACACTGAGGATGCGCGTGCGCAGTTCCCGCTCGAACCCGTTCATGACGGACAGGACCGTGATCAGTGTGGCGACTCCGAGCATGAGCCCCAACACCGACATCAGCGCGACGAAAGAAACGAAGCCGCGCCGATGCGTCGAGCGCAGGTAGCGCGTCCCGATCAACCATTCGTAGGAAGCTGCCATCACTCGTAGCGCAAGGCCTCCGCGGGAGCGGTCCGCGAGGCCCGGATGGCCGGATAAAGCGTGGCAAGCCCAGTGAGCAGCAGGGCGCAGACACTGATGATGACGATGCCCGGCCAGCGCACATCCGCGGGGATGCGCGTCATGTAGTAAACATCGGAGTCGAAGATCTGGAAGTGGAAGGTGTGCTCGAGAAAGGGCACGACGGTGTCGATGTTCAGCGCCACGCTCAATCCCACCGTCAGACCCAGGACTACGCCGAGCCAGCCGATGACCAGGCCCTGGGTGACGAACACGCCCATGATCCGGCGCGGCGATGCGCCGAGCGTCCTCAGGATGGCGATGTCGGTGCGTTTGTCGGTCACGACCATGACGAGCATCGATACGATGTTGAAGGTCGCAACCCCCACGATCATCATCAGGATGATCGACATCATGGTCTTCTCGATCCGCACGGCGCGGAAGTAGCTTGCGTTGTCCTGGGTCCAGTCGAACAACTCGAATTGTGGTGGCAGCGTGGCACGCAGTCTCGCTGCCAGCGCCGGCGCTTCCAGTGCGTCGCGGAACCGGATGCGCAGCCCCTCCCCCGCGGCTCCCCCTGGACTCAGCGCCCGAACATCGTCGATGTCGCCGAAGATCAGCGTGCCGTCGTGCTCAGCCCGGCCCACCTCGAACTCACCCGCCACGGTGAGCTCACGCAGCTTCGGACTCGGGGCCCCGTCAGCCGAGATGGCGGGCACCAGCACCGTGAGCGAGTCACCGGGCGCCAAGCCGAGCTGCTCGGCAATCACCGCGCCGACGATGACCTTGTCGGAGCCGGGGGCCAGGTCCCTCAGGCTGCCCTGCGTGACCGCGCGAGCCACCTCGGTCACGGCACCCTCTGCCCTTGGATCGATGCCACGCAAGAGCACCGGAACCATCTCCGGCGTCCGTACGGCCAGAGCCTGGATCTCCACGTAGCGGGCGACTCCCACTACGCCCTCGCCTGCGCGGATGGCCTGTTGTGCGTTCTGCCACTGCGCCTCGGATGGCAGAGCCGCATGTTGGCCCACATCGGCGCGGACCACGACACGGGCGTGGGCGCTCAGGGATACGAGCTGGTCGCGCAGCTCATTCTCCAGACCATTCATCACGGACAGGATCACGATCAGCGAGGCCACCCCGACGCACACCCCCGCAAGCGAGGTCCAGGTGATGAACGACACGAAGAATTTGCGCGTCCGGGCCCGCACGTAACGCAGTCCCACGAACAGCGATAAAGGCTGAAACATCGTCGCGATTTAACCACATCGGCCCGCGGCCGCGGGCAGTTCGCGACCCGCGTCACAATCCGGACCGGGGCCGGCCGCCGGGCCCTTTGACAGATTCCCCCCGGTGCTATAGTCACTGGCCGGGAGGACAAGGCCATGAAGATCGGAATGCTCGTTGCATTGCTCTGCGGCTGCGCCGCAGCCGGATCCGCGGTGGCGGAAACGCTGGTCGTTGATGATCAGGTCCAGGTGCGTGAGTCCACGGTCGAGCGCCCCAAACGCGGCAGCACCATGGTGCAGGTCGAGGCCCGCTTCGGTGCGCCGGTCGAGAAACATGCGACCGTCGGCCAGCCCCCCATCACCCGTTGGGACTACGCCGGCTTCTCGGTCTTCTTCGAGCGCGACCGGGTCATCCACGCGGTGGCCACGTCGGGCTGAACCGCTTCCGCGGGTCGGACTGATACGCCCGGCCTGACAGCGCAGCCGCGCACTCCCCCACCGGCCTGACGGAGTGGGCAACTCCTCGTTCGAGTGATAGCCTGCGCTGCTGCGTAAGCAGTGACGCTGGGGTTTGACGGTGGCGGCAGACGAGTTTCTGAGGACCCGGATCGAGGCCCTCATGCGGGCAGGAGCCGTACGGCGCAAGATCGCGGCGGCGCAGCTCGAGGAGGAAATCCGGCGCAGGGAAGAAACCATGCGCGAGACCTTTCGCCGTTACGTCTCGCCTCGCCTCGCCGACAAGATCCTGCAGGATGCTCAGCTGCGCGACAGCCTCCTGTCGGTCGCCCAGGTCCGCACGCATGCCGTGGTCCTGTTCGCCGACCTGCGTGGCTTCACCGGCATGTCCGAGCAGCTTGCCCCGCACGAAGTCCTGCCTCTGCTCAACGAATACTTCTCGCTGCTCACCGAGATCACATTCCGGCACGATGGCACGGTGTTTCACATGGCGGGCGACTGCCTGATGCTCGGCTTTGGCGTACCCCTCGAGCAACCTGACAGCTCGGCACGTGCGGTGCGCACGGCACAGGAGATGCTCGATGGATTCGCCGCCCTCGCCCAGTCATGGAAGCGGCGCTACCAGATCGAAGCGGGACTGGGCATCGGCATCAACGAGGGTGATGTCGTTGCGGGCAACGTCGGTTCCTCCACCTACATGAGCTATACGATCATCGGCGATGCGGTGAACATCGCCTCACGCCTGTGCCAGCGTGCGCGCTCCGGTGAGATGTTGTTCTCCGGCGCGATCAAACAATCGCTCGACGCACACGGACTGGACGTGGGCGCCGTGCCTCTGCCCCCGATGATCCTGCGGGGCCGGACCAATCCCATCGACATTTATTGTGTGCCGCTGCACGCACGCCTGCAGGTGAGTCCGGCACCCACGGGGCCGTAGACCCCCGGGCATGTCCCTGCTGCTCAAGCCCCCGGTCCCCACATCCAAGCAACGACGCCAGAGCTGGCACCAGCTTCACGGCAGCGCGGCTGCGCTGGCGCTCGCCGAAGCGACGCGCTCGGACCAGCGGTTATATGTGGTCGTTGCGGATGACGCGCGTGCACTGGAGCGCCTGTCATCGGAACTGCAGTTCTTCGCCGGTGAACGCCTTCAGCCCCTGACGCTGCCCGACTGGGAAGTGTTGCCCTACGATCTGTTCTCACCTCACCCGGACATCACCTCGCAGCGGCTGCGCACCCTGTTCGAGCTGCCGCGCGTGCAGCATGGCTGCCTGATCGTCACGGCAGACGTGCTGATGCAGCGCCTGGCGCCGCGCAACTACGTCCAGGGACGAGCGTTCGAACTCGCGGTCGGGGAACGACTCGCGATCGAGCCTTTCCGGCAGCGCCTGGTCGAAGCAGGCTATGCCAGCGTGAGTCAGGTCGCGAGCCCCGGCGAATACGCCGTGCGAGGTTCGCTGCTCGACGTGTTCCCGATGGGCACGACCACGCCACTGCGCATCGATCTGTTCGACGCGGAGATCGAAGCCATCCGCCGATTCGACCCGGACACGCAGCGCTCGCTCGATTCCCTGGAACGCGTGCGGTTGTTGCCGGCCCGCGAGATGCCGCTCGACCCGGATGGCGTACGTGAGTTCCGCCGGCGTTACCGCACACGCTTCGAGGGAGATCCGACCCGCTCGGTCATCTATCGGGGTGTCAGCGAGGGCATCGCGCCAGCGGGCATCGAGTTCTATCTCCCCTTGTTCTTCGACACGACCGCGACACTGTTCGACTATCTCCCCGCCAACGCCGTGCTCGTGCACGACGCGCAGCTGACCGGGGCGCTGGAGAAATCCTGGGCCGCCCTGGAGCAACGCTACGAAGACCGCCGCCACGACATCGAACGCCCGGTGCTGCCGCCGCCGGAGCTCTTCGTCGCTCCTGCAGAGATCGACGGGCGGCTGGCTTCCTTCGCTTCCATCACACTCGACCCCTTCAAGGCCGACACGGAGCTCGCCAGCGCGCCGGGCATCCACAACTTCCCCACCGCGGCACCGGGCGAGATCCGCATCGACGCCCACGTGGAGCATCCCTTCGCGCCGCTCGATCTGTTCCTGAATGAATTCCGCGGCCGCGTCCTGATCGCGGCCGACTCCCCCGGCCGTCGTGAAGTGCTCCAGGAGATGCTGCGGGGTCACGGTTATTCATTGCAGCTCGTCCCGGGATGGGAGGACTTCGCCGACGGCACCGCCACCCTGGCGCTGACGGTCGCCCCGGATCTCCAGGGACTGACACTGACCGACCCGCCCATAGCGGTCATCGCGGAAGCCCAGCTGTTTGGTGCGCGCGCCCGGCAGGAACGGCGGCGCAAACGGGCCGCGCTCGATCCCGAAGCCCTGCTGCGGGATCTGCAGGACCTCAATCCGGGCGCACCGGTCGTGCACGAGGAATACGGTGTGGGCCGCTACGTGGGCCTTCAGGTCATGGACGTTGCCGGCCAGTCGGGTGAGTTCCTGATCCTCGAGTACCAGGACGGTGACCGCCTCTATGTTCCGGTGCACTCGCTGCACCTGGTCAGTCGTTACACCGGGGCTGCCCCCGAGAGCGCACCGCTGCACAAGCTCGGGACCGACCAGTGGGCCCGGGCGCGCCGGCGTGCCGCCGAGCAGATCCGCGACGTGGCCGCCGAACTGCTCGACCTGTACGCCCGTCGCAAGGCCCACAAGGGTCTGCGCCTGCCACTCAACGAGCTCGAATACCAGTCCTTCGCCAACGCATTCCCGTTCGAGGAGACGGCCGACCAGGCCACCGCCATCAGCCAGGTCCTCGCCGATCTGCAGAGCGATCGGCCGATGGACCGGATCGTGTGCGGCGATGTCGGCTTCGGCAAGACCGAGGTGGCCCTGCGTGCGGCGTTCGCCGCCGTGCAAGCCGGCAAGCAGGTCGCGGTACTGGCCCCCACGACACTGCTCGCCCAGCAGCACCTGACGAATTTCCGCGATCGCTTCGCCGACTGGGCCGTGCGGGTCGAAGCCCTGTCACGCTTCGGCAACTCGAAGCAAACCCAGGCGACGCTGGAGGGTCTGGAGAGCGGCGCCGTCGACATCGTCGTAGCCACGCACCGCCTGCTGCACTCGCACGCTCGCTTCAAGGATCTCGGCCTGATCATCGTGGACGAGGAGCACCGCTTTGGAGTGCGCGACAAGGAGCGCCTGCAGGCTCTCCGCTCTGACGTTCACGTCCTTACGCTGACCGCGACGCCCATACCGCGCACACTCAACATGGCGCTGGGCGGGCTGCGGGATCTCTCACTCATCACGACGCCACCGGCCGAACGTCTGGCCATCAAGACCTTCGTCATCGAATGGCACGGTCCGACGCTGCGCGAGGCCGCGCTGCGTGAATTGCGCCGTGGCGGCCAGATCTACTTCGTGCACAACGAAGTGAAGTCCATCGAGAAGATCGCCGCCGAGGTGCGCACCCTGGTTCCCGAAGCCAACGTGCGTATCGGCCACGGACAGATGCGCGAGCGCGAGCTCGAGCAGCTCATGGTTGACTTCTATCACCGGCGTTTCGATCTGCTGGTGTGCACGACGATCATCGAGAGCGGCATCGACGTACCGACCGCCAACACCATCATGATCAACCGGGCCGATCGCATGGGACTCGCCCAGCTGCACCAGCTGCGCGGGCGCGTCGGTCGCTCGCATCACCGTGCCTACGCCTACCTCATCGCGCCGCCTCGCAAGGCACTGGCGGGAGATGCCGCCAAGAGACTCGAAGCCATCGAGTCGATGGAGGACCTCGGCGCGGGCTTCGTACTGGCCACGCACGATCTGGAGATCCGCGGTGCCGGCGAGCTGCTCGGAGAGCAGCAGAGCGGCCAGATGACCGAGATCGGACTTGCGCTGTACCTGGACATGCTGGAGCGGGCCGTGCGGGCGCTGAAACAGGGACGCCAGCCCGAGCTGGACAAACCCCTGGCCGCCGACACCGAGGTGGAGCTGCGCGTGCCGGCATTCCTGCCGGAGGTCTACATCTCCGATGTGCACGTACGCCTGGGCCTCTACAAGCGTGTCGCCGCCGCCGACTCGGATACGGCGCTCGATGAGCTGACCGCGGAGATCCACGACCGGTTCGGGCCGTTGCCGCCGGTGGCACAGAGCCTTCTCAAACTGGCGAAGCTGAAGCTGGCCTCGCGAGCCTTGGGCGTGCGTCGGCTGGACCTGGGTCCACAGGGCGGCAGTGTGATCTTCGAACAGAGCAATCAGATCGATCCGCAGACGGTCATCCGCATGATCCAGAAGCAGCCGCGCGAATACCGTCTGGAAGGATCGCTCAAGTTGCGGGTAAGCCGTGCGCTGGCCACGGAGGACGCGCGCTTCGAGTTTGCAACCGAGCTGCTGAGGCGACTGGGCGAGAAGCCGCGGCGCGCGTGAAGTAAGATCTCTCCATGAACCGAAGCCTCCACCTGCTCTCAGCAGCATTACTCGCCATCTGCTCCACCATCCTCCCCGCGCTGGCGCAGGATGCCGCGAACCCGACCTACCGCATCGAGCTCATCGTGTTCCGCACGGTGTCAGCGCAGGGAGGCGCCGAAGATTGGGGTACCGAGTCAGCCGCGACAAATATCATTGGCGAGGAATCGCCAAGCGGCTCCTCCCAGGTGGGTCACTTCGTGGCGTTGCTTCCCGCAGATCAATACCAGCTGAACGACATCGAGTCGCGGCTGCGCTCCAGCGGCGCGTATGTACCCGTGGCTCATTTTGCGTGGTCCCAGACGGCGAGCGCCTGGGGAACGCGCGCGGGATTTCCGCTGCAGAAGTTGGGCGTGGACGTGCAGGGCCTGACGGGTAACGTGTTCCTGGAACGCGGCCAGTACCTGCACCTCGGCATGGCGCTGAGCTATGCCATCCCGGCGCCGCCCGCCTCGCTCGGGGCCGGACCGGGCACGGTGTTCAACCTTACGGAGAGTCGGCGTGTCCGATTCTACGAGCGCAATTACTTCGACCATCCAGCGTTCGGCGTGATTGCGCTGGTGACACCGGCACAGGGCGCGCGTCCCGCGGGACGCTAGCGAGAGGCGGTCGACGACTAACCGTGGAAGTCAGTGGCTTCGGCGGTTGAAATGCTGTTCTTGCCGAGCTTCTTGGAGCGCTTGAGCGCCGCGGTGCAGGCCTTGAGCAAGGCCTCCAGAGGCATTTCACGCGGGGGCACCAGGCTCGCGACGCCCGCGCTGATCGTCACGTAACGCTCCGCGCCCGCGCGCGGATGATGCATCAGCAGATCGCGGACTCGCTGCGAAACGATCTCGGCGTAGTGCGAGGCCTTCTCGGCCGCATCTCCCTGCGTGAGGACCGCGAAGGTCCCTCCTTCCCAACGACCGACGAGATCGCCGCCGCGCCGGTAGGAAGCGCCGATCACGCGGGCGACGCGGCGGATGCAGGCATCTCCACCGGTCTTTTCGAACGTATCGTTGTAGGTACCGAGATCGTCTATATCGAACAGGGTCAGCCCGATTTCGTGCGAGTCACGCTGCGCCAGCAGCCAGTCCCGCTGAAGCAGCTCTTCGAAGTATGCGCGGGAGTGCAGTCCCGTGAGTCGATCCTCGCGCAGCCAGGGCGGCAGGCCGGGGCTGATGCGCTCCGCCGCTGTCTTGAGGCGGTCGCTCGCATCGCGGTGGTAACCAACATAGTGTGTCACGTGACCGGAAGCGTCGCGCACCGGCTGGATCACGGCCTCGTTCCAGAAGAGCGTGCCGTCGGGACGATAGTTGCGCATCAGCACACGCGCAGGCTCGCCACGCTCCGTGGCCTCACGGATGCGCTGCCGCGCTTCCTGCTCACGGTCGTGAGACTGGAGGATGCGCAAATTGCTGCCGAGAAGCGTCGCGGCCGGGTAGCCGCACATCTGGGAGAAGGCCTGGTTGACGTAGATGACCGGATGGTCGGGAGCGCCGGCATCGCAGATCACGATGCCCTCGGGCGCGCTATCCATAACAGCGCGCCACGCTTCCGCGGACCAGTTGTTCATGAGCTGCCGGCCTCCAGATTCAGCGTGGGTGCTGCTGTGCAGCGTGCCAGCAGCTCCCGGCTCTTCGTCCACTCCGGCAGGGACTGCAGCTCCTGGGGAGACCTGCCCTCTCTGCCGTGCATTCGTACCAAACGCAGCCGCGATGCGGGCTCGGGCTCCACATCCAGCTCATCCAGCAGCCGGATCACGCTGGCGCGGTCGTTGCAGACCGGCAGCATGTCGCAGCCAGCGGCGAGGGCCTGCCGTGCGCGCGTCACAATATCGCCCGCCACCGCAGCCCCACCCATCGAAAGATCGTCAGTGAACACTACGCCCTGGAAGCGCAGGTCACCGCGCAACACGTCGCGAATCCAGCGCGAGGACAGGCTGGCCGGGGCTGGATCGACCGCCGGGAACAGCACGTGGGCAGCCATGACGGCCGGCAATCCGTTGGCGATCAGCCGGCGATAGGGGGCCAGGTCATCCGCCAGGTCGGGCAGGTCCCGCCGGTCCACGGGCAGGCTCAGGTGGGAGTCCGCCACGACGGCCCCATGCGCGGGGAAATGCTTGGCCGTCGCAGCCATGCCAGCGTCCCGCATGCCGTGCATATACGCCACGGCAAGCTGCCCTACGACTTCCGGCCGTGCATGGAAGGCCCGGTCGCCGATGACCTCACTGACCCCGTAATCCAGGTCCACGCAGGGGGCAAAGGAGATATCCACCCCGTGGGCCCGCAGCTCCGCCGCCATCAGCCATCCCATGCGGCGGGCCAGCTCCAGGCCTGCCCGGGCGTCCAGATCGAACTCATGCCCGATCCGGCGGGCCGGCGGCAGCACCGAGAACCCCTGGCGGAAGCGCTGCACGCGCCCTCCTTCGTGATCCACGGCGACGATCAGAGGCGGGCTGCGCTCAGCATGGATGGCGGACACGAGGCTCGAGAGCTGCGCGGGGTCGGCGTAGTTGCGGGTGAACAGGATCACGCCTCCGACCAGCGGGTGGCGCAGCAGCTCGCGCTCCTCCGGCAGGATCGCGGTACCCTTCAGATCGATCATCAGTGGCCCGAGGCTCATGAGGTCCGTCCTGTGCCGGCAGCGGGCTCCAGCAACGCCAGCGACTCCACGTGCGCGGTGTGCGGAAACATGTCCAACACTCCCGCGGCCCGCAGGAGCATGCCGTGCTCGTGCACGAGCGTGCCGACGTCTCTGGCGAGACTGCCCGGATGACACGAAATATACAGCACGCGCCGTGGTCGCAGACGCGCTACGCTCGCCAACATCTCACTCGCGCCGGCCCGCGGCGGGTCAAGAAGCACGTGTGTATAGGACTGCGCAAGCCAGGCTGCCGTTGTCTGCGGCCGTGTGAGGTCAGCAGTGTGGAACTCCACGTTGGCCAGCCCGTTGTGGCGCGCGTTGTGGCGAGCTCGCTCGACCAGACCGCTCTCGCCTTCGACGCCCACGACACGACCCGCCTTTCTCCCCAGCGCCAGCGTGAAGTTGCCCAGGCCGCAGTACAGGTCGAGCACGGCCGAGTCCGCATCCGGCTGCAGCAATTCCAGCGCACGCGACACCAGGGCTTCATTCACCGCGCCGTTGATCTGCAGGAAGTCGGTGGGCCGGAACTGCAGCTGCAGACCAAAGCGCGGCAGGGCATAGTTCAGCGGCTCGCCGGTATCGCCGGCCGCCGGCAGCGGCTGGACCGAGTCCAGGCCGCCCGGCTGCAGGTAGAAGCGCACCGCGTGCGCCGCGGCGAATTCGCGCAGCACGGCGAGATCCTCGGCCGAGGGCGGCTGCAGGACCCGCAGTACGAGCGCCACGACGTTGTCGGCCACAGCCACTTCGATCTGCGGAAGCTGCTGCCGGATGCTCAGCCGCCCCAGCATGACCGCCAGCGGCTCGAGCAACTCCCCGACCGGTGGAACCAGGATCTCGCAGCGTTTCACCTCGGCCACGTACGGCGTGAGGCGCTC
>Ga0335069_10003914_pt1 | contig 22317 bp, 18 predicted proteins | sample Lox_Sample_11_FD_206714 | JGI IMG/M metagenome (GOLD analysis project Ga0335069, IMG submission 206714) | Soil microbial communities from Loxahatchee National Wildlife Refuge, Florida, United States - Lox_Sample_1.1 | ecosystem: Environmental > Terrestrial > Soil > Wetlands | place: USA... | reverse complement strand
GCAACGGACTCTATGAATGGATGGGCTTTGGCGCCGACGGCCAGCCGCTGACAACTAATCTCGCCGACTATCTTCTGGTGACGTCCACCGAGATGCCGCGGATGGAGATTGCGCATAAGGAATCGCCGACCCCGCTCAATCCGCTCGGCGTCAAAGGAGTCGGCGAATCCGGCGTCATCCCGCTGCCGGCTGCGATCGCGTCGGCGGTCGAGGATGCGCTGTCGCCGTTCAATGTCCGCGTCCGGCAGGTACCGATCAAGCCCGGCGCGCTGTTCGCCCAACTCAACCGCGATGGGGAATAATCTAGGTTTTGGCCGCGCGGGCCTTTTCGATCAGCGCCCACAGTCGCGGCGGTGTCAGCGGCAACTCCGTAGGCTGCACGTTCAATGAGCTCAGCGCCGAGGCGATGGCGTTGGTCACCGCGCCACCGACCGGAATGATGCCGCCTTCGCCGGCGCCTTTGGCGCCAAGCGGGTTATGCGGCGCCGGAAACTGTTCGAGCGTCACGGCGCGGATATGCGGATAGTCGGTGGCAAGCGGGATCTGATAGTCGGCGAGCGAGCCGATCAGCAATTGTCCTTCGGCGTCGTAGATCAGCTCTTCGCTGAACACGCTGCCGAAGCCCTGCACCGCGGCGCCGACGACCTGGCCGTGCAAGGTCAGCGGATTGATGGCGCGCCCGACATCGTCGACGACGATATAGTCGAGCACCTCGACCGATCCGGTCTTGGGATCCACGGCCACATGCGCGGCCGCGGTGCCGTAAGTGTAGGTCCGCTTGCTGCTGCTAAAGGTGCCTTCGCTGGTCAACAAATCCGTGGCGGCAGCTTGTGCAAGCGTGATCGAACGGCCGTCCCGCACATGCGCGACGCCGCCGGAGACAGAAATGTCTTCGGGTGTGATTGCGAATTTCCGCGCCGCGGTTTCCCGAAGCGCCTTCAGCAGGTTCTCGGCCGCCAATACGATGGCGGATCCGCCCATCACGGTCGCGCGCGAGCCATAGGAGCCGAAACCTTCCTTCAGATAATTGGTCGAGCCATGCAGGATGCGGACTTGATCCATGGGGATCTCGAGCGCATCGGCCGCGATCTGCGCCATGATGGTCTCGATGCCTTGGCCAATCGCGGATGAGCCGACATAGACATCGACCTTGCCCTCGGCTGTTACTTCCATCCGCGCGCTTTCGCGTGGACCCGATCCGCCACCTTCGACGAAGCAGCCGACACCGATTCCGTGATAGCGTCCATCGCGCAAGGTCCCCGCGAGCGCCTTCTTGTCGTCCCAGCCGAATTCCTCGAGACAACGTTCGAGCGTGACGCGGTAATCGCCGCTGTCACATTCGTCCTCACCGAAACCATCATCGGGGGCGATGCTAACGAGTGTGTACGGCATGTCTTGTGCGGTGAGGAGATTACGCCGCCGCATATCGAGATTGTCGATGCCGAGCTCGCGTGCGGCGATATCGAACATGCGCTCGCAAAACAGGCAACCCTCGAAGCGGCCGGGACCGCGATAGGTGCCGGCTGGTGTCTTGTTGGTGAGGACACCGTGACCTGTGAAGTCGAGGTTCGGAATCCGATACGGTACCGTAGTGAATTGAGCGACATTGCGCACCGGCGTCATGCCGTTGGGCCGGACATAGGCGCCGATATCGACATGCATGGTGCCGCGCATCGCGGCCACGGTGCCGTCGCGCTCGCAGGCGATCTCAATCTCGGCATCCATCTGCCGCGCGTGGCCGATGGCGGTGAAATGCTCGCGCCGGTCCTCGATCCATTTGACCGGATGACCGAATTTGCGTGCGGCGAAGGCGACCAGGAAATCCTCCGGATAGAATTCGCCGCGCGCGCCAAAGCCGCCGCCGACGTCAAGCTCGATATAGTCGACGGCGGTCTCCGGCAGGCCCATCATTCCGGCCATGGCGCGGCGATTGAAGAACGGCAGTTTCGCCGCGCCACAGACGGTGAGGCGATTGTCGCCCGCATGCCATTCCGCGAGCAGGCCGCGTGTCTCCATCGGCAGCGCGGTATGACGCTGCACGGAGAAGCGTTCGCGGCGGGTATAGGGGGCCACGGCGAAGGCGGCCGCGGCATCGCCGCATTGCGCGGTGAAGGTCGAGGCGATGTTGGTCGTGGTTTCGGCGAACAGCAGATTCGTCCCGGCCATTGATGCCTGCCAGTCCATGCACGGCGTCAGCGTCTCGATCTCGAGCACGACCTCCTGCGCGGCGTCCTCGGCAAGCTCGACGCTGTCAGCGAGCACCATGGCGACCGGCTCACCGACATAGCGGACAAAATCGGCAGCGATGATCGGCTGCGCATAGGGCGCGATGGTCGGATTTTTGCGCCGGAAGGGTATCGTCGGGATGGGCCTGCCGATATCAGCCGCGGTGATGACGGCGTGAACGCCCGGCATTCCCAGAGCCGGCGCTGCATCGATCTTGAGAATGCGCCCGAACGCGACCGGGCTTCGCACGATTGCGGCGTGCCATTGCCCCTCACGCTTGAGGTCGCCGATGAATTGGCCGCGGCCACGCAGGAAGCGAAAGTCTTCGACGCGCTCGATCGGCCGTCCGATATAGGTATTGACCAATCTCATCCGGCCTTCGCTCCCTGCTTCTTCACGTAGTGCTTGCGCGCCTCGAGCGCCGCCTCGACGATCGGGATATAGCCGGTGCAGCGGCACAAATTACCAGAGAGCACGTCCCGAATGCGCTCTTCGTCGGCCGCCGGCTCGTCGCTCAGCAGCGCGTGCAAGGTCGTCAACATGCCCGGCGTACAGAAGCCGCACTGCAACGCATGATGCTTGCGGAAGGCTTCCTGCAGCGGTGACAGCTCTTCGCCGTCGGCGAGGCCCTCGACGGTCACGATCGACGCGCCGGCGGCCTGCACCGCGAGCATGAGACAGGAGCGGACGGCCACACCGTCGACGATCACGGTGCAGGCGCCACAGACGCCGTGTTCGCATCCCGCATGCGTGCCGGTCAGGCCGAAATGATCGCGCAGGCAGTCGCACAGCGTGGTGCGCGGGGCGACTTCGGCTTCGACGGCTTGGCCATTGACCTCACATCGAAGCTTCATGACGCACGAACCTGTTTCCAGCAATCTGTCAGCGCGGCAGCAGATCGCCGAATTTCGCGCGCACGTCGCGCTCGAGCTCCTCGCTGGCGCGCACGACAATGGGGAAGGTGGCACGCCGGCCGAACGGCTTGCAGGCATCGATGACGACGCGCGCATTGCGCGGATCGGTTTCCGAATAGGCCATCGGGTCGAGCGCAGAGCTCCAGCAGCCGCGCAGGATTTCCATGCCTTCGCGCGGATCGCAACGCGTGCACATCGCCCAGATCACCTTATCCATATCGGCGGGATCGATATCGTCATCGACCACGACGACGAACCGATTGACGTAGGCGCCGGCATGGCACTGCGAGGCGATCAGGCCGGCCTGTTTGGCGTGGCCGGCATATTGCTGCTTGATCGAGACGGTGAGCCACAAGCGGCTGCCGCCAGCGGCATGCGACCAGACGCCTTTGACCTCCGGCACGCCCGCGGCTTCGAGCTGATTCCACACCGCGCCCGAGCGGTAGGAGCCGCGATAAAAAGAGTCGTCGTCGGGCGGAATTCCGGGAATGGCGCCGAGCAGGATCGGATTGTTGCGCATCATCATGGTCTCGACACGGATCGCCGGCTCTTTCTTCAAGCCGCCGGCGTAATAGCCGGTCCATTCGCCGAGCGGGCCTTCGTCGATCCTGTCGTTGGGATGGATGAAGCCCTCGAAGGCGATCTCGGCATGCGCCGGGATCGGCAGTCCAGTCTTGGGGCCCATGATGATCTCGACCGGCTCGCCGATCAGTCCGCCGGCGGCGTCGTATTCATTCTTGCCGTGCGGGATTTCGAGGCCGGCGATCATGAACAAGGCCGGATGCATGCCGCAGACGACGGCGACGGGGCAGGGCTCGCCCCGCTCGTGATATTTGCGCTGGATCATGTCGCCGTGCTTGCCCTTCGAGCACATCACGGTGGCAAGCCGCTTGTCGTGCGCTTGCACCCGATAGGCGCCGTAATTGATCCAGCCGGTGTCCGGGTCGCGCATGACCACCATGTCGCCGGTGCCGATATAGAAGCCGCCGTCGTGCTCGTGCCATTTCGGCACCGGCACCTTGAACAGGTCGATGTCGTCGCCGGTGAAGACATTGTCCAGAAGTGCGCCCGATTTCACCTCGACCGGCGGAATCGTCTTCGCTGCTTTCATGTAGCGGCGCCAGAACTGCACCAGCTCGATCTCGGTGCCCTCGGACGGCAGGCCGACCGTGAGATTGATGCGCCGGATCGAGGTCAGCAGATTGGCCAGGACACGATAACCTGCGGGATAACCGGGAATGTCGTCGAATAGCACCGATGGATTGCCGATCTTGCGCTGATAGATGTCGACAATGCCGCCGATCTCGCGCTCGCGATTAGCGCCTCTGATGTGCTGGATCTCGCCGGCCGCATCCATCTCGCTGAGCCAGGACCGCAAATCCTGCTTGGAAATATTGCTGGTCGCGACAGGCGGCTTCACCATCGTATTCATGTTCTGCCTCGGTCTTCGGGCGCGCGCGGCATCATGGCACCGGACGCATCCGCTGTCTTGTCAACTTCCAGCCTGCGTGCTCTGCGTTCGAAGCCGCCCGGCGGCATCGAGCGCGGCGGCGACAATGTTCTGATATCCGGTGCACCGGCACAGATTACCCGAGATTGCGATCCGCACCTCTTCTTCGGTCGGGTTCGGATTGTCGCGCAGGAATTCAATGAGCGTGGTCAGGATTCCGGGCGTGCAGAAGCCGCATTGCAGGCCGTGATTATCACGAAACGCTTCCTGCAGCGGATGCAGCGTATTATCGTCCGGCGCGATGCCCTCGATTGTCATGATCTCATGACCGTCGGCCTGGACCGCGAGCATGAGGCAGGATCGCGCCGAGTTGCCGTCGAATAGCACGGTGCAGGCGCCGCAGACGCCGTGCTCGCAGCCGAGATGCGTGCCGGTGAGGTGAAGCTGATGCCGCAGAAAGTCGGCGAGGGTCACCCGTACCGGCACAGTCTCCTGATAGGTCTTGCCGTTGACCGTGACGGAGATCTTGCGCGTCTCGCTCATAGCTGCGCCTCTCCAGTCAGACGCTTATGCGCTTTGAGAAGTGCGCGGCGCGGCAGCACGGTCGCCAACTGCTGGCGATAGGACGCGGGCGCGTGAATGTCGTCGACCGCGTCGAGGCTGCGCAGCGGTTCGCAAAGCTCCGTGAGCCGCTTCTCCTCGATCTTCTCGCCGATCAGCGCGCGTTCGACCTCGCGTGCCCGCACCGGCGCTGGGCCCATGCCGCCGAGTGTGACGGAAGCGCGCGTGACCTTGCCGCTTGCATCCTCCTCGATCAGCGCCGCCGCCGAGACGATGGCGAAATCGCCGTGACGCCGTGCGAATTCGACAAAGGCATAGCCGTGCTGGGCACCCCAGCACGGAAACGCGACCGCGGTGAGCATTTCATCGAGCTCGATCGCCGGCGTCATATAGGCCACCGGAAACTCGGTGAAGTCGATGGTGCGGGTGCCGTTCTTGCCGGCGACCGATACTTTCGCGTCCAAGGCGGCCGCGACCGACACCAGCTCGGCCGCAGGATCGAGATGGCAGAGCGAGCCGCCGAGCGTGCCGCGATTGCGCGTCTGGCGATGGCCGACTTGCGTGATCGCCTCATGCATCAGCGGACACTTTGACTTCACGGCTTGCGAGAACTCGATGTCGCGCTGCCGCGTCATCGCGCCGATTTCGAGCGTGTCGCCGTGCTCCTTGATGTAGCTCAGGCCTTCGACGCGATTGAGATCGATGACATGATCCGGCAGCACGAAACGCATATTGAGCATCGGCATCAGCGACTGGCCGCCGGCCAGAAGTTTGGCGTTTTCCAGCGTCGCCAACAGGCCGACGACGTCCGCCATCGTGCGCGGATCGTGATAGGAAAAGTCAGGCGGCTTCATGCCGGTGTCCTGCGGTCGGCGTCATAGCGGCTTTCCCGCTAGGCCGGCGTGTTCGATGACGTTCTTCCATTTGCCGTTTTCGGATGCAACAAAATCCGTGAATTCTCTAGCCGTCATCGTCTGCGCCAGAAAGCCGTTTTGGCGAAACCGCTCCTGCACATCGGGAAGCGCAACGGCCGCGACGACGGCCTTGTTCAATTTCGTGACAATATCATCGGGCAGTTTCGCCGGTCCTGAAAACGCAAACCAGGTGTTGTCGATCAGTTCGGGATGGCCAAGCTCCTTGAAGGTCGGCAGATCTGGAAAATCCGGGACTCGCTCGGGCGTGGTCACGGCAATGCCGATCAGCGTATGGGCGTGCAGAAATCCGGACGTCGACGACAAAGTCGAGGTCGAGAACGGCACTTGGCCGGCGACCACATCGGTCAGCGCCTCGGCGGTCGATTTGTAAGGCACGTGTTCGGGCTTCACGTTCAGCGCAGTCGCGATGGCGACGCCCATCAAATGGCCATCCGAGCCGACGCCCGACGATGAAAAGGTGAAAGCGTGGCCAGGCGCGTCGGCGTAAGCGATAAATTCTGGGAGCGTCTTGGCATGCGTTGTTTGCGTCGCGGCAAGAACGACCGGCGAGCCGCCGATATAGGCAATGTGCTTGAAATCGCCGAGCGGCTTATACGTCGCTTCGGGATTGATGACCGGGATCAGCGCCATTGTCGACAGATTGGTGATGCCGATCGTATAGCCGTCGGGCGGGGCGGTCACGATCTGCTGCGTACCGAGGATGCCGCCGGCTCCCGGACGATCTTCGACAACGAACGGCTGGCCGAGGCTCTCGGAGAGATGCTGCGCGACGATGCGCGCCAGTGTGTCGCCTGCGCCGCCGGCGCCGAATGGCACCACGATCCGGACCGGATGCGACGGCCATGGCTCGGTGCTGCTTTGGGCATTCGATAATTGTGGGGTCAGGCCCGCCAGAACGCCGGCCAAGACGTATGTCAAAAGCGGATAGCGCGCAGAGAGCCTGGGCTTGCCCATCTGTTTTCCTTCATCGGTCCGGCGGCCCTATTCTGTACAGTCAGGCGCGATATCGTCAAGAAATTGGTACTAGTACAAAAATTGGGATGCCTCAGCGGTCGAATCCGGCACTTATCTATAATGTGCGCGTCTCGGCGCGCGCCCCCCAATGCGCAGCAAGGGACTTGTTTATGCCGGCGGGAAAATGTGCGGAAACTTCGCCCGCAGCTTTGTCCGGAGATCGGTGCTCACATCCACGACGGTCGGGAAGGTCTTCTTGAGCTTCATGTCGTAGGGGATGCAGGCATCGATGAGGATGCGGTTGTTGAAATTGCCCGGCAGATAGAGCGGATCGCGTTTCGAAGCCCAGGCCTTCTGAATGAGATCGATATCCACATTGGGATCGAACCGCGTGCACATCGCCCACAGTACCTGGTCGAGCTCGCCGGCATCGATATCGTCATCGACCACGACGTTCCACTTGCCGGCATAAGCGCCGCCTTGGCAGGCGGCGGCGATGTGCAAAGCCTGGCGCGCATGGCCGGGATAACGCTGGCGGATCTGCACGACGGTGAAACGCGTCGCCGGACCGGCTTCATGATTCCACACGCCGAGCACATCGGGGACGCCGGCCGCTTCGAGCGCGCGCCAGATTTGTGCCGCGCCGGCAATGCCTTTGAGCAGGCCGGTCTCGTCGACCGGCTTGTGTTGCGGAGCGCAGCACAGGATCGGATCGTTGCGATAGAGGATGCTCTTGACGTTGACGTAAGGGCGGTTCTGCGTGTCGTCGGAATAATAGCCCATCCATTCGCCGAACGGACCTTCCGGCAGCGTCTGCCCGGGCACGGTCTCGCCTTCGATGGCGATTTCACAATCCGCGGGAATGGGAAAGCCGGTATAGGGTCCACGGATGACGTCGATCGGCTCGCCGCGCAAGCCGCCGGCGAGATCGTATTCGCTGACGTCGGGCATCGGCGCGCCGGACAACAGGAACAGCAGCGGATCCTGGCCGCACAGGATGACGACCTTCATCGGCTGGCCGCGCTCGAAATAGATGTCGCGATGAATGCGGCCGTGCTTGCCCTCGGTGATCTGGCAGCCGACGGTCTTGCCGTCATAGACCTGCGAGCGATAGGCGCCGAGATTGAACCAGCCTTTATCTGGGTCTTGCGTGACCACGCAGTCGGCGGTGCCGATGAAGCGGGCCTTATCCTGCTCGTGATGGCGCGGCACCGGAAATTTCAACACGTCGCAGGCATCGCCTTCGATTACGTTCTGCAGGATCGGGCCGTCCTTTACGAAACGGGGCGGGATCGTCTTCATGTCCTGCATGCGGGCATGAAAGCGCCGCACGATGTCGACCTTGCGTTCCTGCTCCAGGGGCAGGCCGAGCGTCAGCGCCACGCGCTTCACGGTCGAGAAATGTCCGTAGAGGGTGCGGAAGCCCTTCGGATAGCCGGGCACCTCGTCGAACAGGATGGCGGGCGCGGTGTTGTTGCTCTTCTCGGTCAGCATCTGGGTGATGCTGCCCATCTCGACGTCCCAATGCGCGCCGTTGACGTGGAGGAGCTCGCCGATGCGCTGCACCTCGTCGAGCCAGCCGCGCAGGCCGTCGCGATAGTGGAGCTTCGATTTGATCTCGCTGTCGACGAAGGCCATGGCGGGTCCTCAAAGGCGTTTCGGGGGCTGGTTAGGCTGCATTGTATTTAATTGTATACAATTAGCAAGACGTGGTTCTCGTGGCCGGGAAGGGCTAACGCGTGGCCTGTTCGATCCGGGCACGGATATAATGCGGCGAGATCGGCACCTGCGAAATGCGGATAGCAAACTCGCTGAGGGCATCCTCGATCGCGGAAATGATCGCGGCAGCGGCAGGAATGGTGCCGACTTCGCCCACGCCCTTGGCGCCGAGCGGATTAAGCTGCGTCGGGCTTTCGGTATAGAGCGTCCGCATCGGCGGCATTTCCGTCGCCGTCGGCAACAGATAGTCGGCAAAATTTGTCGCCAGCGGCTGGCCGTCACCGTCATGGACGATGTGCTCGAAAATGGCATTGCCGATGCCATGGACGATGCCGCCCTTGATTTGGCCGTCGACGATCATCGGATTGATACGGCGGCCGGCATCCTGCGCGGCGATATAGTTGAGCAGCGTGACGCCGCCGGTGTCGCAATCGACCTCGACCTCAGCGATGTGGCTGGCATTGGCGTAAGCGAGCGCGTCGGTGCGGAAATTCGACGTCGCATCCAAGCCCGGCTCGAGGCCGGATGGAAAGGCATAACCCGGAGCGCCGTTGAGGATACGCGCGAGTTCGGCAAGACTGACGCTTGCGTCCTTGGCGCCGGCGACATGGACAGTGCCGTCGCTTAGCTCGAGATCGTTTTCGTCGGCTTCGATGATGCGGCTGGCCAAGGTCTTGGCCTTGGCCGCGACCGTGCGCGAGGCGAGCAGCACCGAAGATCCTGCGGTGATGAGCTGGCGGCTTGCGAAGCCGCCGAGCCCGAGCGGCACCGGGCCGGTATCGCCGGCGATCACATTGATGTCGGACGCCTTGAGCCCGAATTCGCTTGCGCAAATTTGTGCCAGTGCCGTGCGCAAACCCTGCCCCATCGGCGCGGCGCCGGTATAGACCGACACCTGCCCTGTGAGATCGATGCGCACGATGCCGGTTTCGAACGGGCCGCGTCCCGTGCCTTTCACCGCATTGGCGATGCCGATGCCGATATGGCGGCCGGCGGCGCGCGCTTTGGCCTTGCGCTGCGCGAAATCGCGCCAATGGCCGGCTTCGAGCGCGGCCTGCTGCGTCGCCGGATAATCGCCGGTGTCGTAGACGATCGACACGCCCGAGCGCGCCTTGACCGGCTTCTCATAGGGCATGTCCTCGGCCGCGATCAGATTGCGCTCGCGCACCACTGCGCGATCGAGCTTCAATCTCGCCGCAACCAGATCCATCAGCCGCTCCATGGCAAAGGCTGACTGCGGATAGCCCGCGCCGCGCACCGACGAGACCGGTGTCTTGTTGGTCAGCACCACCCGCACATCCATGGCGAAGGCCGGCACGACATAGGGCCCGGTAACCGCGGAGGCGGAATTGTAGGGCAGGTTGACGTCCTGCAGCGCATAGGCGCCCTGGTCGTGAATGAGCGTGCCACGAATTCCGGCAATGACGCCGTCCTTGTCGGTGGCGATACCGAGCCGCCAGATCTGGTCGCGCTCCTGCACCGCATTGGTGAAGTGCTCGCGCCGGTCCTCGATCCATTTGATCGAGCGCTTGAGCAGCTTCGCCGCCGCTGCCACCGCAATGTCCTCGGAATAGACGCAAAGCTTGGCGCCGAAACCGCCGCCGACATCTGGTGTCACCACCCTGATCTTGGTGTCCGGCAGACCAAGCAGGACGGCGATGGAATTTTTCAGGTCATGGGCCTTCTGGGTCGACGCCGATACCAAGAGCGAATCCTCGCCGGCGCGATATTCGACGACAATGCCGCGGCCCTCGATCGAATGCGCGCCGCCACGGCATTGCGCGATCTCGTCCTCGAACACATGCGCCGCAGTCTTGAAGGCCTGCTCGACATCGCCATAGCCGACCTTGTAACTGGCGACGACATTCGATTTGAGCTCGGAGCGCACGCGCTGACTTGTGGGCTGCTCGCTTAAGCGGCAATCGACGACCGGCGCGAGCACGTCATAGCTGACATCGACGAGGGCGGCGGCGTCTTCGGCGACATAGCGGCTGTCGCCGACTACGAGCGCAACGGCCTCGCCGACATACGAGACTTCCTTGTCGGCAAGCGCAAATGCCCAGATCTGATCGAGCGCGGTACCGGAATTGGAATGGCGCTTCATGCGCCGCTGCCGCATCGCTGCGGTGATGTCGTCGAGCGTCAGGACGGCATGAATACCGGGGTGGGCGGCGGCGAGGCGGGTGTCGACAGCGCGAATCGCGGCATGGGCGTGGGGGCTGCGGACGAAGCTCGCATGCAAGAGGCCGGGAAGCGCGATGTCGTCGATAAAGCGGGCGCGCCCCCTCAGGAGCAGCTCATCCTCGATGCGAGGAACACTCTGTCCGATCAAGTAAATCCCCTTGCGGCCTGCCGGGTTGCCCCGGCATCAAGACTGCCCTGTATGCCATTGTATACAAAGAGCGCTTCGCGACAAGCAAGCGGGTTCCGAGGGTGAATGCGGGCCCGATCGGCGGCCGGCGCGACGCTCGATCAAATCTTTGCGGCGTGGGCGGCGAAATATTCGAGGCGGTATTTCTGCGCCTGCTGGATGTGATGCCGCGCCGCCTTTTCGGCCGCGTCCGGATCGCGCTTCTCGATGGCGCGAACGATGCGCAGATGCTCGATATCCGACTGGCCGTGACGTGATGGCATTTGCGCCGTCAGATTCTGCAGCAGCGCCATGGAATCGTTGAGCACTTCCAGCATTTCCAGAAGGTACTCGTTGTGCGTCGCTTGATAGATATGCTGGTGGAAGCGGCGGTTGAGGGTGACCAGAGCCAGCTGGTTATGGCCCTCTTTGCTGAGCTGCTTTTGCAGCTGGTAGAGCACGGCGATCTCGTGGTCGGTCGCATGCTGGGCGGCATAGCGCGCGGCGGAGCCTTCGAGGATCTCGCGCATGGCATAGAGGTCGAAGATCTGCTTGTTGGACAGTTGCGCGACCGCGAAGCCGCGCCCGGGCCGCACCACCAGCAGGCCGCGCCGCTGCAGCCGCTGCAGCGCCTCGCGTACCGGTGTCCGGCTGACCCCGAGGCTTCCGGCTATGTTCTCCTCGCGGATGCGCTCGCCCTGGGCGAACCGGCCTTCCCAGATCGCGTTGCGCAGGCTGTGATAGACGAAATCGGCGCGCGATCCGTTATGCTCGTTGCGGTCCAGCGCACTCAGGAAGCTCGAAGCGGTCGCCGCCGCGCGCCGCTGCGGCGCGCGCTTCTTCGGACGAAGCTTCTGTGCGGTGGATTTCAAGGCGCGTTCCCTCGAGCGGCAGCCGAGTCGATTCCGGCAACACGCAATGAGTAATGGCGGCGCCGCTCCGATAGATCAATGCTCTTCGCAGCGTGTAGGGCCGGCAACAGCAATCCACCCGGCGCTTCAGCGCCATTCCGTTTTTGTTACACTGGGCGATGTATTGCTAGACGCGCCCTTATCTGTTTTACGCCTGCTGTAACATTAAGTGTACAAGAAGCGGCGCGGCTGCTAGATGAAGCTCATGAAGCCCGCGCCGTTCGCCTATCATGCGCCGAACACATTGCAGGACGCATTGAGCCTGCTGGCGGCTTTGGCGCCCGAAGATGGGCGCATCCTGGCCGGGGGACAGACGCTCGTTCCTGCCATGGCGTTTCGGATGGCGCGGCCGGCGCATCTGATCGACATTAACGGCATTCGCGAGCTCGAAGGCGTCAGCATCGCCAGCGATCGTCTGCGTATCGGCGCCTGCACGCGGCATGCCTTCTTCGAGTCCGGTGAAATTCCAGGCCGCCTCGGCGATCTCTTGCGCAAGGTCGTGCGCTTCATCGCGCATTATCCGATCCGCCAGCGCGGCACCTTCTGCGGCAGTATCGCCAATGCCGATCCGTCGTCGGAATGGTGCTGCACCACAGCTGCGCTCGATGGGATCATCGTTGCCGAAAGCGCGCGCGGGGCGCGCCGCATCGCGGCCAAGGATTTCTACAAGGCTCTGATGACGACGGCGCTGCGCGACGACGAGCTGATCACCGCGGTGGAATTGCCGGTTCTTTCGGATGACACGCGCACCGGCTTCAGCGAATTCAGCCGCCGCGCCGGCGATTTTGCGATCGCCATGGCGCTTGTGACCTATCGCCTGGAGCGCGGCTTAATCGCTGATGCCCACGTCGGGCTCGGCGGCGCCGAGGCGGTGCCGCGCCGTATTCCTGAGGCAGAAGAGATTTTGAACGGCCAAGCGCCTGAGCCTGAGCTCTTCGCCGCGGCTGGCACAGCGGCAGCCGCCGCCATCGAGCCCATCGACGACAACAACAACCCGATCGAATATCGCCGCGCCCTTGTCCGCACACTCGTCGGCCGGGCCCTCGCGAGCGCCGCCTGATGGACAAGATCGACGTCATCCTAAACATCAACGGCGCCGCACATGAGGTGAGCATCGAGCCGCGGCGCACGCTTGCTGACGTTATTCGCGACGATTGCGGGCTCACCGGCACGCATCTCGGCTGCGAACACGGCGTTTGCGGCGCCTGCACCGTGCTTGTTGACGGCGTGCCGGTACGCTCATGCCTGATGTTCGCGGTGCAGGCTAACGGCAGGAAGATCAGGACAGTGGAGGGCCTGCAACAAGGTGCAGCGCTGCATCCGTTGCAGGAGGCGTTTATCGCTCATCACGGCCTGCAATGCGGTTTTTGCACGCCGGGTTTTCTGATGCTGGCGGTGGGACTTCTCGAGCAGAAGCCGGATCTCAATGACGAAGAGCTGCTCGACGTCCTGTCGTCCAATCTCTGCCGCTGCACAGGTTATGAGAACATCGTCAAAGCCGTAAAGGCTGCCGCGGCGCAAATGAGCGTCCGCAAATGAGCGCGGGGGTGAAGGATCGCAAAGTCTCCGGCATCGGCGCGTCGGTGCCGCGGCTCGAAGATCCGCCGCTTGTCACCGGCCGCGGCCAATTTGCCGGCGACATATCCTTCCCGCGGCAATTGCACATGCGCATCGTCCGTTCGGCCAATGCGCACGGCTTGTTGAAGCACGTCGATGTGAGCGAGGCCAAGGCGCTTCGCGGCGTCGTCGCGGTCTGGACCGCGCAGGACATCAGCGATCTGCCGCCGATCGAATTTCGCGAAGGCCCCAACGAGAAGCTCGCGCCATTTCGTCAGCCGGTGCTGGCGCGGGATCGTGTCCGCTATGTCGGCGAGCCGGTGGCGGCAGTGTTCGCGACCGATCCTTATATTGCCGAAGACGCCGCCGACCTTGTCACCGTCGAGGTCGAGGATCTGCCAGTCCTTGTCGACGCTTCGGCGCCGGTCGCTGATTTCGCCAACGGGCTGACGACCGAGCCGACCATCTGCCGGCAGGGTTACGGCGATGTCGACGCGGTTTTCCGAAATGCCGCGCATGTCATCGAAATCGATGTCGCCATTGGCCGGCATTCCGGCGTGCCGCTGGAAACGCGCGGCGCCGTCGGCCGCTACGACGCCGCGCGTGATGTCCTCGAGCTTCACGGCGCCGCGAAAGTGCCGCACCGCAATCGGGAATCGCTGGCGCGGATGTTCGGCCGCAGCACAGCGGCGCTGCATTGCCATGAAGCGCATGTCGGCGGCGGCTTCGGTGTGCGCGGCGAAATCTATCCGGAAGACGTTCTGGTTCTGCTCGCGGCGCTGCGGCTCGGCCGTCCGGTGAAATGGCTGGAAGATCGCCGCGAACACATGATCGCGGCCAATCACTCGCGCCAGCAACGTCATGTCATTCGCGCCGCAGTTGACGCGGAGGGACGCCTGCTCGGCGTCGACGACCGCTTCTTTCACGATCAGGGCGCCTATATCCGCACCCACGGCACCCGCGTCGCCGAAACCGCGAGCGGCATTTTGCCGGGACCGTACCGCCTGCCAAACTACCGCGTGAACTGCCACTTCAGGCTCACCAACAAGACGCCGGCCGCGACCTATCGCGCGCCAGGGCGCTACGAGACCAATTTCGTGCGCGAGTGCCTGATGGACGAGATCGCGAAGAAGCTCGGGCTTTCGCGCATCGAGATCCGCCGCCGCAATCTCCTCCAGCCTGCCGACATGCCGCATGAGCGTCCGCTCACAGCGCTCGGCGACGAAGTGGTGCTGGATTCCGGCGATTATCCCGGTCTGCTCGACAAGGCTTTGGCGCGCTGCGGCTGGGACGAGCTTGAACGCGACGTCAAGGCGCGCCGGGACGACGGCGAATTGATCGGACTTGGCCTTGCTGTCTATGTCGAGAAGAGCGGTCTCGGTCCGGTCGACGGCGTCCACATCCATGTGCACGACAGTGGCGATGTCGAAGTAATCACTGGCGGCGCCTCAGTGGGACAGGGTTTCGAGACTGTCATCGCGCAGGTCTGCGCCGACAAGCTCGGCGCCGACTATCGGCGCGTGCGTGTCGTGCACGGTCAGACCGATCGCATCGAGTACGGTATCGGCGCGCATGCGACCCGCGCCACCGTCATGACCGCCAATGCCACGGCGATTGCGGCAGAGAAAATCCGCGTCAAGGCTTTGGACATGGCGTCGCAGCTCGTGCAAACCGAGCCGAGTCGGCTTGCGATCGTCGGCGGCCGTGTCGTGCGCGCTGACGCGCCGGATGCGCCGTTGATAACGCTCGGCGAGATCGCCGGCCATCTTCGTCCAACCTCAAAGACGCGTGGCGATCGCGAGCCGGGTCTAACCGCCGACGGCTGGTTTAACACCGCGCATATGACTTATCCCTACGGCGTGCAGATCGCGCTGGTCACGATCGACGGCGGCACCGGCGCCGTGAACGTCGAGAAAATGCTGATCGCCTTCGATATCGGCCGCGCCATCAATCCGATGCTGGTGCGCGGCCAGATCGTCGGCGGCTTCGCGCAGGGACTCGGCGGTGCGCTGTTTGAGGAATTCCAATATGACGAGCGCGGCCAGCCGCTGTCGGTGACATTTGCCGATTATCTGATGCCGACCGCGCATGAGGTTCCGAAAGTCGACGTGCTCATCACCGAGGATGCGCCGAGCACCACCAATCCGCTCGGCGTCAAGGGGGCCGGTGAGGGCGGCATAGCCGCCGTCGGCGCCGCGATCGCCTCAGCCGTGAACGATGCGCTCGGCGGCATCGCAACCGTCACGTCGCTGCCGATCAAGCCGCAATGGCTGAAAGCCGTGATCGATGCGCACGCGGCCGCTTCGCGCTAGCGATACCGTCGCGTGCTCAGTTGGTCTTGATCTTGGCGTCGATGATGATGTTGCGCCATTTGTCGTATTCGCTCTTCACAAAGGCCGCAGCTTCGGCGGGGCTGGTGCCACGCGGCTCGACGCCGATGGTTGACAGTTGCGCCTTCAGCTCCGGCTTGGCGAGCGCGGCATTGACGCTGGTATTGAGCTTGTCTCTGATCTCCGGCGGCAGTCCCGCCGGAGCAAATAAAGTCAGCCAGGTGTCGACGGCAAAGTTCGCAAAGCCCTGCTCTTCGAGCGTCGGCACATCGGGATAGACCGCGCTGCGCTTATCACCCGCGACCGCAATCGGCACGACGCGGCTGGCGCTGGTGAAAGGCAGCGCGCTGGCGATGCTGGCAAAGGTGAACTGCACCTTGTTGTCGATGATATCGGGAAAGGCGCTGCCCGAGCCTTTGTAAGGGATATGCGTCGCTTCCATCCCGGTGCGTAGCTTGAACATTGCAGCACCGAGATGGCCGGTGGTGCCGACGCCTGGGGACGCATAATTCAGCTTTCCCGGATTGGCTTTTGCATAGGCGATGAGCTGCTGCGTCGTCGTAATGTTCAGTGCCTGCGAAACCACGACCACGTTCGGTGCCGAACTGACGACAGAAATGGCCTCGAGATCCTTGAAGACGTCGTATGGCCTGGGATCGAGCAGTGTCTGATTGATCACGAGGGCTGGATCGACAAGCAGCAACGTGTAGCCGTCGGGCGCTGACCTGATCACGGCGTCGGTGCCGACCACCGCGCCGGCGCCGGCACGGTTTTCCGATACAATGGCCTGGCCGATCTCGCTGCCAAGCTGCTGTGCCAGCGCGCGGCCGACGAAGTCGACGATGCCGCCGGGATTGTACGGCAAGATCAGCCGGATCGGCCGGGTCGGATAGGACTCTGCGAAGGCGCCTGTGGAGACAGTGATGGCGAGCAGTGCTGAGATGACCGTCGCGGCGCGACTTTTTGGTGTCATACGCAAGACCTGTCATTGCGTGCCCGCCGGCTACGCAGCCGGCGAGAGATGATCCCGGCGAGGATCGGTGTCAACTTAGTCAGGTTTTGCTTGCTTTATATACAAAATTATACAGAGCGGATGTCACACCCCGGACGATGCCGCGATCAGCGTGTCGGTCTCCATGTCCTGATCGCGCACCGCGCCGATCAGCTCGGAGACTTTCTTGATGCCGCGCTCATCGCACCAGGCTTCGAGATCCTCGATGATCTGGACCAGGGCGGTCGGATTGCGGAATCCGGCATAGCCGATGCCGACCCCAGTCGCACCGGCGAGCATATATTCGACGACGTCCTCGGCCTTGGTGACACCACCGATGCCGACGATCGGGATTTTGACGGCTTTCGCGACCTGATAGACCATGCGCAGCACGATCGGCTTCAAGGCCGGCGAAATCAGGCCGCCGAATTTGTTGCCGAGCGCGGGCCGGAAATTGTCGGTCCTGATCTTGAGCGACAGGAACGTATTGGCGATGGCGAGCGCATCGGCGCCGGCTTCCTCGGCGGCCCGCGCAATCGAGACAATGTCGCCGGCATTAGGCGAGAGCTTCACCCAGAGCGGCTTCTTGGTCTTGGCCCGGATCGCCTTGATGCAGTCCCGCGTGTAGTCTTCGTGCATGGCGAAATTGCCGCCGGTCGCATTGCGTGTCGGGCACGAAATATTGGCTTCAATCACGTCCACGTCCGGTACGCTCAGTTCTTCCGCCAGCGCGGCAAAGTCCTCGATGCTTTCCGACGACACGCTGACGATCAACGGCGGCTCGAAACGCGCATATTCCGGAACGATGTGCTCGATGAAATAGTCGATGCCTTTGCCAGGCAGGCCGATCGACTGGATGATGCCGCCTTCGGTCTCGGCCATGCGCGGCGTCGGATTGCCGATCCGCGGCTCGCGGCAGATGGTCTTCGCCACTAGGCCGCCGAGGCGGTTGAGATCGATAACGTCGTTATATTCCCAGGAGAATGCGCCCGACGCGGGCATCACCGGGTTTTGCAAAGTGATGTCGCCGATCTTCACCGAGAGATCTACCATCCCACGGCCTCCTGCATGTTGAACACCGGGCCGTCGCGGCAGACGCGCTTGAGGACGCGTACGCCGTCGACCTCGAACGTGCGCACGCAGACATAACAGGCGCCGAAGCCGCAGACCATGATCTGCTCCACGGCGACCTGGCCCGGAATGCCGTGTGCTTTGCCGAGCCGCTGCATCAGCTTGAGCAGCCGGTTGGAGCCGCAGGTGAAGAACGCATCCGCCTTGCCTTGGGCGATCAGCCCTTCGATGATCCTTTCGACATTTTCCACTGCGCTCGATCCGTCGGTGTCGACAACGCTGATGGTGCGGGCGCCGAGATTGTCGAACAGGTCCTTCGACATCACGACCTTGGCGTTGCGGGCGCTGAGAATAGCGGTGACGCCGACGCCCTGTTCGGCGGCAAGCTGCGACAGCGGCGCCAGCGTCGCAAGCCCGACGCCGCGGCCCAGCACCACGATGTTCTTCCACTCCGGCTTGAGCTTGAAGCCGACCCCGAGCGGCCCCGCAACATTGAAGTCGTCACCGGGGCGCAGCGTCGCCATGCCTTGGGTGCCGCGGCCCTCGACCTTGTAGAGAAACTCGATCTGGCCTGCGGGCTTGTTCACCCGATAGACGCTCATCGGCCGCCGCATCCATACTTCGGCGCCGTCAGGCGACGGACAGAGCAAGTGAAACATCTGCCCGGCGTAAGCGGTGAGCGCGTGCGCATGCACCGTCATGACAAGGTGCTTGTATTCCTCGTTGACGAAATCGTTGCTGACGATGGTGCCGATGAATTCGCCGACGCGGCGCTGCGGATAGGTGTCGGCCTCGCCGACCCGAAGCGCCGAATTGGTGTATTTGCCTTGCGGTTCGCTGATGGATGGCCCGGACATGCGCGTCGGCTTATCCCTGCTGCGGCGGTTTGCGTCTTTAGCAACTCACATAAGACCAGACGACAACTGTGTCAATTTTGGTATGATAGTTATTCCGGTTACCGGCGATGCCGCGAACGGGGTCAAGATAGGGCCAGCCCGCTGGGCTGGCTTCGTTGCCGGCCATACAGGAATGTCAAATTTATTCGGTGATTTTCATATCCTGGCGCGAATTCTGGCATGTCAGACCAATGGAACAGCCGCGATTCAAAGAGCACGGCGCGGTTCTCGCGATAGGATACTCTGAGGCGATCCTGGGGATTTTGTGCCAAAAATGCTACAATGCGTTTTTGATCGGCGTCGTAATCGCTCATCTGCCAATCCGCAGGCGGCGGCACCAGACTGACGACAAGTCCACCGCGGTCGGGCTTCAGGTTGGCTTCATTCGGCGTCACCCAGAAGTTCACACTGATCGCACCGTCATCGGCGTGAACGTCGATGGCGGAGGCGGACTTCAATCCCTTGAACGCCCAGGCCTGCGACAGCGGGTGATCGCGCAGTAGTTCCGCGAACGTGCTGCGGATCTCGTCGGCGATTTGCAGAATCAGCGGGCAGGCGAGGCCATCCTCAAGATAGGAAGCGACAAAGCCGCCGATATGGCTGAAGTCGTGCCAAATCGTGCTTTCGAGCAGAAAGGAGCGCAGCCGCGCCAGCGCTTCCGGCGTCAGCAGATTATCGCAATAGACTGCGCCGGCTGCGCCGGCGCGAAAGTCGTGCAGGAGAACACCGAGATCGCCGCGCTCGCTGACCGCGCCTCCCGAGACTTCCGGCGCGGCGCGAAGATTGATCGGACAGTTGTAATCGTCGCCGAGCCGGCAGAGCTGCCGATCTGACAGTTTTTCCAGAGTTTCCGGAAAATCGCGCGCGACATCCTCATAGGTCCGTGCCAGCACGGTGAAACGCTGGCCGTTGCGGGCGCGCTGGGCGAGGAAGTGAAACTGCGCGGCATCGTGGTGAAGCTTGCCGCGCGTGGCGTGTGTCAGCGACTTGCCGGCGAGATTTGAGCGGTCGTCGCCGCGCCGCAACTCGTAGGTGCGGGCAAAATGATCGAGCGCGCGGCCGCGATTGCTTTCGGTGAGCCACAGGAAACCCAAGGTGCGGTGCGCGTCGTAGTGGCCGGGCTCGAGCGCGCAAGCGCGGCTCAAACCCGCGATAGCGTCGCGCCTTTGCCCGAGCGACAGCAGCGCGAGCGCGCGATTGTAATGCGCCGGCGCCGCGCGCGGCTCGCGCCCGATCACTCCGTCGAACAGTGCGACGGCGTCGCGATACTGGCCGCGCATGGCGGCGATGGCGCCGAGATTGTGCATGACCGCGGCATTGCCCGGCGAAACCGCCAAGGCGGCCTGATAGGCGGCTTGCGCCTCGGCGAGGCGGCCAGCCTGGACATGCGTTTCCGCAGCGGCAGCGAGCGTGGCGAGATCGGCTTCAGTCATGTTCGCTATGGGCTCGATCCCAATAATTGCACGTCGTGTGGCTTCAGGTATAGATCCTGTAAGACTCTGTAAAATATGATATAATGCATTTATTTAACCACCCGATTGGAGGGCGAATAGCCATCTGTGTTGATTTTTGTACGTGCGCTGGCTAGCGTCAAGTTGGGCCGCATCGGATGCAATTGTAAGTCGGCATCGGGCTATGGTCCGACAAGCGAGCCGGCGTGGAAGGCGTGCTGACATGGAATTCGACAATTCGTTCGAGATCCCGCTGCCGCCTGATCGGGCCTGGCCGGTCTTGATGGACGTCGCTCGCATCGCGCCCTGCATGCCCGGCGCCGAGCTGACGGAAATTACCGACGCGCAAAACTACAAGGGCAAGATCTCGGTCCGGCTCGGACCGGTTTCGCTCGCTTTCGCTGGCAAGATCGCGCTCGAGGACGTCGACGACGCCAAGCATACCGCGCGTGTCAAGGCGCAGGGCAGCGATGTCAAGGGCCGCGGTGCGGCCAATGCTGCCGCCACGTTCAAGGTCGAGCCGAAAGGCGAGGGCTCGCTGGTCTTGATTCACACCGATCTGATGCTGTCGGGCGCGGTCGCGCAATATGGCCGCGGCGTCGGCATGATTCAGGCAACCGCCGCGCAGATCATCGGGCAATTCGCCGGCAATCTCCGTGCGCAACTGGCGCAGCAGCTCGCAGCGCCGTCACCCGCGACGTCGGAACTGACGAACACGACGGGTGCAACGGCGCCTGCGCCGAATCCTCCCGCCGCCAAGCCGATTTCAGGGTTGTCTTTGCTGTGGCGGGTTGTCGTGCAGCAGATCGCGGCGCTGTTCACGCGACGCGCGTGAATCAAGCATGCCTTTTGTCTGCTCAGACGAGGGATAAGCCGTTGTCGGAAATTGTATTTTTTTTGACAATATGCAAGTGATTGGAAACTGATCCGGCGAATACCAGAACGCTGTCTCCTCCAGCCGCTCCGACATTCCGGGGGAAGCGCCGCGGCGGAGCTCCGGGAGCCCTGATGGCCAGTCCTCCGTTCCGCTATGACGAGATCGGCGACCGGCTGCGCGCATTCCGCCTCGGTTCGGGCTTGAGCGCCGACGAGATCGCACGCCGTCTCGGTATTTCGCGGACCGCGCTTTATCGTTTCGAGAAGGGCGAGCTTGCCAAGATCGAGACGCTCGAGCGTCTCGCCGAAATGCTCAACGTTTCGATCCCGACGCTGCTCGGCGTCGGCATCGAATATGTGCCCTCGGCCGTTGTCTATTTCGAGCGCATGCGGCAGATCGAGGAGAGCGCCGATCATATCTCGGTTCTCGCCGGTCCGATCTCGTCGCTGCTCGCCTCCGACAAGTTCGAGGCGATTCTGGAACAGGTGCTCAAGGAGAGTCTCGAAGGCTCGAACAACGAAAAGACGCTTGCGGATATTCCGAAGATCATTGCCATTCTTCACCAGCGCAAGGAGGCGTTCCGGCGCCGGCGCCCCGGCATCGTCAATCTGATTTCGGCAAGTGAGATCGGCCGCTTCCTGCGCGACGGCTTTGTCGGCACGGCGAAGCTGTCCGAACAGGTTGCGCGCGAACGGCGGCAATTGGCGCGCGCCGAGATCGAGCATTTTGCCAGGATCATCGAAGAGCAGCCGATCGGCATGCAGATCGGCATTGTCACCGACACGCTGCCGCATTCGGGCTTCCACATCTATCGGCAGCCGGACCGCTCGGTCCTGGTCTTAAGTCCGTTCCGGCTCGGCGAGCAGCCCAACATCCATGTCGGCGTGGCGATGATCACCTCGGCGCCGGAAGCGCTGACGCTGCACCAGAACCTGGTCGAAGAGATGTGGCGGCGCGCGCTCAAGGGCAACGCGGCCAGCGCCTATCTGAGCACGCTTCTCAAGAACGGATGAGCCGCGAACGCGTCATGTCCCGCGCCCCGCTCGATCAACGCCCCAAGAATTCGACGGCCTATCAGCTGGAGGAGCAGGTCGGCTTTCTGCTGCGGGTGGCGATGCAGCGCC
>Ga0335069_10003913_pt1 | contig 22317 bp, 16 predicted proteins | sample Lox_Sample_11_FD_206714 | JGI IMG/M metagenome (GOLD analysis project Ga0335069, IMG submission 206714) | Soil microbial communities from Loxahatchee National Wildlife Refuge, Florida, United States - Lox_Sample_1.1 | ecosystem: Environmental > Terrestrial > Soil > Wetlands | place: USA... | reverse complement strand
CCGCGGCCCCCGGAAGAACCTCGAAGCCGTGGAGTACGCAACGCTCGCATCGGTCGACTGGCTCAACAACCGCAGGCTGCTCGAGCCCATTGGCAACGTGCCGCCGGCGAAACTTGAGGCGCAGTTTCGTTAACGGCGATCGGGGCCGGTCGTCCCGGCCTGACTCAAACTCGGAGGTCTCCGGGAATCCCGGGGCGGGTATCAGGTCAACGCGCTTGTGATCGGCCCCGAGCGGCGGTCCGTCACGTCGTCTGTTGACCCGTTTCGGCAGTTCGTCGCATCGAGGCGCAGTCCGTCGCATTCGGGAGGAAGCCGCATAGGCAAAATTCGATACTGGCGCCACTGATCGACTCGCGGCATCCGGGCCGGGCTGAGTCGAGGGGAGGGGCATGGCGCATCGAAGCCGCCGGTTGATCCTCGCCGCCACTGCAGCGGCGACCGTTGTTGTTGCCGGCGTCGCGGTGACGAGACCCGACCGGTCGACCCAGGACGATTCGTCCGTTCAGGGCCCGACGGTGCTGGAATTCGAGCCGGCGGATCTGGCGACGATCGAGCGGCGTGCCTGGATGGTCGCGCTGCAATTGCCGGGCACGGTGCAGGCGCTCTCGCAGGCGACGGTCCGCGCCAAGACATCGGCGGAAGTCCGTCGCGTGTTGTTCCGGGAGGGCGACCGTGTCGCGGCCGGCCAGATCGTCGCCGAGTTCGACGTGGCCGCACTACGGCAGGTCGAGGCCGAGCGCCGGGCCGCTCTCGATTCCGCTCGGGCGCAACTGGCGCAGAGCGAGCGAACGCGCGATGCCAATGCGGCGCTGCTGCAGCAGGGATTCATCTCGACCAACGCATTTGCCAGCGCCGAGGCGTCGTTCCGTGCCCAGCTCGCGGCCGTCGACGCAGGGCAGGCTCAGCTCGCTCAGGTGCGCCTGCAGCTCAGCGACGCCATCGTTCGCGCGCCGATCGGCGGGCTGGTCGCGAAGCGTGACGTCCAGCCGGGCGAAAAGGTCGCGTTCGATGCTCCGCTGCTGACGATCGTCGACCTGTCGCGCCTCGAAGTGCAGGCGCAGGCGCCCGTCTCGGAGGTCGCGCGGATCGCCATTGGCGCGCCGGCAACCGTCGATGTCGACGGCGCGGACGGAACTGCGCCGGTCGTGGGTCGCGTCGAGCGAATCAATCCGAGCGCCGACGCCGGTTCGCGGACGATCGCCGTCTATGTGTCGATCCCGAATCCGGAGCAGGGACTGCGCTCCGGAATGTTCGCGCACATCCGGCTCGCGTCCAAGGCCGGCGCGCCTACGGCGACCTTGGTCGCGTCTGCGGTACATGCCGAAGGCTCCGAAGCGTACGTATGGGTGTTCACGGGCGACCGCATCGTGCGTCGATCGGTCCGGACCGGGCGTCGCGACGACCGCGAGCAGCGCGTCGAGATCCTCGGTGGCCTCGGCGACTCCGAGCGCGTCGTTGCCTTGCACATCGATGCGCCTGCCGAAGAGGCGCCCGCGCGCCTCATCGACGCCACCCCGGCCGCGTTGGCGGCCCGTGCCGCTGCGCGCTGACGGGGATGCCCGATGAACATCACGCGGATTGCGATCGACAACCCGATCTTTGCGACGATGGTGATGGCTGCACTCGTCGTGCTCGGCGGGTTTTCGTACGCCCGCCTCGGCGTAGAGGCGATGCCGGATGTTGCGGCGCCGATGGTCACCGTCACGGTGCGGTATCCCGGCGCCTCGCCGGCGCAGGTGGAAAGCGACATCGCCAAGCCGGTCGAGAACGCGGTCAACGCGATCGGCGGAGTCAAGATGATCCGCTCGCTGTCGCGCGAGGGCAGCAATTTGACGTTCGTCGAGTTCCGCGCCGACGCCGACGTCGCCCGCTCGATCCAGGATGTGCGCGACAAGGTGGCGCTGGTACGGCCCGGATTCCCGCGCGACGCGAAGGATCCGCTGGTCGAGCGCGTCAACCTCGACAACGACGAGCCGACGGCGCGCTTCGCGTTGCTGGGCGCTGGCGTCTCGGCGCGCGCACTGTCGGACCTCGCCGAGCAGGTCGTCGCGAAAGGGCTGCAGCGGGCCTCCGGCGCCGGCCGCGTCGAAGTGGAGGGCGGCGTCGAGCGGCAGGTGCGCGTCGAGCTGGATCCCGCCGCCCTGGCGGCGCACGGGCTGACGGTCGACCAGGTCGCGGCCGCCGTGCGCGGCGCGAACGTCGCCGTTCCGGTCGGCGCGATCACGCGCGATCCGTCCGAGGCGATCGTCCGCGTCGACGGGCGAATGCGAACGCCGGCCGACTTCGCCGACATCGTCGTTGCCCGGCGCAACGGCGTGCCGATCCGCGTCGGCCAGCTGGCGCGCGTCATCGACGGCGAACGCGAGCGCGAGACGATCGCGCGCGTCGAGGGGCAGCCCGCCGTCGCGCTGCGCGTCTTCAAGGCGCAGGACGCCAATCTCGTCGCTACAGGCGCCGCGCTGCGCGAACAGGCACGGCAACTGCGGGAACGGCTGCCCGCCGGCGTGGAGCTGCGCCAGCTGGCCGACGGCTCCAGCGAGGTCGCTGCGTCGGTGGCCGGCGTCAAGCGGACAATCGTCGAAGGCGGCGTGCTGACGGTGCTGATCGTCTTCCTGTTCCTCGGCTCCTGGCGCAGCACCGTGATCACCGGGTTGACGCTGCCGATTGCCGTCATCGCGACGATGGGCGCGCTGTACGCGCTCGGGCTTACGATCAACGTCATGTCGCTGATGGCACTGTCGCTGTGCATCGGCCTGCTGATCGATGACGCGATCGTCGTTCGCGAGAATATCGTCCGCCACCGGCGGCTCGGCGCCGACCACCGCTCGGCAGCGCTTTCCGGGACCGGCGAGATCTCGCTGGCCGTTCTGGCGACGACGTTCTCGCTCGTGGCGGTGTTCGTTCCCGTCGCGTTCATGCGCGGGCTCGTCGGCCAGTTCTTCCGACCGTTCGGTGTCACGGTGGCCGTGGCCGTACTGTTGTCGCTTTTCGTCAGTTTCACGCTCGACCCGATGTTGTCGGCCGTCTGGCACGATCCGCCCGGCGGCGCGCGCGGTCTGCCGCTCGTCGGCGCGACGGTGGCGCGGTTCGACCGCGCGCTGGATGCGGCGCACCGCGGCTACGACTGGCTGCTGCGCTGGGCGCTGGCGCACCGTCCGGCGACGCTGGCGATCGCCGTGGCCGCCTTCGTCGGCGCGCTACCGCTGGCCGGCGTCGTTGGCACCGAGCTGATGCCGAAGGTCGACGACGGCCGGATCACGCTGAACCTGACGATGCCGGTCGGGGCCAGTCTCGCAGCCGCCGACGGGCGCGTGCGCCGGGTCGAGCAGGCCTTGCGCGCGACGTCCGAGGTCGCGACGCTCGACACCGTGGTCGGCATCGATGGCGCGCGCAACGCCGCGCGGATCGACGTGACGCTGCTGCCGAAGGAACGTCGCATGCGGACGAAGGAGCAGGTCGAGGCCGACCTGCGGCGCCGTGTGGCGGCCGTGCCGGGCGTCGACGCGAAGGTGGGCACCGACGTGCCGATCTTCGTCAACCTGCTCGGGACCGACGAGGCGCGGATGACCGCCGTGATGGCCGACCTGCGCGCGAAGGTTGCCGCGGTCCCGGGTATCGCCGACCTCGACACCTCGCTGAAGGAAGGCGTGCCGGCGCTGGCGCTGCGACTGAAGCCGGAGCAGGCTGCCGACTATGGACTGACGCACCAGCAGCTCGGCGCGACGCTGCGGGCGCTCGTCGGCGGCGAGGACTGCGGCACCTGGCTCGGGCCCGACGGCCACGACTACCAGGTCGTCGCGCAGCTGCCGCGGGCCGCGCGCGAGACGATCGACGACATCGGCGAGATCGGCATCGCCACCGGCCGCGCGCTGCGCGACGGTGCGCCGGAGATCGTACCGCTGCGCGCCGTGGCGACGATCGAGCCGTCGGCCAATCCGCAGAACATCCGGCGCCAGGACCTGATGCGGCGCATCGCGCTGTTCGCGAACGTCCAGGGCCGGCCGAGCGGCGATGTCGGCGCCGACGTGCAGAAGCTGGTTCGCGCCTTTCCGCTGCCGCCGGGGATGCGGATCGAGATCAATGGCGAGATCGAGGACCAGCAGCAGGTAGCCGGCGAGATCCTCGCGGCCATCGCGCTCGCCGTCATCTTCATCTACCTGGTCCTGGCGTCACAGTTCGCGAGCTTCGTCCAGCCGCTGGTCATCATGGCCTCGCTTCCGCTGTCGATCGTCGGGGTGATGCTGGCGCTGCTGGCCACGCGCACGACGCTGAACCTCTACTCGATGATCGGCATCGTCTTCCTGATGGGCCTCGTGACGAAGAACGCGATCCTGCTCGTCGACTTCGCGAACCGCGCCCGCCGTGGGGGGCGCGGTGTCGCCGACGCACTGCTCGAGGCCGGACAGATCCGGCTGCGGCCGATCCTGATGACGACGACGGCGATGGTGTTCGGGATGCTGCCGCTCGCACTTGGGCTCGGCGAGGGCGCCGAGCAGCAGGCGCCGATGGGACGCGCGATCATCGGCGGCGTGTTGACATCGACGGCGTTGACGCTGATTGTCGTGCCGGTCGCCTACGCGGCATGCGACGGCATGCCGCAACGCGCAATGTGCGCGCTGCGACGCCTGTTCCGCCGGCTACCCCGAAGCGAGGTACGTCGACACGCTAAGCGGTCCGCACATTGAACTTTTCTTGCTCAAAAGCTGCCTTGTTTCAAGGCGTTCGAAGGCAACGGCGGACATCGCGATGACGATTCATTTCGGCGTTCGCGACGTTATTTGCTCGACTACGACCGTTGCCGAGCGTTTACGACGATTCTTGGTCAGAACACGCCACCAGCGAATGGTCGCGAACAATAAAGCTCCGAAAACGCTTCAGAGGGGGGCCAGGGGCTTCAGCACCCCGATAAAGTTCCGAAATGCGCGTGCAGATGCCCAGCTTGAAAGGCAGCGCGCACAGTGAAGTTCCGAAAAGTTGTAACGCTTCGCGCGCGACGTTGCGTCGCAGCAGTCCGCTATCGGTCTACAGGGGAAATCGGCTGATCGATGGCCCTTCGGTCACTGTCGACCCAGACCGGACATGCCGCCCTGCCCTCCGAAGCGGCCGACGATGTCGGCCACCGACCCTCCGATGAAGTCCGATGAAGGCCGCCTTGACCGCGGTGTGACACCGGCGCCTTCTACTACGCTGAGCGTCACCCTGCCGCAGGGCACTCGCGTCGCGCGGCGCGAACGGCCGCTGAGCGGGCCGCCGCTTACCTGTGGAGCATCGCCTCGATCTCGTCCGCTGCGTTCGCTGCGCCGTCGACGCCGTTGAGCTGCGCCGCGCGCGATCGCGCCGCTGAGCGAAAACTAGGGTCGCCGAGGATGCGGCTCGCCGCTTCGCGAATGGCCGAAGCGGGGGCGTCGCCGGGCAATGCGAGGCCGGCGCCCCATTCCTCGACGGTGCGGGCAACCAGTTCCTGGTCGTGCGCCAAGCCGGGCATCAGGATCATCGGCACGCCGTGCCGAAGCGAGCGCATCGCCGTGCCGTGGCCGCCATGCGTGATCGTCAGCGCCGCAGCGCGCAGGATCGGGTCGTGCGCCGCGTACTCGATCACGGTCGCGTTTGCGGGCGCCGACAGCTCTTCCGGCTTGACGATGCCACCGGTCGTCGTGACGACCCGCGCCGGCAACGGCGCCAGCGCGTCGAGCGTGTTCTGCAGCTTCGCGACCGAGCGCTGCTCGAAGCCCGTGCTGAAGCTGACCAGGACCGTGCTGCGCTCGCCGCCGTCGGACGGCACCTGCATCGGCTGCGCCAGCTTCTCGTCCTCCAGCGAAGGCCCGACATGGAGCACCGCTTCCCAGCCGGCAGGCGCAGCCGCGTCGAAGGCTGCCAGCGTCGTTACGATGATCCGCTCACGCGATTGCCAAAGTGCCTCGAACGACGGCAGGCGCTCGAACCCGGCCTTCTCGCGCATGCCGTTCAACCGGGACAGCATGTCGCCCCAGCGATCGAGCTGCCGGAACAGGAACGTATGGCAGATCACGGCCGAACGGCACCGGAAGTCGTCGGCCTCGGACAGCGCCGCCGGGAACATGCCGTCGATCAGGACGAGGTCGGGATTCTCGTCGGCTACGCGGTGCCGCACCTCAGCCGCAACGGCCGGGGACGTTAGGTAGCACGCGGCGCGCGTCAGCGGCGAGCCCGCTGGGTAGCGCTCGACCTGCTCGTAGGCCGACTGGATCTCGATCGCACGGAAGCCGGCTGCCTGCACGCGCGGCACCATCTCCGGACGACCCGCGAAGGACACCATGTGGCCGCGCTCGGACAAGGCGCGCGCGATGCCGAGGCTCGGCGGAAGGTTGCCGCCGCCGGACCAGTTCAGCCAGAGAAATCTAGCCATCGGGCTCTCCCTTCAGGATGCCGCGGACCAGCCGCAGGGTCGTTGAAAGCGCCGCGCGCTTCGACAGTCCGAAGTCGCGCCGGAGAAGCTTCCAGGTGTAGGCGTCGACGGAGACGATCAGCGCGTCGTGGACCTCCTTGCGCTCCCGCTCGGGAAAGCGGGCCAGGTGGCCTGCGAACGCCTGCCCGACCTGGGATCGGAGCGCGCGCCGGCCGGTCTCCAGGAAATCGTGCATCGGGGGGATGCGGGGCTCGTCCGCGAGCCAGCGGATGATCGTGTCGCCCATCCGCTCGTAGAAGGCGTGCGTGTCGGCCACGAAGGCCTCGGGATCCTTCGGGTCGACGGAGGCCTCGCGAAGTCGTCCGATCGTCCGCAGCGCCTCGACGAACAGCGCATCCTTGCTTCCGAAGACGCGAAGGACGGTGCGCACCGCGGTCCCGGCTCGGGTCGCGATGCGATCGATGGTGACGTCCTCGAACGCGTTGCAGAAGAAGAGATCGCAGGCGGATTCCAGGATCGCGCCGCGGGTCGCCGCGGCAGCATCGGCGCGGGCCCTCATCACGTAGCGGCGCTGCTTCCCTGATTTCATGGCGCCTACGATGCCGCGGAATTTAATTCAAGTCAATTGGCATGACAGTAAATTGGGAATTCCACCCAGGGACCCTGGATGCGAAGACGCCCCGGAAGCGGCGAGCCGCCGGCGGACGTTCCGAATCGATCAGCATCGGTGCTCGCGACCTGCGGCGATCGTAAGCGTCCAGTGGCTGCGGCCTTGACCGCGGCGTGATGTTCAGGCGGCGGCCGCCTCTGACTCAGAGTGGACCATTGCCATGTTCCACGGCAGCAACGCCTCGCTCCGGTTGACCTAGTCGTCGGCGATCCGATAGAGGACATCGCGCAGATCGGCCTCCGGGTGTCGATGAAGGCAGCGTCCACCGGCCGACTTGCACGTTCCTCGAAGAACTCCATCGCGACATGGGCGTCAGGCCGAGGTCGAGAAGGGCCACGCGCAATGCGTCGGGATCGATGCCCCTGATTGGAGGATTTCGCCGATGACTGCTTCTGGCCGGGTCCGGGCAACCAGCGAAACCCGTAGCCGACATGCTACCGCCCGGTTCCGAGTGCATAGCGGTCGAACGATTGCGCAGCGCAGCATGGTGGCGGCCGAGGAGTCCAAGCGCTTGCGTTTAGCCAGGCTGGAACCAGCTCGTTTTCGGAACTTTGTTGTCGGTTTCGGAACTTTATTGTTCGGTACCAGCGAACATCCACCGCTACTCCACGGTCACCGACTTCGCCAGATTCCGCGGCTTGTCCACGTCCGTCCCGCGCGCCACCGCCGTGTGATACGCCAGCAGCTGCAGCGGCACGACATGCAGGATCGGCGAAAGGTCCCCGTAGTGCTCCGGCAGCCGGATGACGTGCACGCCTTCGCTCGGCTCGATCCTCGTGTCGGCATCGGCGCAGACGTAAAGTTGGCCGCCGCGCGCGCGCACCTCCATCATGTTGCTCTTGAGCTTTTCCAGCAGCGCGTCGTTCGGCGCGACCGTGACGACGGGCATCGCTTCGGTCACGAGCGCCAACGGCCCGTGCTTCAATTCGCCGGCGGGGTACGCCTCCGCGTGGATGTAGCTGATCTCCTTGAGCTTCAGGGCGCCTTCAAGCGCGATCGGGTAATGCAGGCCGCGGCCGAGGAAGAGCGCGTTTTCCTTGCGGACGAACGACTCACTCCAGGCGATCACGTTGGGCTCCAGCGCCAGCACGCTCTGGATGGCAGCCGGAAGGTGGCGTAACCGGCGCGTGGCTGCATGCTCGCGCTCCGGCGACAGCCGTCCCTTGGCTTTCGCGATCGCATTGGCCAACAGGTAAAGCGCGACGAGTTGCGTCGTGAACGCCTTCGTCGATGCGACGCCGATCTCGACGCCGGCGCGGGTCAGGAACTGCATCGTCGATTCGCGGACCATCGCGCTCGTCGCGACATTGCAGATCGCGAGCGTCTGCTGCATTCCCAATGACCGCGCGTGCTTCAGCGCCGCGAGCGTGTCGGCCGTTTCGCCGGATTGCGAGACGACGACAACGAGCGATTGCGGATCCGGCACCGACGTCCGGTAACGATATTCGCTCGCGATTTCCACGCTGACCGGGACGCCGGCGATGCTTTCGATCCATTGCTTGCCGACGCTGCCGGCGTAGTAGCTGGTGCCGCACGCCAGGATCAGCACGCCGCGGAGCTTTGGGAAGACGTCGGGCGCGGCCGCGCCGAAAAGCCTCGGCTCGATGCTCGTGATCGGCTCGATCGTGTCGGCGATGGCCTTCGGTTGCTCGAAGATCTCCTTCTGCATGAAATGCCGGTAGGGGCCCAGTTCCACCGCGTTGGAAACCGCGGCCAGGCGCCGCACCGGGCGCTCGACGCGCCGCCCCTGCGCGTCGAAGATCCATGCCTTGCCGAGTTGCAAGTCGACGACGTCGCCTTCGTCGAGGTAGATGAACCGGTCGGTCGTGCCCGCCAGCGCCAGCGCGTCGGAGGCGAGGAAGTTCTCGTTCTCGCCGACGCCGACGACCAGCGGGCTGCCGGCGCGCGCGCCGACGACGCGATGCGGCTCCTCGCGGGCGAAGACCGCGATCGCGTAGGCGCCGTGCAGCTTCTTCACGGCGCGTTGCACCGCGTCGAGAAGGTCGCCGTCGTATTCGTGGTCGACCAGGTGCGCGATGACTTCGGTATCGGTCTGGCTGTCGAAGCGATAGCCGGCGCGCTTGAGGTCTTCGCGCAGCGCCTCGTAGTTCTCGATGATCCCGTTGTGGACCAGCGCGATGCGCGCGCTCGACGCTCGCTTGCCCTGCGGCCCGGCCGAGAAGTGCGGGTGCGCGTTGTCCGTCGTCGGCGCGCCGTGCGTCGCCCAGCGCGTGTGCGCAATGCCGGTGTACCCCTGCAGCTGCTGGATCTGCTCGTCGAGGTCGGCGACGCGCGACACGCTGCGGGCGCGCTTCAACTCGCCATCGGCGTGAATCGCGATCCCGCAGGAGTCGTAGCCGCGGTATTCCAGCCGCCGAAGCCCCTCGACAAGGACCGGGACGATGTTTCGTTGCGCGACCGCGCCGACGATTCCGCACATGGGGTTGACATCCTTTCCAACAGACGCCGTCGATGATAGTGGCCGTCGCCTGAATGATCTTTCATATTTTGCTTTGATTCGGGTTAATATTTCATTCGTCCTTACATGTGCATATTTATTTCATTGAGGTCACCAGATTGACAGACAAATCCCCCGCCGAACTCGACAGCCTCGATCGACGGCTTCTCAACGAGCTTCAGCGGGACTGCATGCAGACGCACCAGGAGCTGGCGGAACGGCTGCACGCGTCGGCGCCGACCTGCTTTCGCCGGGTGCGCCGACTCGTCGAGAGCGGCGTCATCGAGCGGCGCATTGCCATCGTCGCCCCGGAGGCCGTTGGCCGGATCGACGGCCACGGGCTGACCGCGCTCGTCGAGGCGAGCCTTGACCGGCAGTCGGCCGAGGCGCTCGATGCGTTCGAACGGCGGGTCGCGGACGAAGCCTCGGTCCAGCAGTGCTATCGGATCTCGTCCGGTCCGGATTTCCTGCTCGTCGTCTATGTCCGCGACATGCCGGACTACCACGCGTTCGTGCACCGCGTGTTGAGCGCGGAGGCGAACGTGCGCAACGTCAGGACGTTCTTTTCGGTCCACCGCAGCAAGTTCGAGCCGCGCATTCCGGTCTGAACGGCGGGGCGGCCGGAGCGGGATCGGGCGCATCCCGCCAAACGGAACGCCGCGCTCGCAATTTCGGCGACAATGCGGCCGCGGCGCCGGCGCGGCGCGCCGACCGATCATCGCCGCCGCGCCCCACGTCAACGCGTTGCCCCGCCCATTCCTCCAGGTCGCTCATGTCGTCGATTCCCCCCGGCACCCAGGCGCTGCTGATCGCCAACTGCGTCGTCTACGTGCTGCAGATCATCGGCCTCGACCCGATGCTGGTGCCGCCCTTTGCGCTGTGGTCGTTCGAGGGCAGCGACTTCGGCGAACCCGGCTTCTGGCCGTGGCAGCTCGTCACCTATGCGTTCCTCCACGGCAGCCCGACGCACCTGTTCTTCAACATGTTCGCGCTCTACATGTTTGGCGGGCCGGTCGAGGCCGTCTACGGGCGCAGCCGCTTCCTGACCTATTACTTCGTCTGCGTCGTCTCGGCGGGACTGTGCCAGCTGCTGATCACGCCGCTGCTGGGCGTCTACGGGCCGACGATAGGCGCCTCCGGCGGCGTCTTCGGGCTGCTGCTCGCCTACGCGCTGCTCTATCCGCACCGGACGCTGATGCTGATCTTCCCGCCAATCCCGATGCCGGCGTGGCTCTTCGTCACGCTCTATGGGCTGCTGGAACTCGTGCTCGGCGTCACCGGCAGCGAGCGCGGCGTCGCCCACTTCGCGCACTTGGGCGGGATGCTAGGCGGCTACCTGCTCATCAAGTACGGGCGCGCCCGCCGCGGCTAGCGTCGCCGGCGACGCGTTGCTCTCGTCCAGCACGACGCAGTTGCGCTGCGCCTTCGCGGCGCCGAGGCAACGGTCGGCGGCCGCGAGCAGCGTGGTCAGCGCACTTCGCGGACGCGTCGCATCGAGGGCAGCCACGCCGACGCTGATGCTCACCGGCGGAAGACCCGCCACCAGCGGGCTCGCGGCGATCCCGGCGCGCAGGCGGTCCAGCGCGAGCCGCGCCTCGCGACCCGTGGTGCCGGGCAGCACGAGCAGGAATGCCTCGCCGCCCCAGCGCGCCAGCAGGTCGGACTGCCGCGTGTTGAGCCGGATCAGCGCCACCAGCTGCGCCAGCGTATCGTCGCCGCGGGCCTCGCCGAACGTCTCGTTGATCCGCTTGAAGCGATCGATGTCGATCAACGCCAGCGCCAGCGGGCGACGATAGCGGTAGGCGCCGATCCATTCGCGTTCGAGCTGAGGCAGCATGCCGCGGCGGTTCAAGGCGCCGGTGAGCGCGTCGGTCACCGACAACTGCTGGATGCGCGCGTGAAGCCGCTCCTGCAGCGTCATCAGGACGCCGATCCCGAGGCCGACCGTCGTCAGCAGGTCGGCCGCGACGTAGGCCGTCGGCACCGCGGTGGCGTTCGACAGCGGCGCAACGAACGCCGTCGCGGCGAGCCCCAGCCCGTACAGCGCGACCGCGCCGCACACCGCGGCGACAAGCTTCGCGCCGAGGAATCGCGGCACGAGCGGCCATGCCGCCGCCACGCCGAGCGCCGCCACGCTCCCGATCGCCGCCGCGGCCAGGCACGTCCGATCCGCCGCGTCCGCCAGGAGCGTCACGGCACCCGCGAAGGCCAACGCGACCGCGACGGGCGCGGCAATCGCCGAGCGCAGCGTCACGGCGCGGCGCGCCAGCAGCGCCAGCGCGGCCGCGTGAAGCAGCGCCGCGAGGACGAACAGGGACAGCATCGCGATCTCGACGGCGTAGGGCGGGAGCGCGCCGGCCCACGCGACATCGATCGCCGGCGCCATCGACCGCGGAAGTTCCAGGCCGCGCGCGATCGTCGCCACGAGATCGGCGGCCACCCAGACCGCGAGAAATCCGCGGGTGCCGGCCGACGAGCGTCCGGCGGCGACGAGCATGCCGGTCACGACGAGGCCGACGAGGACGGTCGCGGAAACGAAAGCGGCGGGATCGGCGAGGGGCACGGCAGGCTACCGGGAGACGGAGTCGGGGACTCCCTCTTCATCGGCAGCCGAAGCCGGCGACTGTAGGGCTGTTGGGGTGCGGGCGGAGCGCCGGCGGGCCCAGGGCGACGGAATGCGCCCGCTCGTCCGCTTTTCGCCTGACGGGCCGCGTCAAGCCGCGTCGTCGTCGTTGCGCCCGGCGCGCCGCGCTGACGGTCAGATCGCGATCGGGTCGACTTCCAGGTTCCAGCGCGGGCGCAGCTTTTGCGACGCCACTTCGCGCCGCAGCGCGGCGAGCCAGCGCACGAGAAACGCGTGCAGGTCGCTGCGGCGCGCGGCCTCGACGAGCAATTGGGCGCGATGCTCGCCGGCCAGGCGCTCCAGCGGCATCGGGACGGCGTCGTAGAGTTTCACCGCGCCCGCGGCGCCGCCGTCCATCAACGCCTGGCCAAGACCCTGCGCGACCTGCAACAGCCCGACGGCGTCGGACATGTCCCGCGACGTCGCGGTCAGCAGCGCCGCGTGGACGAACGGCGGCAGGCGCATCGCACGGCGCTCCGCGAGCTGGTCGCGGGCGAAGCGCGGGAAGTCGTGGCGCGCGAGCGCGGCGTACAGCGGATGCCCCGGGTGGCGCGTCTGCAGCAGCACGCGCGCCGGCTGACCGCTGCGGCCGGCACGCCCGACGACCTGCAGCAGCGTCGCGAACAGGCGCTCCGGCGCGCGAAAGTCGCCGGCCAGAAGCTGCGCATCGGCGTTGAGCACGCCAACGAGGGCCACGCGGCGGAAGTCGTGGCCCTTGGCGATCATCTGCGTCCCGACGAGGACGTCGATGTCGCCGGCGTGCATCGCGTCCAGCATTTCGCGCGCGGCGTGTCGACGCTGCGTATTGTCGCGATCGATCCGGCGGATACGCGCGCCCGGCAGCGCGAGTTGCAGCGTTTCCTCGATCCGCTGCGTTCCGTGCCCGACCGCCGACAGATCCTGGTTGCCGCAGGTGGGGCACGCGGCCGGCACGCGCGCCTGCCAGCCGCAATGGTGGCAGCGGAGCTGGCGTTCCCCTTTGTGAAAGGACGCGAACGCGGAGCAGCGCGGGCAGTTCGACAGCCAACCGCACGCATCGCAGGCGATCACCGGCGCATAGCCGCGGCGATTGAGGAAGACCAGCGCCTGCTCGCCGCGCTCGATCGTCGAACGCAGCGCGGCGCGCAGCGGATCGGCAAGACCGTGCTCCGCCGGGTGCCGCTTCAGGTCGATCATCTCGACGCGCGGCAACTCGACCTCCGAGCGGGCAGCGCCACCGCGGCCCGTCAGCCGCAACAGCGCGTAGCGGCCGGCCTGCGCCGCCGCCCAGGTCTCCAGCGACGGCGTCGCGGACCCGAGGACGACCGGCGCCTCGGCGAGCTGGGCGAGCTTCAGCGCGAGGTCGCGCGCGGAGTAATGGACGCCCTGGCCGGCCTTGAACGACGGATCGTGTTCCTCGTCGACGACGACGAGCCGCAGCCGAGGCAATGACGCGAATACCGCGAGCCGCGTACCGATGACGATCCGGGCGCGGCCTTCGTGAGCCGCGAGCCAGGCGGCATTGCGTTCGCCGTCGTTGAGCCCGCTGTGCAGGCTTGCGACCGCTTCGCCGGGGAAACGCGCCCGCACGAGGGCCTCGAGCTGCGGCGTCAGGTTGATCTCCGGCACCAGGAGCAGCGCCTGCGCGGCCGGATCGGCGGCCAGCGTCGCCGCGATCGCGTGCAGGTAGACCTCGGTCTTCCCGCTGCCGGTGACCCCGAACAGCAGGAACCGCGCATAGCCGGCCGCGGCCGCAATCGCGTCCACGGCGGCCTGCTGCTCGTCGCGCAGGACCGGCACTGCCGGGCCAGCCCCGTCGGCGCCGGAGCCCACCGCGTCCGCCGTGGCGACCCCCACCGGCGCCGCGCGCATCTTCTCGACGCGCTGCGCCAGCCGGGCGACGGGGCGGCGCCGCAACATCGGCGGCAACGCCGGCAGCGCAACCTCCCCCCAGGCACAGTGGTAGTAGTCGGCGGCGAAGCGCGTGAGCTTCAGCCAGCGCTCGCCGAGCGGCGCCGCAATGAGGATCGGCGCGATCAGCGGCCGGATCTTGTCCGGCGGCAACGCGGAGTCCGCCGCGAGGCCCACGGCGATGCCGACCTGGTCCGACCGCTTGAACGGAACGAGGACCGGGGTGCCGGGAACGAGGCTTGCCGGATCGCAATCGCCGAGCGCGTAGTCGAGCGGCTGCTCGATCGGCACATCGACGATGACCCGGGCGAACCTCATCAAATGTGAATGGGCACTATCGCGGTAGCCGCCGCCCCGAGGGCAAACCCGAGAGGACAAACCCGACGACGGCAGATCCCTGTGGATAACTCTGTGGAAAAAGCCTGTTCAACAACGCTAAGTTCGCAGTCTGGCGGGTCTTTTTGCCGTCGATTAATTTCGACGCAGAAAAATAAGGCTTTTTAAAACAATAGGTTACAGAACAAACCGCGCTCCGGCGACCGCCTCTCGACCGCAACCCGCGCCAAATCGGACGCTGCGCGATTTTGTGAATAAGTCAAGTCGCTTTCCACGCCCGAGGCCGCCCGGCCCACGGGTCTTCCCGGATGAATTGTCAAGTTAGCGGGGGCTTCCCGCGGAACTCGCTTGATTGCGAAGGCGCCGGCTGTGGCTGTGCACCTCATCGACTAGCACCGAAACGGCCTCCGGCCGCGTGAACTGCGAGATGCCATGGCCGAGATTGAAGACGTGGCCGCCGTAACGGCCGTCGGCGCGCCGCGGATCGCCGAAGGAATCCAGCACTCGGGCGGCCTCGGCGCGCAGTTGCGCCTCCGGCGCGAACAGGGCCACCGGATCCAGGTTGCCTTGCAGCGCGCAGCGGTCGTCGACCCGCGCGCGCGCCTTGCCGAGGTTCACGGTCCAGTCCAGCCCGACCGCATCGCTGCCGCAGGCGGCGATCTCCTCGAGCCACAGCCCGCCGCCTTTCGTGAAGACGATCGACGGCACCGGTTCGCCGTCCGATTCGCGCAGCAGCCTGGCGACGACGCCGCGCGTGTATGCCAGCGAAAACGCCTGGAAGGCGCCGTCGGCGAGCGCGCCGCCCCAAGTGTCGAAGATCATCACCGCCTGCGCTCCGGCGCGGATCTGTGCATTGAGGTAGTCGGCGACCGCATCGACGAGCACGCCCAGGATCCGATGCAGCAGGTCGGGCCGCGCGTAGAGCATCGACTTCACCTGGCGGAAGTCTTCGGAGCCGCCGCCTTCGACCATGTAGCAGGCCAGCGTCCAGGGACTGCCCGAAAAGCCGATCAGCGGGACCCGGCCGTCGAGCGCCTTACGGATCGAGCGGACGGCATCCATGACGTAAGTGAGCGAAGACTCCGGATCGGGCGCGGCGAGTTGCATCACATCCCGCTCGGTCTTGACCGGACGCGCGAACCGCGGCCCCTCGCCGGCGACGAACTCCAGGCCAAGGCCCATCGCGTCCGGAACCGTCAGGATGTCGGAAAACAGGATGGCGGCATCCAGCGGGTAGCGCTCCAGCGGCTGCAGCGTCACTTCGGTGGCGAACGCAGGCGACTTGGCGAGCCCCATGAACGACCCGGCCCTTGCCCGCGTCGAGTTGTACTCCGGCAGGTAGCGTCCGGCCTGGCGCATCAGCCAGACGGGCGTATGGGCGGTGGGCTCGCGCCGCAATGCGCGCAGGAAGGTATCGTTGTGCGGTTTCACGTCACGAGCTCGAGGTCGATGTCGGCCGATTCTCGCATGCAGCCGCAGGTGCCCTGGCTGCGCATCGACGCCGGGATGCTGGCGCTCGACGTCCACCTGCAGCCCGGCGCGCGTCGAAGCGAAATCGTCGGCGAGCACGGCGGCCGGCTGAAGATCGCGCTGCGCTCGCCGCCGGTCGACGGGCGCGCGAACGACGAGTTGCTGCGCTTCCTGGCGGCGAAGCTCGACCTTCCGCGGTCCGCGGTCAGCCTCGCCGCAGGGGCGACGCAGCGCACCAAGCGCATCGCGATCGCCGTGCCGGCGACCCGGCACGACGACGTTCTCGCGCGGCTGCTTGCGCCGGCCGGCTGAATGCCGACGGCGCGCGCAGACCGCGGCGAGACGGCGGCGAGACGGGGGCGAGACGACAGGGGCCGGGCGTCGCGACGGGACGACGCCGGCGCCCTGCGCCGTGGCTGCGCGTCGCGCCCGGTGCGGCGATAATCCGCGATAAAGGGAGGTCCGGCATGTTCAAGCACATCCTCGTGCCATCCGACGGGTCGTCGCTGTCCGCGGCGGCCGCCGACCGCGCGATCGCCTTCGCCGCGGAAATCAAGGCGCGCATCACGTTCGTCCACGCGCTTCCGCCGCGACCGCTGCCGTTCTTCGGCGGCGAAGGCGGGATGTTCGTCGACCAGACCGAGCCCGACGAGTTCGAGGCCAGCGCGCTCGCGGCAGCCACGAAGCATCTGGCTGGGCTGGAGGCCAAGGCGCGCGCCGCCGGCCTCGAGGCGAAGGGGATCGCGCGCGGCCATGGCGCCCCCTACGAGGTCATCATCGAGCTGGCCAACGAGGCGGGCTGCGACCTGATCCTGATGGCGTCGCACGGCCGCACCGGCATCAAGAGCCTGATCCTCGGCAGCGAGACGCAGAAGGTGCTGACGCACACGCGCGTCCCGGTCCTGGTCTATCGCTGAGGGAACCGGATGCTCGCTGCGGCGCCCGAACGGACGTCGTCGATCCCGATGGCCCTCGCGCGCTGGTCGCAACTGGCGATCGGCGTCGTGTGCATGTCGATGATCGCGAACCTGCAGTACGGATGGACGCTTTTCGTCAATCCGATCGCCGACCACTTCCACTGGAGCCGGGCGGCCATCCAGGTCGCGTTCACGATCTTCGTGCTGGCGGAAACCTGGCTGGTGCCGATCGAGGGCTGGCTCGTCGATCGCTACGGCCCGCGCCCGATGATGATGGCCGGCGGCCTGCTCGTCGGCGCGGCGTGGGCGCTGAATTCCGTCGCGCAGTCGCTGGCGACCTTCTATGTCGCCGCGCTGATCGGCGGCATCGGCGCCGGCGGCGTCTATGGCACCTGCATCGGCAACGCGCTCAAATGGTTTCCCGACCGCCGCGGCCTCGCCGCCGGGCTGACGGCCGCCGGCTTCGGTGCCGGCTCCGCGCTGACCGTCGTGCCGATCGCGAACATGATCAAGTCGAGCGGCTTCCAGGCGACCTTCCTGCAGTTCGGCATCATCCAGGGCCTCGTCGTGCTGGTGCTGGGGGCGCTGATGCGGCGGCCCGTCGCGCCCGCGCCGACGCGGCCGCCGGTGGTTGCCGCCAACCGCCCCGATCCGCTCGCGAGGCCGGACGCGACCCCGGCGATGATGCTGCTCGCGCCCGTCTTCTGGGTGATGTACGCGATGTTCGTGATGATGGCGGCCGGCGGCCTGATGGCGACGGCGCAGCTCGGGCCGATCGCGCACGACTTCCATGTCGCCGACACGCCGGTGTCGATCCTCGGGCTGACGCTGCCGGCGCTGGCGTTCGCGCTGTCGATCGACCGCGTGCTCAACGGCGTCACGCGCCCGTTCTTCGGCTGGGTCTCGGACCGGATCGGACGCGAGAAGACGATGTTCCTCGCGTTCCTTGCCGAAGGCCTCGGCATCCTGCTGCTGAGCCGCTACGGCCAGGATCCCTTCCTGTTCGTCGTCCTGACCGGGCTCGTCTTCTTCGCCTGGGGCGAGATCTACAGCCTGTTCCCGGCGACCTGCGGCGACACGTTCGGTTCGCGCTATGCCGCCGCGAACGCCGGCCTGCTCTACACCGCGAAAGGCACGGCGGCGCTGCTCGTGCCGCTGGCGAGCGTCGCCTCCGCGAGCGGCGGCTGGCACGCCGTCTTCTGGGTCGCGAGCGGCCTCAACATCGCGGCGGCCGTGCTGGCGCTGCTCGTGCTGAAACCGATGCGCCGTGCCTATGCGCTGCGGCAGGAGGCGAGGCCATGAAATTCGCGATCGTCGGAGCGGGTGCGATCGGCGGCTACCTCGGCGGCCGCCTCGCGGCGGCCGGCGACGAGGTCACGCTGGTCGCGCGCGGCCCGAACCTGGAGGCGCTGCGCGCCCACGGCATCCGCCTGAAGCTGGAGGACGGCACGCACATCCAGGCGCGCGACATTCGCGCCGTCGAAAGCGTGTCGGAGGCGGGTCCGCAGGACGTCGTGCTGCTGACGCTGAAGGCGCACCAGGTCGGCCCGATCGCCGCCGACCTCGCGGCGCTCTGCCACGACGACACGACGATCGTCACGATGCAGAACGGCATTCCGTGGTGGTACTTCCACCGGCATGGCGGCGCCTACGAGGGGACCGCGGTGAAGACCGCCGATCCGGACGGGCGCATCGCGCGCCACGTCGATCCGCGTCGCGTCATCGGCTCCGTCGTCTACCCGGCCGCGACGCTCGTCGCGCCGGGGCAGGTCGAGGTCATCGAGGGCAACCGGTTCGGCATCGGCGAGCTCGACGGGACGACGACGCCGCGCCTGCAGGCGCTGGCACAGGCGCTCATCAAGGCCGGCTTCAAGGCGCCGATCACGAAGGACATCCGCGCCGAGATCTGGATGAAGCTGTGGGGCAACGCGACGCTGAATCCGATCAGCGCGCTGACGCACGCGACGCTGCAGGACATGTGCCGCTTCGCGCCGACGCGCGCGCTGATCGCGACGATGATGGCGGAGGTCGAGGCGGTCGCCGCGAGCCTCGGCGTGCGCTTCAAGATATCGATCGAGAAGCGGATCGCCGGCGCCGAGGCCGTCGGCGCCCACAAGACCTCGATGCTGCAGGACGTGGAGCTCGGCCGCCCGCTCGAGCTCGAGGCGCTCGTCGGTTCGGTCGTCGAGCTGGCGCAGCTCACCGGCACGCCGGTGCCGAACGTCGCCGCGATCTACGCCTGCACGCAGCTGCTCGCGCAATCGCTCGCCGCCGCCGGCGGCCGGCTCAAGATCACCTGAACCCGGAAAACCCGATGACGACTTCAGCAACGACCCTCGTGCAACTCCTTGCCGCCGGCGCCGACGGCGCCGCGGCGCTCGGCAGCCCCGGCGGCGTCGCGCTGACGTACGCGACGCTGCGCACGCTCGCGGGCGAAGTGCGCGCCGCGCTGAACGCCTGCGGCGTCGGCCGCAACGACCGCGTCGCGATCGTGCTGGACAACGGACCGGCGATGGCGGCGGCGTTCGTCGCGATCGGCTCCGGCTCGACCGCGGCGCCGCTCAACCCGGCCTATCGCGCCGACGAGTTCGAGTTCTACCTGAGCGACCTGCGCGCGAAGCTGCTCGTCGTGGCCGAGGGCTCGACGTCGCCGGCGGTCGCCGTCGCGCAGAAGCTGGGCGTTCCGATCGCGCGTCTCGCGGAGACGCCGGCGCGCGGCGCCGGCAGCTTCACGCTGGCGCTGCCGGCGGGCCCCGCGGTGGACGCCGCGGCTGCCGGCGAAGCCGGCGCGGACGACATCGCGCTCGTGCTGCACACGTCGGGGACGACGTCGCGGCCGAAGATCGTTCCGCTGTCGCAACGCAATGTCTGCGCCTCGGCGCGCAACGTCGCCGCCTCGGTCGCGTTCACCGCGCGCGACCGCGGCCTGAACATCATGCCGCTGTTCCATATCCACGGCCTGATCGCCGGCATCCTCGCGCCGCTGTCGGCCGGCGGGGAGGTCTGCTGCACGCCCGGATTCAACGCGCTGAAGTTCTTCGGCTGGATGGGCGAGACGCATCCGACGTGGTACACCGCGGTGCCGACGATGCACCAGGCGATCGTCGCGCGCGCCGCGAAGAATGCCGACGTGATCAAGGCCAATCCGCTGCGCTTCATCCGCTCGTCGTCGTCGTCGCTGCCGCCGCAGGTGATCCGCGAACTCGAGGCGGCATTCGGGGCGCCGCTCATCGAGGCCTACGGGATGACCGAGGCAGCGCACCAGATGGCGAGCAATCCGCTGCCGCCGCGCGCCCGCAAGCCGGGCACCGTCGGCCCGGCGGCCGGGCCCCAGATCGCGATCCTCGGCGACGACGGCACGCCGCTGCCGGCCGGCGCCGTCGGCGAGATCTCGATCCGCGGCGAGAACGTGATGGGCGGCTACGAGAACAACCCGAAGGCGAACGCCGAGGCGTTCACGAACGGCTGGTTCCGCACCGGCGACCAGGGAACGATGGACGCCGACGGCTACCTGTCGATCACCGGGCGCCTGAAGGAGATCATCAATCGCGGCGGCGAGAAGATCTCGCCGCGCGAGGTCGACGAGATCATCATGGACCATCCGGCGGTTGCGCAGTGCGTGACGTTCGCGATGCCGCACGACAAGCTCGGCGAGGACGTCGCCGCAGCGGTCGTGCTGCGCGAGGGCGCGAGCGTCACCGAGAAGGAACTGCAGCAGTTCATCGGCGCGCGCGTCGCGGACTTCAAGGTGCCGCGCCGCATCCTCTTCATGCCGGAGATCCCGAAGGGCGCCACCGGCAAGCTGCAGCGCATCGGCCTCGCGCAGAAGCTCGGCCTCGGCTGATCGTGCCGCACGCCGCGCCGGCACCGCGCTCAGCGGCGCCGGCGCGCGGCGAGCAGCAGCGGCCAGATCCAGATCGACGCGGTCCAGACCAGCACGCGCCGCAGCGACAGCGGCTGGCGCTCGGCGCGCACCGTCACGACGAAAAGGATCACCGCGCCGGTGACGACCCACCCCAGCAACGCCAGGTAGATCAGCGCGCGCGCTTGGTAGTCGGCGCCAAGCGCCGCGCCGACGAAAGCGGCAAGCGGCATCGAGACCAGCAGCGCCAGCAGCACGCTGGCCAGCGCCGGCAACAGCCCCTCGAGCGGATCGCGGTCATCTCCTGGCATCGGCGCAGTTTATCGATCGTGATAGTGTCCCCGGGTGGGTGCCGACCTCGATCCGATCGTGGCCATCGCGACGCCCCCGGGGCGCGGGGCGATCGGGATCGTGCGCCTCACCGGCGCCGACCTGCGCCCGATCGTGCATGGCGTGCTGGAATCCGGCGCGCCGGCGCGGCTGAAGGCGCGGCGGGCGCTGTTCTGCCGCTTCGTCGATGACACCGGCGCGACGATCGACGAGGGCCTGGCGCTGCTGTTTCCGGGGCCACGTTCCTACACCGGGCAGACCGTCCTCGAACTGCAGGGGCACGGCGGCCCGGTCGTGCTGCAGGCGCTGCTCTCGCGCTGCCTCGACTGCGGCCGCGGGATCGGCCTGCGGCTCGCCGAACCCGGCGAATTCACGCGCCGCGCCTACCTCAACGACCGTCTCGACCTGGCGCAGGCCGAGGCCGTCGCCGACCTGATCGACGCCTCGACGGCGGTCGCGGCGCGCGCCGCCGCGCGCTCGCTCACCGGGGAGTTCTCGCGCGCCGTGCACGCGCTGATCGAGGCGCTCATCGACCTGCGCACGCTCGTCGAGGCGACGCTCGATTTCCCCGACGAGGGCATCGATTTCCTCGAGCGCGCCGACGTGCGCGGCCGGATCGCGGCGGTTCGCGGCGCGCTCGACGACCTCGTGCAGCGCTCGCGGCAGGGTGCCGTGCTGCGCGAAGGCATGAACGTCGTGCTCGTCGGGGCGCCGAACGTCGGCAAGTCGAGCCTGCTCAATGCGCTTGCCGGCGAGGAGGTCGCGATCGTCACCGCGGTGCCCGGCACGACGAGGGACCGGATCTCGCAGCGCATCCAGGTCGGCGGCATTCCGCTGAACATCATCGACACCGCCGGGCTGCGCGATACCGCGGACGAAGTCGAGCGCCTCGGGATCGGGCGCACGCTGGCCGCGATCGAACACGCCGACGTCGTGCTGCACGTCGTCGACGCGGGCCACGTCCGCGGCCCGGACGACACGCTGGCGCGCGTCCGTGAACGCCTGGCGCCCGGCGTCCCGCTCATCACCGTCTGCAACAAGATCGACCTCGCGAACCTCGACCCCGGCGCCAGCGGCGACCGCGTCTGGCTGTCGGCCAAGACCGGCGCCGGCATCGAAGGGATGCGCGCGCGGCTGATGCAGGTCGCCGGCTGGAGCCAGGAGGGCACCGGCGAGACCGTCGTGCTCGCGCGCGAGCGGCACCTGCAGGCGCTGGCACTCGCCCGCGACCATCTCGCCGCGGCGGCGGAACATGCGGAGCAGCGCGATGCGCAGCTCGAACTCCTCGCCGAGGAGCTGCGGCTCGCGGGGCAGCGGCTGTCGGACATCGGCGGGGAGTTCACGCCGGACGCGCTGCTGGGGCGGATCTTCGCGCG
>Ga0335069_10003911_pt1 | contig 22324 bp, 30 predicted proteins | sample Lox_Sample_11_FD_206714 | JGI IMG/M metagenome (GOLD analysis project Ga0335069, IMG submission 206714) | Soil microbial communities from Loxahatchee National Wildlife Refuge, Florida, United States - Lox_Sample_1.1 | ecosystem: Environmental > Terrestrial > Soil > Wetlands | place: USA... | reverse complement strand
AAGGCCATTTGTTGAGGCGTTCGGTCACCAGCACATGAAACTTGCGCTGGTCCATCAAGTCCGTGGTGCTGAGTTCGATGCGCGCCGCATCCACACTCCATATCCAAATGGGCGGGTCGGTTTCCAGTTTGATCAATTCACCGAAGACCACGCCGGGGTCGTCGGTTGAACCGCCAACACCGTATTGGCGGGTAAGACAAACCTGCTTGTTGCAAGCCCCGCAGATGGGTTCCTGCTTGCACATGTACATGTAGGATTTTTTATTGACCGATTTGATGATGGCGGGAACGTCACGGCCGGGCACAGGGGGGCTAAGGAACCGGGTGTTGTATGCTTCCAGCTGGCTTTCCCACCCCTCGCCAAATTTCTTGCGCAGGTAGACGGCCATGTTGAACAGGCCGTTGTTCTGCCAATCGCCGAAACCCTTTTTGGCCAGGGTCTGCAGGCATGGCGGGCCGTCGAGGAAGTCGCTTGCGTGTCGGATTTCGATGGCGGATAAGTGTTCCATCGAGATGGCGGCGTGGCGGGCGGCAAGGACGAATTCCTCGGGCGTCATGGCGGTGCCGTCGGCCTTGAGCGCGTAACGGGTGCTGCGGGCGCCACCTTGGTACGGAGAGTTCAGCCAATTTCCTTCGTCGCGCGTGGACGAAAGTTTGGTTTGCTTGGGGAAGACTTCTACGCCGGGGTAGCCCAAGGCTACGGCCCATTCCATGAGGCGACTGCGGACCAGCTCGGCCGGCGTGGGTTCGCTCAGGAACAGATAAAGGTGGGCGCCCCCTGATTTGGTCCGACAGATGATGAGCGGCAATTCCAGCGCGCACACATCGGCCTGCAATTGCTTGAGGTCCAGGGGGTAGACATCGACATCAATGGCGCCGAACACGCAGTTGCTGTTGTCGTCAATGGGGCAAACGCCTATGCCAATGGTGCCGACGATCTTCTCATCGCCCTTCATGGTGGTAATGGGCTTGCCGGAAAGATGGTGTTCGAAGTCGGTTACGGTCAGTTCTGAGTGCTGCGTCCATGCCTTGCCGTTGATCTTGCCTTTCTCGTCCGGCTTGGCATCGGTAGGCACCACATAGCGGCCGTGGACGCGGCGCAGGCCACCAAAGATGTCATAGAAGTCCTGCGCGAGGCTCATCGCGTGGGCGTCCCTGCGGTGCGCTGCTCAGACAAATTCCAGCCCCGGTGTAAAAGAAGGGGCCAGCCAATCCGGGCCAGCCCCTTTAGGTCATACTAGAATGGTACTTCGTTGTCGTCGGCAGGCGCCGTAGTCTTGTAATCGGCACGGGCCGCGCCGGACTTGAGCATCTGGTTGAACGCCTTGGCCTCGGCGTACAGCGGCGCGCTCATGGGGATAAGGTTCTCGATAGGCGGCTTCTCGGTACCGTCCTCGTTCTTGGCGGCAAGGCTCAAGGTCCAGCCGTAGAATTCGCCGGCCTTGTTCTTCTCGAACACCGTTCCCAGATGCCAGCGGTGCGCCCATAGCGGCGGCTGGACAGGGGGGAGCGGGTTTTCGGTGGTGCTCTTGGGGTTGGCGTATTTGATGTTCATCTGCCGCTGCATGAACGCCTGGTATTTCTTGATCTGGGTGCTTTTGAAGGGAACGATCACCCGCTGGCTCATACCGTTGGCGTCAACCAGCAGCCCGTACAGGTAAAAGGTTTCGGTAATCTCGGTGCCGTCGAGTGCCTGGCCGTCCTTGTCGCGTTTGGTCACATTGTTGGGCAGCCGTCCGAACTTGCCGTGTTCGGCCTGAAGACGGATAATGAGATCGTCGTTGGGCTGGTGGATGGCTACAAACCCGCCGCCCAGTGCGCGGGGCGTGAACTCAACAAAATTGTGATCGCGGTAGACGGGGATGAATGTTGCCCCCTTCTTGCCGTCGAAGAGTTCGCCGGTGGCGCCATTGAGCATCTTGCCCATCTGCGCGCCGGGCAGCCCGCCGGCATCGACCGGTTTGCATTGTGGGCTGTTGCTCTGGAGGATGTTAAGAAACGGAATCTTCAGTTCGGACGAGTCGATGTTCTCCATGCCGCCGCCGGCGTCGTCGCCGAAGTCGACCGATGTCAGGGCGTTGAGAGGACGCACCGTAACATCACGGCTCTCCTCATCAACTGTCGTTGTTTTGGACTGTGCTTTGCTACTCATTTGTAGTCTCCTTGGTCTGCCGGCCGTTCCTTTGCCGCCGCCGGCTGCGCGGCTTTACCGGAGCGCTTTGATAAGCGGCCCCCAGTATTGGGCGAATGCGCGTGCAATTTGCGGGTAGGTCTTCGAGCGTTTTTCCTCGCGGTCCTCACTTGGAACCATAAGAAAAACCTCCTGCACCACAGGTATCTTGCGGGCGGCATACCATGTCAGATCGTATTCTCTTGGCAACGGCGGCAGGCCCGTAAGCCACAGGCCGGTGGCCTTCTTGAACGGGTCGCCAAACCACCATGGCTGGACGAACTGGGTAGCGCCACGGCCTATGATTTCTTTGGCGTTGGCCTGATCGAACATGCGGAAGAACCTGGCGCCCGCGCGCATCTCCTCCCACAAATCCCGTTCAGCCAGCCACCGCACACCGGAATTGGCCAGCCGCTTGCAGACCGGGTGGGCGATCATGGCCGGCCATTTCAAATGTAGAATATCGCGCACGTCGCCCTGGTAGTGCGGTCCGGGCCGTTGCGTGGGTTTCAGATCACATGAAATGGCGCGCAGACCGCGTCTGATCATGGCATCGCGCACGGTTCCGCTGCACTCGCAGGCAATGAGGATGTCGTAGTCCTTGGCCTTGATCATAACTGTGTCTTCTTGGCCTTGGGTGGAACCAGCTCGGCATAGGTCAACTGGTAGACGCCGAAGAGGTCGAACGGTATGGCCTCGCGGGGATCGCGGCCTTCCGCCTGGGCTTTGGCAACCTGCTCCCTTATGGTTGCGCCTAGTGTGTTGGTGTTGACCGCGTCCTTGCGTTCGGCTTTCACCGGGTTTTTCCGCTTGCCCAGGTCGCGGAGGAATTTTTTGAAGAATGTATCCTCATCGCGGCCGAATGTAATCTGGATAGTATGTTTGATGAGACCGCCCATGCCGTGGTCTTCCAGCCATTGGTGTGCGGCCTCCTTGTTGGCCTCGCTGATGTTGCCGGCCAGGATCGTTTTCAATTTGACCGTCCAGCCATCCTTCAAGGGGCAGGCCTCCAGGTTCGCATCTCTAAGCGCGTTGGGCAGGGAGATTTCGGAACAGTGTTTCAGCGCTTCCTTCTTCTTGCGCAGTTCCTCTTCGGCAACGCTTACTTCGTGTGCCAGCCTCGCCTGCTGGTGGGCAAGGCTTATGATCGTCGATATCTGCGCGGGTGATGCTGCGTCGGCTGCTTCGATTTCCATGCTCATGCTCAGTTCTCCTAAGGTGGACAGGGCTCCATGGCGCGGTGGGCTTACAGGGGGGCTAGTTCTGCATTGTGCCGTTTGCCGTGATGGTGTGGGAACAGTTGCGGCAGGCGCGCGTCATAAGGGAAGTAGGCGCGGTGGGTGCGGTCCCATTTGAGAAAATTAACATGCCCGCCGGTAGCGCGCATGGCAAAGGCGGTAGCAATGGCTATCAAGTCCATTTCGCCCACCAGCACGATGAAATCCTGCGAGGTGTAGCCTTGTAGGGCGTCCTCAATGGCTTGTGCCGATTCCATGGGGTCGGGCGGTGGCTTGCCGGCTTCGAGGATGCAGACCACATCGCCAAAGAACTCGGCCGGGCGCAGGCTTACCAAAGGCGTGCCGTCGGCGCGGAGGGGTTCGTTTACCACAAATGCGCGGGGTTTCATCAGAGCGCCTCTCGAATTTGCGCGACTGCTTCTTGCCAAGTAACCGCATCTTTCACTCTCGGCCCCACTCCGATATCGATTATCAACATTTTCGCACGTCCTTTATCCTTGTCGATGCGGCTGCTTCGATGATCTGCAATACGGAGTTTGGCGGGAATCGGTTGACGCAAAAAGATATAACAACTTCGGTTGCCACCCCATTTGTCGAAAACACAGTCGTAAATACAACCAAGATCGGTTAGTGCACGGCACAACGCTGCTGCAACGTCTTTGATGGTCTCTTTCATCGTTCGCTCTGGTGTTGCTGCATGATGTAATCGGCTACGGAGCGTTTGCTTAGGTGGGCGGCGACTATCTTTTCGTCGATGGTATCGTTGGCTACGATGTCTGTGATGCCGGTGCCTTTATTGCGGCCGAAGGCTTCGGTGCGGTCCTCGCATTGACGGCGCTGCAGGCCGGAGAATGTGTTCGAATAAAATATCTGGGCTGAGGCGCGTGAGGCATCAATGCCGCGCTGCATGGCTACCTGGTTGGCTACGATCCAGGCGGCGTGGCCCTGCTGGAAGGCGCGAAGGTTTTCGGTCTTTTCGTCCAGGGTGATCGTGCCGTCGTAACGGACAGGGGATTTGTTGAGGCGGTGGCCTAGTGCGAGCAGTTCATCGATGTCGTTGGTAAAGCGCGCCCAGACGATGAGCGAGCCGGTTTCCAGCGAGGCTATTTCTTCCATCGCCTTGAGTCTGGGGTGGTGCTTGCGGTCGATGGTTCGGGGCTCGGCGCGCATGGCAACAACGCCTAAGCCCTTGCACTGCTCGCAGCCCTCGCCCTCGCACTGCCCGCATAATTGGCCGGAAACAGGAGATGGGTAGGTGTTCGATAGAATCTGCTGAAGGCGAAGGTAGCGGGTTAGAATGAGGCTTACGCTGATCTGAGTGCCGTCCGATAAATTGGATTCGTGCTCGGCTTCGAGTTCATCGTAAACGCGGCGCTGTTCTGGGGTAAGGTCGTAGCGGTATTCGCTGTAGAGCTTGTTGGGAATGTCGAAGCATTGGTCGCGGGTCACGCGGAACGAACATCTGGAGAGGCGTTGGCGGAGTTCATCCAAGTGCGCGAATTGCTTCTGGCCGGTCTCGTCGGTCTTGATGGCTTCGAATGATCTGCGGATGCGGCGTTGGAGCTTGGGGTCGTAGAGTTCAACGGTCTTCTGTTCCCATTCGGCGTAGTAGTGTTTGAACGAGTAGAAGGAATCGTGGCCAAGGAAAGCGGGGTCCAACCATGCGAACGGCGAATAGAGGTCGAGGATGGATTCGTCGGCCGGAGTGCCGTCGAGGATTAAGCGGTATTGGGTGTAGGGCTTAATCCGCATCATTACGCGCGAGCGCTGGCCTTTGTTGCGGCCAGGGGGTGTTTTCATGAGCTGGCTTACTTCGTCGGCTATGGCAAAGGTGCGGCGGGCGCGGAGAAAGCGGCCGGCGAATTTCTGAAAGGCGTCGGTGAGTAAGGCTTCGCCGTTGACCAGAAGGATAGCCAGGCCGGGGAAGGTGAGGAGCGCTTCGAGCTGGGTTTGGAAGGTCTTGGTGTTGGCACGCGATGCCTGCCAGACCAGCGTCTGGTGCGGTATGCGGGCCGGAAAGCGGTGGGGGCGGGGTGGGGCGCCGTCTATTTCGTCGGCCCAGTTGCGGGGGACGCCGCTGGGCATGGCTACCACCAAGGCGGCGTCAATGAGGCCCTGCTCGTAGCGATAGGCTATGAGGCCTAAGGAAACAATCAGCTTGCCCGTGCGCTGTTCCATTGTGGCGGCGAACAGGGGGGTCTGTAGGGCGGCCTCGAAGGCCTCCTGCTGCTTGGCCCAAGGGGTGGTGTTGTCCAGGTAGGCGGCCAGCTGTGGGGCTGTGGTGGGCGTTTGTGGGGCTGCGGGCGCGGGGCTCGGTTGGGCCGGCTGCGCTTCAGGGGGGCGTTGCTGGGTTAGGGCGGGCGGCAAGCGGTTCCCCACAGTTCTGGGCGGTTCTAAGGGAGGGTAAGGTTAGGGGGCGCAGGCGCCGTTGGCAAGGGGGATTTTGCGATGGTTAGAAGTCGACTTGCGGTCGGCCGGGGCGGCGCATGCCGGAGGCGAAAAGGCGTTTGGTGGCCTCTCGAGCATCCGGGTAGGGGTAGTACCGGCGTGGTTCGCCATATTGGTGGCGTTCCACGATGAGGTTAGGCAGGCGCTCATTCAGGCGGCGGAGCGCGATGGTAAATCTACGCTTGGCCGCATGATAATGTTCTGCCCCCCATGAATCATCAGGGTGCAGCAGGATAGCTACTAGTTCATCGCGGGTCTTGCCGGGGAGGTCGATTATGGTGGCGGCAAAATCGATGAGCGACATCGGTTCGACCGCGAACCGGCGGCGGGGGGTTATATCCGGATTGCCCCCAGTTTTTTGTGTGTGAACCGTAAAGCCGACGTCGTGGATGAATGGGGTAGCAACGGTGAGCTTTTTGCGCAGGGCTTGGTTATAGGAGGGGATATGGACCAAACCCTCGACCCAGACGTTCATCGAGGGCGCGATATCTTCGCTCATGGGGCGGCTCATTTTTGGGGCTCCCTATAGGTATACTTCTGTAGAAAACGAAAATAAGATAATATGGCAAGCAGATGCAACAACAAAGCAGGGAATATTATATTATATTTGGGATTTTGAAATGCACGTTATTAGGGAGACTTTTGTAGGTTCTGGGGGGTTATCAATACTACCTGTAGAGCTATTGGCTTATTGGCTATTAGCTGAGTGAGTAGAAAATTTGGTTTGTTTAATTTTGTTGTGGTGGCCTCATTGGGTGTGGCTGGCTCGAAGGGGACTTGATTTGCAACAAAGTTGCGCGTAAGGAAGTTGCGGGCAGGGGAAGAATGTCCCCTGTTTCCGGTAGCGGGCTGGCGCATGGGCAAGCGGTGGTTTGTGACTTCGGTCTGGAATGCTGGGCTGGCTCAGCGGCATCTGGACCGGCAAGGTTTTGAATCCTTTTTCCCGGTGATGAAAGAAGTTGAGGTAAGGCGCGGCTCGCGATGTGAGCGCGGTACTCCCCTGTTCCCTGGTTATGCCTTCGTGTTTTTCGATGTCGAGCGGGATGCGTGGTGGTCCGTCAACGGCACGGTGGGCATAGGCAAGTTGCTGCCTTACGAGCGGCCCTATCCCTTGCCGGAGGGGTTTGTGGAGGACCTCAAGGGTATGCAGGACCGGGGCGAGCTGAACGCGGTCAAGGCCGAGGAAACAGTCTACCGGTTCCAGCCGGCCGAGAAGGCCCTTGTTTTAAGTGGGAGCTTCGCGTATCATACCGGTGAGTTCGTGCGCTATCACAAAGGATCGCTGGTGCTTTTGATGACTTTGTTTGGGCGCAAGTTCGAGAAACGGTTCGCTCCCCACGAGGTTGCTGCGGTAGCCTAGCGGTGGGGTTTGATGGTCGCTCTCGGGCTTCTTTGCTTTGAGGCCCGGTGCGGTAGCTTTTGCCCCCTAAATCTTTGTAAAGGAACATGAGCGCGGCGGGAACAGTTCGGCAGTCTTCGAAGGGCCGCGCGATTAAAGCATTTCGTGATCCTGATGCAGAACTGACCGATCAGCGCCTTCGTTTCATCGACGAATACATCATCGATATGAACGGGACGCGCGCCGCAAAAGCCGCCGGGTATTCGCCTACTAGCGCGCACATGATTGCATCTCAGCTTCTTGCGCGTCCTGAAATCCAAAAAGAAGTCCGCCGCCGCCAGCTTGAGCTTGCTGCTCGTTGCGATGTCCGTCTTCAAGAAGTCATCGCTGAATTGATGGCGCTCGGTTTTTCCAACATGGGCGATTACATTCGGGTCAACGGCGATGGTTTGCCTTATGTCGATCTGTCGGAAATCACGCGGCGCCAGTCGGCAGCGATCAAAGAGGTGACCGTTGACTCTTATGTCGAGAACAAAGGCACCGAGGAAGAGCGCGAAGTTAAGCGCGTGAAGCTCACTTTGCACGACAAGCGTGCTGCGCTGGTCGATCTTGGTAAGCACCTTGGCGGGTTCAAGGAGCAGCCACCGCAAACGCCGCAGTCGATGGAGTTCACGATCAAGGTAGGACATGTCAGCCCGGACGGAAGCCACACCGCGACACAAATTTCAGTATCGCCGGCCCTGGGTGTATCCGAAACAGGAAGAGGCGATCTTTCGGCCGATTGACAAGTTTGGTTCGCCGGCGCGCGTTTCCGTCATCGAGGCGTCCACCAAGACTGGCAAGACCACGGGCTGTATGCTTTGGCAGTTCGAAGAAGCATGGGCCAGCCAACCTGGTCAGAACCATTGGTGGGTGGCACCGGTTTTTCCGCAGGCCGAAATTGCATTTCGTCGCTTGAAGCAGGGCTTGCCGAAAGAAATTTTCATCGCCAATGAAGGCAAGCTCACACTCACATTAAAAAATGGCGCTGTCATCTGGTTCAAGTCGGCCGAGAAGCCTGACAACCTGTACGGCGAAGACGTTTATAGCGCGGTGGTGGACGAAGCCTCGCGCATGCGGCAGGAAGCCTACTTCGCGCTGCGCACCACGCTCACCGCTACGCGCGGCCCGCTGCGCATCATCGGCAACGTCAAAGGCCGCCGCAACTGGTTCTACGAGATTGCGCGCAAGGCCCAGATGGGCGAGCCGGGGTTTGCCTACTACAAGATGATCGCGGCGGATGCGGTGGCGGCCGGCGTATTGAACGCCGAAGAAATTGCCCAGGCCGAACGCGATTTGCCGGAGCAAGTTTTCCGCGAATTGTATCTCGCCGAGCCGTCCGATGATGGTGGCAATCCGTTTGGCCTTGATCATATCGCCGCGTGCGTGCAACGTGGACTGGCACCGGGCGATCCGGTAGCGTGGGGCTGGGACCTGGGCAAGTCCATCGATTGGACGGTTGGCACCGGTCTTAACAAACAAGGCAACGTGTGCCGCTTCCTGCGGTTCCAGAAGCCGTGGCCGCAGACGATAGAGACCATCCGGCACGAAACTGGCAAAGTGCCGGCGCTGGTGGACTCCACCGGTCTCGGCGACCCGGTGGTGGAAGAGCTGCAGCGGTCGCTGGGCGGCAATTTTGAAGGGTTCAAGTTTACGCCCGCGTCCAAGCAGCGGCTGATGGAAGGGTTGGCGGTCGCCATTCAGCAACGCTCCGTTGGCGTACTCGAAGGCCCCATGAAGGAAGAACTGGATATGTTCGAGTACGAATACACACGCACCGGTGTTCGCTACTCGGCACCCGAGGGCTTCCACGACGATTGCGTGTGCTCCCTGGCGCTTGCGGTTTCGCACAAGGGTCACGCACGGCAGCCGCTGATCATCAGCCCCAGCATCCTTGACCGCGCCCGCATGCCGTCCGTGATGGCGCGATGACTGCCAAGAAGAAGCGTCCTGCCAAACGCGCGGTGAAGAAGCCCGCGTGTAGGATCACGACAAAGAAAGTGCCTTTGTTTAGTGGGCGCAGTGGTTTTGTTTCGAAAACCGATGCACGAGATTCGCTGCAAGAGTTGAAGCAGATCGCGGCCAAGATCGACGACATCGTCATCGCACGCGCCAAGACCCCGCGTACACCGGCCGAAGTCTTTGCTCCGGCTTTACCGCCGCCGGGCGTGGTCCCCGCGAATGTCAAGATGGCGTTCGATGACGCCACGGTGCAGACGCTTACTTGGGCGCAGACCGGGCTGGCGAGCGTTTGGCAAGAGGGCCTCACGTTCCTTGGGTACCCGTACCTGAGCGAACTGAGCCAACGCCCCGAATACCGCCGCGCCAGCGAGATCATTTCCACCGAAATGACCCGCAAGTGGGTCAAGTTCGTAGCCACCGGCGAAGACGACAAGACGGACAAGATCACCAAGATCGAAGCCGAGTTCAAGCGGCTCAAGGTCCGCGAAGCCTTCCAGCAAGTAGCCGCCATGGACGGCTTCATGGGCCGGGCGCACCTGTACCTCGATACCGGCGCCACGGACGACCGCACCGAGATTCTGACGCCACTGGGCAATGGGTCGGATAAGGCGAGCAAGGCGAAGGTGAATCAAAAGTCGCCTTTGCACCGGGTCAAGATGATTGAACCCATCTGGACTTATCCATCGCAATACAATTCAACCGACCCGCTGCGCTCGGACTGGTACAAGCCGACGAGCTGGTTCGTGATGGGGAAGGAAATCCACGCTTCCCGGTTGCTTACTTTCATCGGCCGCGAAGTGCCCGACCTGCTCAAACCCGCGTACTCGTTCGGCGGGCTGGCCCTGTCGCAGATGCTCAAACCTTACGTCGACAACTGGCTCAACATCCGCCAGGCCGTGGCCGACATAGTCCAGGCGTTCTCGGTCTTCGTGCTCAAGACCGATCTTAACGCAGCAACGCTGGCCAACGGCGGCGACCAGTTCTTCAACCGGCTCGACCTGTTCAACCTGTGCCGCAGCAATCGCGGTGTCTTGGCCGTCGATAAGACGAACGAAGATTTCGATAATGTCGCGGCGCCTATCAACGGGCTGGACGCGCTGCAAGCGCAAGCGCAGGAACACCAGGCGGCAGTGACCGGCATTCCGCTGGTCAAGTATTTTGGCATTACGCCTACGGGGTTGAACGCGTCGAGCGACGGCGAATTGAGATCATTCTATGACTGGATACACGCCTACCAGGAGCATTTCTTCTCCGACAATTTGACCCGCGTGCTGGGCTTCGTGCAATTGTCGTTGTTTGGCGAAGTGGACCCCGAGATTGGCTTCCAGTACGAGCCGCTGTGGACGCTGGACGATGTGCAGTTGGCCACCAAGCGTAAGGTGGAAGCGGATACCGATGCGGTATTGATCGATGCAGGCGTGCTGAGCCAGCTCGAAGCCCGCAAGCGGGTTGCGGCCGACCCCGATACACCCTATGCTGGGCTCGACGTAGACGACGTGCCGGAGCCGTCGCCGGAGGAACTGGAAGAGCTGGGCCGCGCGGAACAGGGCTTTGGGCGCGGCGAGGAAGCGGAAGGCAAGGTCGATGAACCAGCAACAGAATGATCTGGCGGCAGAACTGGCGCGGCGTGCAGCGGCGAAGGATGCCGAGACGAAGCATGACCCGAAAACTGGCCGATTCACCGAAGGTCAGGCGGTTTCCGTCAACAAGCGTTATGTTCCGCAAGGTGCTTCAGAGAAGGGACATGTCACATCTTCTCACAACGACTACCACACGGTGAAGCATAACAGCGGCCATAGCGCGATTTATCACGAATCTGATTTGTCGCCGACCGATGAAGACGAGGATGAAGAAGACCAAACTTAAGGTCTTGCCCCCTGTCCGCGCCTCGTTGGCACAGGAGGTTGAATACCGCCGCCGTCTGCAGGCGCTGGTAGACGAGATGCATTGTTCGGTGCTGTACTGGCTTTCCGCTTCGTACAAGCGCAATGAGCCAGAGATCGCGCAGGACGAATTGCCGGCGGAAGCCTTGCGGAAAGCGTTGCGGAAGCTGTCGCGCCAATGGCAGCAGAACTTCAACGATGCGGCGCCCCGCCTGGCGCGCTACTTCGCGACCGCGCAGAAGCGCCGTTCCGAGCGATTGCTTTACAAGATTCTGGCAGATGCGGGCATAGCGGTTAAGTTCACCATGACGCGGGCCATGCGCGACGTACTCCGCGCCTCGCTCAACGAGCAGGTAAGTCTCATTAAGTCCATCCCGCAGAAGTACCTGACCCAGGTGGAAGGCGCGGTGATGCGGTCGGTTTCCGCCGGGCGCGATCTGGCTAGCTTGACCCGCGAGATCAACGAAGAATACGGCGTGACCATGCGGCGCGCGGCCTTCATCGCGCGTGATCAGTCCAACAAATCGACTGCCATTATCACTCGCACCCGGCAACTGGAAGCGGGCATCAAGCAGGCCATTTGGGTGCATTCCACCGCCGGCAAGACGCCGCGCCCTACGCATCTGGCGGCCGGACGTAGACGGCAGCGTTACGACATCGCGAAGGGGTGGTTCGACCCGCATGAGCAGAAGCGGATATTGCCGGGGGAGTTGCCGAACTGCCGATGCACGGCGCGAGCCGTAGTCAGAGGATTTAGCTAAATGGAAGATGAAACAAAGAACCCGTTACCTAATGAAGTCGAAGTGACACCCGACATGATCGAGGTAGGCGGCAATACGCTTATCGGGTTTGATCTGGAGACGCTCGCTTACGAAGATCAGAGGGCGGCAGCTGTAACAGCTGTCTTTCGTGCGATGTGGAACGCGAGCTTTGGGAAAGAGGAAGTGCGCCGGAAAGGATGACGATGGCCAAGTTATCGCTAGACGCCATGGTGAGCCGCGATGCGCTGCGCCGGATGGTCGCGCGCGACTGTGATCTGATCACTGGCGCGCATGACGCGGAGACTAAGCATGACCCGAAGAACGGTCAATTTACTGGGTCGGGCGGCACCGGCCAAGGTGGACGTGGCCCGCGCGACCGGAAAGAAGCCGAGTGGCTCGATAAGCAAAAACACGAGTTGAAACAGATTTTGCAGCGAAAGGGTACGCCTGATGAGGGGGAAGGCGATCCCGGACGTGAAGCGGAGTTACGCCACCGGATCAAGGGGTATGGCAGCGACGAACCCTTCGAGAAGCTCGAACATTCCCTCGCCCACAAGAAGGGCGTGCACAACGCCCCGGCGCTGGCCGCGTGGATCGGGCGCGAACACGGCAAGATTTCCTGATGTCGGCGAATGCGACGAGGATGGCGCTTACCGCTGAACTGCGCCAGGCCATCCGCGATGCGCGGGCCGAGCACCCCGGCTGGTCATACAAGAAGCTTGGCCGCAAATTCGGCGTCAGTACCACTTCGGTATTCAACGCCGTGCATGAGAAGCGGGACCGGAATTACCAGAGCCCCTACCACGGGCCGCTCACCTACCATTGGGAGCCACGCATTTGCGAACCGCCGCCATTGCCGGTAATGGCCGTCGGCTTCATCCGTCCGCCTACGCGGGCACAACTGATGGCTGGGCGATGAAGAGTCGCGCACTGAGAGACTTCCGCCAGAAGCTGTTGCTGCACGTCTCGTTCTGGAAGACGGATGTGAAGTGGATGTTCAAGGTGGTCGAATGAAACACCGCCGTGCTCGCCTAAAGTTCGTATGCCTGCGCTGCGAACAGGGGCGCGATTACCTGATGCATTCACCGGAATGTCCTCGTCGGCCGAAACCCGTTCGCGTTGATGCACAGACGGTGACAAAGGGGCTTGCCTTCCCCACCAAGGAACAATTGATGCGAGGCCGCGCGTGACCGCTTACCCCATTCTTGTCTGGCTTGCCTGGGGCTTCTTCATGGGGCTGGGGTGGTCCATTGCTGCCTGGCTGTGGAGCCTGTTGGTTGCCGTTACGAGGCGCGGGCCGTGATCCTGCGCGTAGAGCCGTGCCCGAACTGCGGAAAGAATCAGGCATCGTTTAACCATGCGATGTTGTGTGGGAAGTGCGGAACGTTATCGACACCGACCGGACGATGCTATCTTTCGTCTTCCGGCACCAAGCACCGAATCGTTCGCATGTGGCTGTCGCGGCTCAACCTGCACGTCGCGAAAAGTGAACTGATCGATTACGTCTGGCCCGATCCTGACCATTCGCCGGAAGATGAATATCGCACCATCGTGACCCATGTTTACCAACTTCGCAAACGACTGGAGAACGTTGGTCTTTTCATCCGTACCCGCTGGGGCTACGGCTTTGGACTGTTCGAACCTGAGATCGCGGCAACGATGCCAGCGGTGATGTGTAATAATCCAGCTGGCCGCCCGCGCAAGGCGGTGCTGGTGCCGCCGCACAGGATTGCTGCATGAACACTCAAACACTTCCGCGCCGTCGCACGTTTCGATTGCCTTCATACGCGATTGATTCGTTTGCGCGTGCATTTGAAGACCGAATGGTTATTCCAGATGACGCTGGCGTCAAGTGGATGATCAGCGACATCATGTACGGTCAGGATATAGGACGGGCGTCTTTGATGGAATTGCTTGAGGTCAATTGACGATGACAGCACTTGCCACCGACCCCCCTGTCTCGGAAAAGCAGAGACGCGCGATGTTCGCCGCGCGCGAGGGCCGGTCCACGATTGGCATTCCCAAGAAGGTGGGCGAGGAGTTTGTCGGCAAGGCGAAGGATATGGACCCCTCCGACTGGAAGGGTCTCATTCGGGGCCTGCTCAAGTTTTTTCTGGAGGAAGAGCAGGAGCCTGCGCACGCGCAGGATTCGCTCGCTCTGGACCGCAACTCCGTCCGCACCTACGACAAGGACAACCGGCTGCACGTGGCGGCTACCAACATCAGCAAGGCCAACGTCTGCCCTTATCTGGGCCGCGAGATTCCAGATTACGAGGAACTGGGGCTCGACCCCGACAAGACGTACCATCTACTGCGCGACCCCGAGGAGCTGAAGAAGGCTGCGCCTTCCTTCAACAACCTGCCGGTGTTGTCGCGCCACGTTCCGGTTTCGGCCGAAGATCACCAGCCAGATAAGGTGGTGGGGTCGACCGGCACCGATGCCGAATTCGAAGACCCGTACCTCCGCAACAGTCTGGTGGTGTGGGCCAAGGACGCCATCGACGGCGTCGAGGACGAAACGCAAAAAGAGCTGTCGAGTGCCTACCGTTATCGCGCCGATATGCAGCCTGGAACTTACAAGGGGGTCCACTACGATGGAGTCATGCGCGACATCGTGGGGAATCACGTAGCGCTGGTGAAAGCAGGCAGGGCCGGTTCCGATGTCGTGGTCGGCGACTCTGCGCCCCTTAATCTTTCGGAGAAATTTGCAATGACCAAGACCGTCGCACAGAGCCGAAAGGCAGCCATGGTCGAAGGGGCGCTTATCGTGCACCTTCACCCCAAACTGGCCGCCGACGCCAAGCTGGATTTGAAGCCGATCTTGTCCGGCGTCACATCCAGGAACTTCAAAGACAAGAAGGCGGGAATCGTGACCGCGCTGAAGACGGCAACGACCGGCAAGCTGGCCGCCGATGCCGACCTTGAAGACGTGACCAACCTGCTCGATTCGCTGGAGAAGGTGGAAGCTGGCGATGACATGGAGCCCAATTCGGCGCTCCCCGTGAAAGCCAAGGACCCCAACGAAGGCATGGACGAGGAAGAGCCGTGGGAGAAGGTCAAAGCTACGCTCAAGGAAAAGGGCGTGGGCGAAGACACCATCGAGGCGCTCGATTCCATCATGAAGCACGGTGCGCATGACGAAGAGACCGAGGAAGAGATGGAAGAAAAAGAAGAGCGGAAAGAGCAGACCGAGGATCGCAAGAAGGCCCGCGATGCCGATGTGGTCAAGAAGCCCGCCATGGATGCGGCGCTGGCCGAGCAACGCAAGCGCTTCCTGCAGGACCAGAAGGACCTGCGCGTGGCCGAACGCGAGGTGCGGCCTTATGTGGGCGACCTCGCCATGGACGAGGAGCCGGAAACGGCGGCGGATGTCTACAAGGCGGCGCTCGTAGCCATGGACGTGGACCTGGAGGGTGTGCCGCCGCAGGGCTACCGCGCGCTGCTCCGCGCGCTGCCCGTTCCCAACCAGCGCCGCGAGCCGGTGATGGCCACGGATGCCGCCGGGGTCAAATCGTTCAACGACATGTACCCCAGCGCCGCGCGCATCGCGCGGGTTTGAAGGAGAAACGAACATGCCTTTTCAGACTCAAGTTCAGACCCAGCCTGCCTTTGCGGTGGCTGGTGATTTTGCCTCGTCCAACCCGCGTTCGAGCGTGCTGGCGGGGCCAGGCGGTCTGGTGTCCGGCGCGGCCGGCGTTACCATTGGCCGCTTCGCCTGGGCAACCAACCCGGTCGACGGCAGCGGTTCGCCGTCGCAGGTCTCCAACAACGGTGTGGGACCGGTCACGGGCTTCGTGCACCGCGAGCAGCAGGGCCTCATCACTACCTACCTCGCCGAATCCGGCATGGTCATCAAGCCGGGCTTCGCCATGACGCTCATGGACAGCGGCGACTTCTGGGTGACCAACGACGGCGCCACTCAGGCGTTGCCGGGCATGAAGGCGTTTGCCAACTATGCCGACGGCAAGGTGACCTTTGCAGCGGCAGGCGGGGCGGCGGCAACGGCCACGTCGGATACCTTCACCATTGCGGCGGAAACGGCCAGCGTTACGGGTTCGATCTCCGACGACGTGCTCACGGTCACCGCCGTGGGCTCGGGCTTGTTGGTGCCGGGCGAAACGCTGTCAGGCTCCGGTGTGGCTACCGGCACGTTGATCGTTTCGCAGCTTACTCCGTTGCTGGCGGGGGAAACGGCGGGCGGCGTTGGACGCTATTACGTGTCCATTGCCGGACAGACCGTGGCGTCCACCACGATCACCGGCGCCTATGGCCTGCTTACCATCGGTGGAACGATTGTGGGCAGCTTTGGCATCGGCGATGTGCTGAGCGGTTCCAGCATCACGTCCGGCAACCACATCACCGGTCTGGGCACGGGCACCGGCAAGGCCGGCACCTATTACGTCTCGGTCGGCGATACCGCCAGCTCCGGCACGGTTACCGCTTCGCTCGGCATCGAGACCAAGTGGTATGCGCGTTCGACCGGCAACGTGGGCGAACTCGTCATGATTTCCAGTCAGCCTCTCGGTTAAGGAGAAACAACCATGAACTTTCAACAGGCAAAAGCTGACTGGGCCGCGCACGCTCCGCAGTTGGCAGAACGCGGTGTGATCCTGCCCGACGCGAAGGCTTACCTTCCCGACGAGTATCGTACCAATTTCGCACTGGCGATGGACGCCCAGCCTACCTTGTCCACCGCGCCCAACTCCGCCATCCCGGCATGGCTTACCAACTACGTGGACCCGGCGGTCATCCGCATCGTGTTCGCGGCCAACCGCGCGGCCGAAATTTTCGGCGAAGTCCGCAAGGGCGATTGGCTCATGGACACCGCATGGTTCACGCTGGTGGAGCACACCGGCAACGTTTCGTCCTACGGCGACTATTCCGAGGACGGCAGCGCCGGCGTCAACACCAACTGGCCGCAGCGTCAGTCATACCTCTACCAGACTATCAAGCAGTACGGCGAGCGCGAGATCGAGCGCGCCGGACTGGCGAAACTGAACTGGGTGAGCGAGGTAGACCAGGCGGCGGCCACGGTCATGAACAAGTTCTCCAACCTGACGTACTTCTTTGGAGTCGCCGGGCTGGAGAATTACGGACTGCTCAACGATCCGAGCTTGTCGGCAGCACTTACGCCGGCTACGAAAGCCTGGGGCGGAACGGCGTGGATTTCCGGCGGCGTCATCAAGGCTACCGCGAACGAAATCTATGCGGACATCGAATCGCTATTCTCGCAGCTGGTGTCGCAAACCGCCGGTCTTGCAGGCAAGGACGACGAGATGACGCTGGCTATGTCGCCGGGTTCGGCAGTGGCGCTCACGGCTACCAACTCGTTCAACGTCAACGTGGAAGACCTGCTCAAGAAGAACTTCCCCAAGATGAAGGTCGAAACCGCCGTGCAGTACGGCGTCATTTCGTCTTCCAACCCGCAAGGTGTGGCTGGCGGCAATTTCGTCCAGCTCATCGCCAAGCGCATCGAGGGGCAGGAGACGGGCTACTGCGCGTTCAACGAAAAGCTGCGCAGCCACCCCATCATCCGGCAGATGTCCTCGTTCCGCCAGAAGATCACCGGCGGCTCGTGGGGCGCCATCATCCGCCAGCCCATGGCGATCTCGTCCATGATCGGAGTCTGAAAGCATGAGCAAAGAGAACAGTACCGGGTTCGTCACCGTGGCGTGCAAGATGCCCAATGGCATGATCTTGCGCATCTTCGAAGCCGTCAACGATACCGAACTCGTCATGGGCGGCGGCTCGCGCAAGGTCGTTCGTCACGTGCCGGTGGGCAAGCCCGTCTTGGTCCACGGGTCGGCGCACAAGAAGGGCGATACGCCCGACTACCGGATCGTGGCGGGTTATGCGCTGACCGAAGGCGTGCCCGCCGATTTCTGGGAAACGTGGCTGGCGCAGAACGTGCAAGCCGAGTACGTCACCAGCCACGTCATCTTCGCTTATGAAAAGGCCGACGATGTGGTGGCGGCGTCCAAGGACCACGAAAGCGTGGTGTCGGGCCTTCATCCCCTGGTTCCCAACAACGACGCCCGCATTCCCAAGGGCATCGCCACGGGCACCAGAACGTAAATGGGCGCCGTCGTTGCCTTCAATTATTCGGCATGGGTAGCGCGTTACCCGGAGTTCGCGGCCGTCTCGCCTACGGCAGCGGGCATGTACTTCAATGAAGCCACGCTCTACCAGCGCAACGACGGCACAGGGCCGATCTGCGACCCCACTATTCAGCTCACTCTGTTGAACATGCTGACTGCGCACATCGCCGCGCTCTACAACAACCAGCCCAGCAATTCGCCGGTGGGGCGCATTTCCAACGCCACCGAAGGCTCGGTGACCGGCGCGTTTGAATACTCACCGCCGGCAACCGCCTCCCAAGCCTGGGCCAACCAGACCAAGTACGGTGCGCAGTGGTGGGCGGCTACCTCCGCTTACCGAACCATCCAGTATCGTTCGCCTCCGCGCCGCAATATGAACCCGTGGCCGTGGGGGCTGGTGCCCTAAATGGCGCAAGTAAGCGGCGGCGACAAAGCCGGGCCTGCGCTGGTCACAATTGGTGACAGCCTTGCCACAGCCAAAACGGTCAAGGTGGGGTTCCTGGCGGGGGCCACTTACCCCGATGGAACCCCGGTCGCCATGGTTGCCGCCATTCAGGATTTTGGTGCACCAGCGGTGGGCATTCCGCCACGGCCATTCTTCCGTAATATGGTGGCGAAGAAGAAGTCTGAGTGGCCGAAGGCTATTGGCGATTTGCTTAAGGCCAACGATTACGACGCATACAAGACGCTGGAGCAGACAGGCGCGGCGATCAAGGGGCAGCTGCAAGATTCTATTGTCTCCACTAATGAACCGCCTCTCAAGCCGGCAACGATTGCGCGCAAGGGATTCTCGAAACCGCTGATTGCATCGTCGCACATGATCAATTCCGTCGACTACGAAGTCGTCTAAACCGAACCTGAAACGGAGAAACGCGAATGACCATTCAACCATTCAATCTGCTGGATACGTTGGTCGGCGACCGCGTTCTCAACGCAGCAGCTATCGCCGGTTTGCTGGCGGGAACACCGCAGGCGCTGTCCGGCACGACGCTCGGGCTAACCGACGATCAAACCTCCGCCAAGACGCTCAGCACGACCAACCCGGCTACCGACCGCCTCATCTACGGCAAGTTGTCGTTCACTTATGCAGGCAACGTGACAGTGGGCTCCGGCACGGGCAGCGTAGCAGGCGTTCGCGGAGAGGTAGCCGGCCATTCCGGCACTACACTCAAGGACGGCTTCTATTACGGCGTGCAGGGCAAGTTCACGCTCGGCGGCTCAACCATCCAGGAAACGTCGGCCGCGCGCTTTTGTGCTGTCTTGGCCCAGACCGACGTTTCGTCCGGTACGATGACTTCCGGCCAGTTGTCGGCCTTGTGGGCCGATATGGGCGCCTCGGCGGCCGGCGCGTTCGCCCCGGAAACCAACGTCATCCGCGCGTCCAACACCACGGCGCAGAGCTGCAACGCCATCCTGTACGGCTACGGCAAGGCGTCGTTCGGTTTCGATCTGTCGGACAATTCGGGCGGGTGGTTGTCAACGACCGGCAGCGCGGGCACCACGACCGCTAAGGGCTGGATCAAGGTCAACATCAACGGGTCCACCCGTTATATCCCCCTCTCCGATACCGGGAGCTGATTCATGACCGCCGACGAACTGAAGGCGCGTATAGCACAACTGAACGATGGTGAAGCGGGCCTCGTGCAGCGCGTCACGTTGCTCACTCAGGAATTGGAGCAGCGCAGCCGCGATCTGGTGGCTACCCGCGCGGCACGTGACGAATGCAAATACTGGCTGGACAAGCTCACGCCGTCGATCCCCATCGAGGAATTCGGCAAGTCCATCGGTGTTGAAGTTGAGGCTTGGGAGTTGGGCGAAGGTAAGCCCAACAGCAAGGCGCACGCTTGAACCTGCATGGCATCGTTTCGGGGTGCATAAATGCCGTCAACCCGTTTGTGCCGCTGGTTCTCAGCATCAGCACCGGTTACACGACAGGCGATAGCGGCATTCAAACGCCGACTTACGCGGACCCGGTTGTTGGCCAGGGGCAGGTCCAGCCCATGTCGTGGCGGGACCTTCAGCAGGTAGATGGCCTCAACCTGCAAGGCACGCCGCAAGCCATCTATTTCTATGGCGAGGTGGACGCGATCATCCGCGTCAAATCCAAGGGCGGTGACCTCATTACCGATTCGAACAACAATGTGTGGCTGGTCAACCAGGTGCTAGAGCTGTGGCCCGACTGGTGCAAGGTGTGTGCCACCCTCCAGACCGATACTTGAACCCAACAAAGGGGCGTCAAATCGTGATCATTCTTCGCAGTCTTGCTCTCGGTCTCGCTTTGGCGACGGCCCCCCTGTCTTGGGCGTTCGCGCAAGGCGCTCCCCCGCAGCCGCTTCCCGCCTCAGTGCTGTGCGCTACCTGCCAGACATCCCTGTCGGTAACAAATTCTTCCAGCCGCGTAGCGCTTCCCTCAACCTCTCCTCCCTACAACACGCTGACCGTCTACAATTCGGGCATCAAGGACGCTTATTTCGTCCAGGGTGGTTCGAGTGTTACGGCCACCACGTCCAACGTGCGCGTGCCAGCCGGCTCGTCCGTCACCGTTTGGGTCTCGGATACTTACGTCGCAGCGATTACGAGTGGCGCTGACACCACGACGCTGCTGATCTATCAGAGCAATGGCCCCTTGAACCTGCAACCGGGGTCTGGGTCGAGTGGTGGTGGAACCATAACGACCACTCAAGGCAACCCGAATGCAGGCGGCGTTCTAGGCTGGTGGATACGCCTTGTCGGCGGAGACCAGACGAACGCAGCCGGTGCGACGAATGCCAATTACGTTCAACCTGGAACCGGAGCAAACTTTGCCAAGGAAACCGGCGGCAATCTCGACACAATTGCCGCAGCGACTACGGGGCCAATCCCGGCGGGTGCCAATTTTATCGGCAGCGTTGGCATACAGGCGCAAGGTTCTGGAACATCAAAAGCAGTAACGCTGTGCGATTCCCATGCGTTCTACGATGCCAGCGATAACGGCAAGAAAACGCTCGTGGCAGGGGTAACGGCCAAGAAAATCTATATCTGCGGTTTCATTCTCGCCACAGGTGGCACGGCGACCAATCTGAGTCTGACTTCTGGAACCGGAAGCGATTGCGCCAGCACTTCGACTGCGATTACGCCCGCTTACCAATTGGTCGCAAATGACAGAGTAGGAGCAAACGCTGCATTCTGGAATGGGCTCGTGACGCTTGCCAATGCCGACAATCTTTGCGTGAACGCAAGTGCGGGCAACGCTCATCAGGCCGAAGTCTGGTACACGGTGCAATGATGGCGCTGCGCCGTATCCTTTGCCTCGCAGCCTTCTTGCTTCTGCCATCGTGGGCGATGGCGTCGAATGTCACGGTTGTTCTTACAAGTGGAACAACGTGGTCCGTTCCGGCGAATTATCTCACATTCGTTTCGGCTGAAGCGATTGGCTGTGGTGGAGACGGTGGAACCGGCGTTACCACACAGGGCGGAGGTGGCGGCGGGGGCGGCGAATATCGCAAGATCACGACACTTACCCATGCGAGCGCAGGCGATACGCTCACCATCCAGATCGGCGCGCATGGTAGTGGTAACGCGACATTCCTGAAAGACAATACAAACGCCACGGTGCTTTCTGCCGTGTGCGGATCGAACGCGACCGGGCGCACGGGCGGGGCCGGGGGCACTGGGGGCACGGGCGCGGCGGCTCACTTCGATGGCGGCACGGGCGGAACGACTTCGGCATCCGCAAAAGGCGGTTCTGGTGGGGCCGGGTCTGCCGGATCAACCGGAGCCGGGAAAAACGGTGGCTCCTCGACAGCGCAGGCTGGTAGCGGTGGTGGCGGTTCCAACGGTGGCTCTGCAACGGTTGGTGGAAGTGCTGGCAGCACGGCTGGAGCCAATGGGGGCGACGGAACGAGTGGGTCTGGGCATGGCGTAGGCGGGCATCCCCCGACAAACGGAACGGTAGGTGGTGGCGGTGGCGCATCCGATGGCACCACGGCTACGAGCGGCTCGCTTTTTGCTGGAGCAAACGGTGGGTGTGATACGAGCTTCAGCACGGCGGGGGCTTGCGGCGGAGGCGGTGGCTCGGGCGGATACTCATCTGCGAGCAATGCAAACAATGTCCTCAAAGGCGGCGATGCCGGAACTTATGGCGGCGGCGGTGGTGGCTCGGGCGGAACGAATGGCGCTGGTTCGATAGCGTCGGCTGGCGTGGGTGGGCAAGGCGTCATCGTCATTGTCTATACGCCGGGGGCTTCTCCGGCGGCGCGGCCAGATACGATGAGCCTATTGGGAGCTGGCCGATGATTGCTTCCCGCAGGTCTATGCTTTTTTCTGCTGCTCTATGCAGTCCGGTTCTGTTGTTCGGCAGTCCGGCGCTCGCATGGATGCACGGCGGCGGCGTTTTCACGGCCTTTAT
>Ga0335069_10003908_pt1 | contig 22339 bp, 17 predicted proteins | sample Lox_Sample_11_FD_206714 | JGI IMG/M metagenome (GOLD analysis project Ga0335069, IMG submission 206714) | Soil microbial communities from Loxahatchee National Wildlife Refuge, Florida, United States - Lox_Sample_1.1 | ecosystem: Environmental > Terrestrial > Soil > Wetlands | place: USA... | reverse complement strand
AGCTTTCGGGAAAGTGCATCATGATGGTCAGCGGCTTTAGGAAATTGGTGAGCGGACTGATCCGGACGGGTACCCGGTGATGACTGAAAAAACTGGCGCATGGCTGGTCAAATGATACTGAGTGAAATCGCTACTCTAGATAGCTATATTCCTAATGAAGGGGTTTGTAGCAGACATCTACACCGACTGAACACTCACCAAATTGTGGATTGGCCCCTGAATTACTGACACTGCAGAAGAGCTTCATGCCAAATTGATAGCGAGTAACGTGGCCGTTCGAGTCTCGGTCGATGGCTTTAAGTTCGGGTTCGCTGACTGCCCACCCCTGCTTGTACACTCCGTCGCTTGTGCCATACGGCAGAATGAGGATTCCCTTCGGTATGTCTTGCGCATCCATGGTTGAGCTGGCACCATTCTTGCCGTTTGTCGCATGCACCTTCTTCTGCTGAAATGACTCGTCAAGGGTTGCATCTTCTGGAAGTCTCAGTGTCTGCCTCTTATTGAAGGGTTCAGATGCCGCTCCAGAGCCGGAGAGCGTCCCCGCAGAAACAAACCCTTCGGGACAGTTGTTTTGACTGTGCGCACGGGAACAGAAAAAGAAGCTAAAAAGCAATATCCCGATGAGCAATGATCTGATTAATCCCATCACCATGCCTCCACAGCTGGAACGGCAATTACATTCTTTTGGAAGCAGTACCGCGTTCCTACTGACAAAACTAACAGGGAAGGTCATTGCAATATCCCGATTACACTCTTTGCCTCCAAATACACGGAATTTTGAATAAACGCCATTGGCGACTGGTAACCGAGACTGTGGCCTGCGTACATTTAATGATTCGTGTCGCGCCGTAGCTAGGCACTTGCGCGGTTCCTTCTCTGGGTCAAAGCCCCCCGGCCAAATTAAGCGCTACCACCCGCTCTTTTGAGTTAGTCATTCCGAGGAAAAACAGCGTTTGCGATTCGCCTGATAACCGTGTGTACCATTTTGTGTACCACGGTTCACGCTAACTAACTCCAAGCAGCGCTATTTGGTTTTTTGGCAAAAAAGAAAGCCGCTTAAATAGCGCGGCTTAGCGGCAAATAGGTGGTAGCGCTACCGGGAATCGAACCCGGGTTTGAAGATTGAGAATCTTCCGTCCTAACCCCTAGACGATAGCGCCATCCGGGAGATTGTGATTATAACAAAGTAGATAGCCGCTCATCCTGCATCCCTGGTTCTCACAAATTTTTAAAAGGCATCTTGACAGCCTTGCCTGCCGGGAGCACAATTTCCTTAGGCGAATAAAAAGCGAATATTGCTCTGGAAGCCCTATGTCGTCATTCTCCCTTTTTTCGGCTGCAGGCGAATCCCGTCCTTTATTTGAGACGCCGCCGGAGCCATCCGCGCGAAAGCTGCCGGGATCGGTTGCCAATGTCGTTCCCGCGTCGCGGCTGGAAATCCGCCCGGCACCGGAGATGGCTTCCAGCGGAGTCATCGAAATTGACAACTGGACTGGTGGCCTGCCCCGCGGCTGCCTCACTGAGGTTTCCGGCTCAACTTCTTCGGGTAGAACCAGCCTCCTGCTGGCCGTGTTGGCCGCCGCCACGCAGCGGCAGGAGGCGTGCGCGCTGGTCGACGTCAGTGACACTTTCGATCCGCAATCGGCAGCCCGGGCCGGAGTGTGTTTCGAAAAATTGCTGTGGATACGCTGTGGCGTTTCCGAAGTGCAAAATTATCAGGCGCGATTGAGGCCCGATTCCTTTTCCGGCAATAAAAAAATATTTCCTGAAACACCGGTCGAACAAGCCCTGCGGGTCACCGACTTGCTTCTGCAAAGCAGCGGCTTCGGAATGGTGGCTATCGACCTCGGCGATACGCCGCTCAAATGGGCACGGCGCATTCCGCTGGCTTCCTGGTTCCGCTTTCAACGCGCTGTAGAAAAGACTCCGACGGTTCTGTTCGTAGTGACCCCGGCGCCTTGCGCACAAACTTGCGCGACATTGGCGATGAAGCTAACAGCAAAAAAGCTGTCAGCTGTCAGCTATCAGCCGCCAGCTAAAGCTCCTGCACATTCGCAGCTTCTGGATGGATTGCACATCGAGAGCGAACTTTTGCGCTCCCGCCTGGAGCGAAAACCTGCGAGATCGGCCGCCGCAACCTTTACCAGCAAGGCCATACGCACGGGATCGGATTGAATTGAATCAACCCATGAGTTGTTTATGCCTTATGCCTGCATCTTCGTTCCTGATTTTCCGGTGGAGGCATGGCTGCGCGTTGAGCCCGAATTGCGCTCGCAGGCATTGGCCGTGCTCGAAGGCAAGACCCCGCTGCGAAAAGTCTGTGGCGTGAATGACGTGGCCCACCGAGCCGGGATCACTCCGGGCATGAGCAAAGTTCAGGTTGAGGCCTGCCCAGAATACGTTTTACGTGCTCGCTCAGAATTACAAGAAGCCGCCGCCCATGCGGCCCTGCTCGACTGCGCGCAGTCGATATCTCCCCGCGTGGAAGACACCGCGCCGGATACGGTGCTTCTCGACTTGGCAGGATTGCAAAGCCTTTTCGGATCGACGACTCAGATTGCGTACCGCCTGGCAGATCTCGCGGCCAACTTAGGATTGCAGGCCAATGTCGCCGTTGCCGGCAATCCGGATACGGCTGCGCTCGCCGCCCGCGGATTCACCGGCATCACCGTAATTCCCGAGCAAAAAGAAGCGGAATCGCTGGCTGTTTTGCCCATTGAAACTTTATTTGACGACGGAAAATTTCCCGACGCAGAGGCAACTCTGGAGACATTCCATCGTTGGGGCATACGCACTTTGCATGATCTTGCCGCGTTGCCCGATATCGGCCTCAGCGAGCGCATGGGCCAGCAAGGAATCTATTGGCAGAAGCTGGCGCGAGGCGAAACCGTGCGCACGCTGGCTCCCATCGCGCCGTTATTGAACTTCGAAGAGGCGATCGAGCTCGACTATCCCGTGCTGCTGTTAGAGCCGTTAGCATTTTTATTGAGCCGGATGCTGGAGCAGATTTGCGCCCGCCTGGAAACACGTGCCCTGGCTACCCAGGAATTGAAATTGGAACTGCAGTTAGACAATGGCGCGCACCAGGAAATTCCCTGGGAAGAAATTGGGACTTATCGCCGCTCAAAACCTCAATCGACGTTTCAGCGCACGCTTCGCCTTCCGGTGCCTTTGCTTGATTCCAGAACTTTTCTCAAGCTGCTGCAACTCGATTTGAAGGCGCATCCCCCGGGTGCTCCGATCGTAAAAATTCATCTGCGAGCGGAGCCGGCGAAACCGCGCGCTTCGCAAAATGGCCTCTTTCTTCCGCCTTCTCCAGAACCAGAGCGTCTGGAGCTGACGCTGGCGCGAATTGCGGGAATCGTCGGCGAAGACAAAGTCGGGTCACTGCAGTTGCTGGATACGCATCGGCCAGAAGGCTTCCGCATGCAACCCTTTGTGCTGGGCGAGAAAGAATCAGGCCACGGATTTTCACGGATTAACACGGATAAAACTAGAAATCACTCCGTGTCTCCGCATTTCCGTGGTGAATCTTCCGACGATCTGGTCACGGCGCTACGCATGTTTCGTCCGCCGAAGAAAGTGGCTGTCACGGTTCACGACGGCAAACCCATGCATCTTTCCGGAACAAAGAAAGAAATTTGCGGCGACATTCTGTGGGCAGCAGGACCCTGGCGTTCTTCTGGAGACTGGTGGGAGCAAGATGGGTGGTCGCGCGACGAATGGGACATCGCAGTGCAAGGCGAATCCGGCATTGCCTTGTATCGCCTCGTCCGCGATCTGTTGGCTGGAAAGTGGATTTTGGAAGGAACATACGATTGAGCTCTCAGCTTTCAGCTGTCAGCCAAAGCTAAAAGCGCATCTCCTGAGAGCTGAGAGCTAACAGCTGACAGCTGCTCTTATGTACATCGAGCTTCATTCCCGTTCGGCGTTCAGTTTTCTCGAAGGCGCCTCTCTGCCTGAGAACCTGATTGAAACCTGCGCCAACCTTGGCATGCCGGCCATGGCATTGCTGGACCGCAACGGCGTCTACGGCTCGGCGCGCTTTCACATTGCAGCCAAGAAAGCAAAATTGACAGCCCACATTGGAGCGGAAGTCACTTGCGAAGCATTTTCACCGCAGAGACGCGGAGTCACAGACCAAAATCTTGGCCATGAATTTTCACGGATTAGCACGGATTCAATCAACAAATCAAAAATCAAGAAACCCTCCGTGCCTCCGTGTCTCCGTGGTGAATTCCGTTTACCCCTTCTCGCTTCCACTCGCCTCGGCTATCAGAACCTCTGTCGCTTAATCACCAAGATGAAGCTCCGCGCCGCGAAAGAAGAAGGCGCTGTTCTCGAAGCGGAGCTTCGCGAGCACGCTGCAGGGCTGATCTGCTTGACTGGCGGCGATGACGGCCCGCTCGCTTATGCCCTGCGATCCGGCGGCACGGAAAAAGCTCGCAAGCATCTCGAGCACCTCGCAGAAATTTTCGGCAAGGGCAACGTTTACGTCGAACTGCAGCGCCATTTTCATCGCGAACAGGAGGCCCGCAATCAGGCCGCCGTCGAGCTTGCACGTTCGCTGCAGCTTCCGCTATTGGCAACCAATGGAGTTTGCTATGCCACGCCTCGCGAGCGTGAGTTGTGTGATGTCTTCACAGCTCTTCGTCATCACCGTACGCTCGCTACCGCTGGACGCCTGCTTACCCGTAACTCCGAGCGTCATTTGAAATCGCCGCAAGACATGCAGGCATTGTTCGCCGATCTTCCTGAAGCCATCGCCAACACGGTTGAACTTTCTTCGCGCCTCGAATTCACCCTCAAAGATCTGGGGTACGAATTCCCCAAATATCCGGTGCCCGAAGGCGAGACCATGATCTCGTTCCTGCGCGAGCGTGCGCGTGAAGGTTTTCAGGAACGGTACGGCCGCTCGGAAGCCGATCTGCAGCAGCGTGCCCGCATCCAGATTGAGAAAGAACTGAAGCTGATCGAAAAGCTCGCTCTGCCTGGATATTTTCTTATTGTCTGGGACCTCATTCGCTACTGCGGCGCTCAAAACATTCTGGTGCAGGGCCGCGGTTCGGCCGCCAACAGCGCGGTCTGTTATGCGCTCGGTATCACCGCAGTCGATCCCATCCGCATGGAACTGCTCTTCGAGCGCTTTCTTTCCGAGGAGCGTGGCGAGTGGCCTGATATCGATCTTGACTTGCCCAGCGGCGACCAGCGCGAGCGGGTCATTCAATATCTCTACACAAAATATGGCGAGCGCGGCGCAGCCATGACCGCCAACGTCATTACCTATCGCAACCGCATGGCCGGACGCGAAATGGGCAAGGTGCTGGGCTTCGATCCTGAGACGCTCGACAAAGTTTCCGCTGCGGTTTCCAACTGGGAGTATCGCGATCAGAACGACGCGTTTGATCATCGCTTTCGCGATGCCGGCCTCGACCTCAACCATCCCCGTCTGCGCAAATATTTCGAGCTATGTGTCGCGGTGCAGGACCTGCCGCGCCATCTCGGACAGCACTCCGGCGGCATGGTGATTTGCCAGGGGCAGCTCGACTCGGTTGTTCCGCTCGAACCGGCATCGATGCCCGGCCGCGTGGTGGTGCAGTGGGACAAGGAAGATTGCGCCGACCTCGGCATCATCAAGGTTGACCTGCTCGGCCTCGGCATGATGGCTGTGCTGGAAGATTCGCTGCAACTGATTCGCGATCATTATCGCGACGATGTCAGCCTCGCGCATCTTCCCGCCGACGATCCCACGGTGTATTCGACTCTGCAGAAAGCCGACACCATCGGGATGTTTCAGATCGAAAGCCGTGCCCAGATGTCCTGCCTGCCTCGCCTGCAGCCGAAACGGTTTTACGACATCGTGGTGCAGGTCGCGATTATTCGCCCGGGGCCAATTGTCGGGCAAATGGTCAATCCCTTCTTGCGACGGCGGCAGGGGCGTGAAGAAGTCAGCTATGCGCATCCCTCGCTGGAGCCAGTGCTGAAGCGCACGCTGGGGGTCCCGCTGTTTCAGGAGCAATTACTGAAAATTGCCATGGTGGCGGCGAACTTCAGTGGCGGCGAGGCGGAAGATCTGCGGCGAGCCATGGGGTTCAAGCGCTCCCAGACGCGAATGAAAGAGATCGAAATCAAGCTGCGCGCCGGCATGACAAAAAACGGTATCGCCCAGGCAGCGCAGGAGCAGATCATTCTCTCGATTACATCCTTTGCTCTCTATGGGTTTCCCGAGTCGCATGCTGCCAGCTTTGCGTTGATTGCCTATGCCAGCGCGTTTTTGAAGTGCCACTATCTGGCGGCATTCACCGCGGCACTGCTGAACAACCAGCCGATGGGCTTCTACAGTCCTGCGACAGTTGTAAAAGATGCGCAGCGGCACGGATTGAAAGTGTTGCCGATCGATGTAATGAAGTCAGATTGGAAGTGCACGCTGGAAGCAGTTTTGAATTTCCAGTTTCCAGTTTCGAGTGAACAGCGTTCAACTTCTTGTCATTCCGACGAGCGAAGCGAGGAGGAATCTGCTTTTGACTTTCACTCGAAACCCGAAACCGGAAACTTGAAACTTGTTCTCCGCCTCGGGCTTCGGTACGCCAAAGGCTTGCGTGAAGAAGCTGCACAATCGCTAGTGCGGCAACGAGCCATCGCTCCTTTCACTTCGGTTCGCGACCTGGCACATCGAGTGCCGGAGTTGCGCAAGGACGAACTGAATACGCTGGCGGCGATCGGGGCGCTGAATTCAGTTTCCCCTCAGCCTTGTCATTCCGAGCGTAGCGAGGAATCTGCTTTTGACTTTCACTCAAAACCCGAAACTCGAAACTCGAAACTGCAACTCCACCGCCGCGACGCGCTCTGGCAAGTCGAGCGTGCCGTCCGCCTCTCGGGCCCTCTACTGGACGAACTCGCCGAACCCGACAGTGCTTCCCCGCTTCGTCCCATGAATTCAGAAGAACGTCTGGTAGCTGACTTTCGCGGAACCGGCATGACCGTCGGCCCTCACCCCATGGCTTACCACCGCTCCCGCATGCAAGCCTTAGGCATACGCCGGGCGATCGAACTGGCAAGCCTTCCAAACGGCCGCCATCTGCGGATCGGCGGCGCCGTCATCGCTCGCCAGCGTCCGGGTACAGCTAAGGGTTTTGTGTTCTTAAGCCTGGAGGACGAGACCGGCGTGGCCAACGCCATCATTAATCCCGATTTATTTCAGAAGAACCGGCTGCTGGTCGGCTCGGCCCAATTTGTGATGATCGAGGGTATCCTGCAGAACCAGGACAACGTGATTTCGGTCAAAGCCGAGCGCGTCTGGCCCCTCGAAATCACCCGCGCCCAGACTACTTCCCATGATTTTCACTGAAGATGAAGGTCAAAATACGTTTCAAAACTATTAATTTTCATCAACTTCCCTTACACATTCACAGCATCTCGGTTTATTATTGAACTAACCCGTCAACACAATTTTTCTTACTGGACTCCTGTAGTCGATGTGTATCCGGGCCATCATAAATTTCCAGTTCTCTTACGGACTGTATAGGTAAAGGAGTATCTGTAGATGCCAAAAGCTAAAACCCCCCGCACCACTGCCCCCGCTACCACAACCACCAGCGCACCCGTGATCACCATGCCTGAGCCGAAGCCGACCATTGTCGAGCGCAAGAGCTTCCCTGGCACGCAAGTCGCCGACCTGGAATCCCAGATTCGCGAGCGGGCCTATGAACTTTACGTAGAGCGTGGCCGCACCCCTGGTTCGGAAAACGACGACTGGCTTCGCGCCGAGCAGGAAGTTCGCGCGCGCCAGAACCACCAGGTAAGCGCCTAATTACAAACAAATTTGAGCATCCTCCCCTCTAAGGGGAGGAGTGTGCCTTGAGCCCTCCCCGCGTTCGAGACGCCTTGCAGCATCCCGGCTTTTGCCCCTTTGCGGTTGCCTCAGCCGATGGTTTCTGAAAAAATGCTGCAGGGCCTCTCATGTCACAAATTGGTAGTTTTGCCCTTCTGCTCGCGTTGGCGTTGAGCGGTTACTGCTTCGTGGCTGGATTCCTCGCGCTAGCTCGCGAGGGTCCGGGTTCCGCGCGCCTCGCCGAGACTGCGCGCCGCGCCGGCATCGCGACCTTCGCTGTCGTGCTTCTCGCCTCCGTGGTTCTGGTCGTGGCCGCTTTTCAGAACGACTTCTCGATCGCTTACATCTTCCACCACAGCAACCGCGATCTGCCCGCACCCTATAAGTTTGCAACCCTGTGGTCCGGCCAGGAAGGTTCACTTCTCTTCTGGTCGCTATTGCTGGGCGCCTATGGGTTGGTGCTGCGCCTACGCTATAAGACCGACGCCCGCCTCTTTGCCTACGCGTCCGTGGTGATTGCAGCCGTCCAAGTCTTCTTTTTGCTTTTGCTGAATTTCGCCGCGCATCCGTTTGCCCTCATGCAAGGTTCCCTGCCTGCTGACGGCAACGGGTTGAATCCTCTCCTGCAATATCCTGAGATGGTGATCCATCCCCCCATGCTGTACCTGGGCTATGTCGGGTTCACCGTGCCGTTCGCCTTCGCGCTGGGCGCGCTAGCTATGCGTTATCCCGGCGAAAAGTGGATTCACATCACGCGCCGATGGACGATGGTGACCTGGGGCTTTCTGACCTGCGGAATCTTTCTCGGTGCGCACTGGGCCTACTCGGTCCTGGGATGGGGCGGCTACTGGGGCTGGGACCCGGTTGAAAACGCATCGCTCATGCCCTGGCTTACCGGCACCGCATTCCTGCACTCCGTCATGATGCAGGAGAAACGCGGCATGCTGAAGACGTGGAATATGTGGCTGATCTTCTCGACGTTCGGCCTGTCAATTTTCGGCACGTTCCTGACGCGTAGTGGCGTCATCAGCTCCGTTCACGCGTTTGCGCAGTCCTCGATCGGTGATTGGTTCGAGGTATTCCTCGCGTTAACTCTTGCCACTTGCGTCTACTTCTACGTGCGCAATCATTCGCACCTTCGCAGCGAACACAAACTGGAATCTCTTATCTCGCGCGAGTCGAGCTTCCTCTTTAATAACCTCTTGCTGCTGATCGCCTGCTTCACGGTTTTATGGGGAACGCTGTTTCCGATTCTCTCGGAGTGGATTCAAGGGCACAAAGAAACTGTCGGGCCGCCATTCTTCAACCGCGTTAATGTACCGGTAGCTCTTCTGCTGTTGTTGCTGACTGCACTCGGGCCGCTTCTGGCATGGCGCAAGACCTCGATTGAAAGCCTGAGACGCAACTTCCTGTGGCCGGCGATCGGAGCGCTATTAGCCGGCGTCATCTTAGTTGCGGTTGGCGTTCAGCCCTGGAAAGACATGTCGTACTTGTATTCCCTGATGACGATCATGTTGTCGGTGCTGGTCGCGCTGACGGTGATTTCCGAATTCGTCCGCGGCGGCCGGGTGATCGCGCGCCATACTGGCCAGAACCTGTTCGCTTCGATGGCGCAGTTAGCGCACCGCAACACGCGTCGCTACGGCGGTTACATTGTTCATTTCGGCGTAATCGTTGTGATGATTGGTTTCGCCGGCTCGGCTTTCAATAAAGACGCGGAAAAAGAGCTCGGCTTCGGCGACAAGATGAACATCGGCCCGTACACTCTCGTTTGCCAGTCTTATACACAGGATGACAATCCCAATTACGGCAGCGAATGGGCGGTCATGAATGTTTTCAAAGGCGGCAAGCAGATCGCTACCCTGAACCCCGAGCGGCGTTTCTATAAGGCTAGCCAGCAAACTTCGACCATCGTCGCCAACCGTTCCACGCCGCTCGAAGATTTATATCTGGTCTACGAAGGTCAGAACCAGGACACTGGTCGTCCCATCATCAAGGCGCACCTGAATCCGCTGGTGATGTGGATCTGGGTCGGCGTCTGGATCATGCTTGCCGGCACGGTTCTGGCGATGGTTCCGAACTCTGCTCCGGTTCGCGTGACCGCTTCGGCACGGGTGCAGACGGCCCCGGCAGGAGCAGATTGATGTCGAACTCTTCCCTGAAGCGCGGATTACAGATCACGTTGATCGTTCTTGCGGTGCTCGCCTCAATGGGCGCGGGTGACGATGCACGCTTCAACGCACTCGGCCACAAGCTGATGTGCGCCTGCGGCTGCAGCCAGATCCTGTTGGAATGCAATCACGTCGGCTGCTCGCTTTCAGAGCGCATGCGCTCGGAGTTGATCACAGCTCTTGATCGCGGCGACAGCGATGACCTCACTCTGCAAGGCTTTGTGCAGAAATATGGCCCCACCGTTTTAGCCGCACCAACTGCCACCGGCTTCGATCGCATTGCCTGGATCATGCCTTATGCTGCACTGCTCGGGGGAATCGTGCTGGTGTCGTTCATCGTCCGCGCCTGGAAAAATCGGCCGCTGCTCAAACCGGCTGACTTGCCTGTCGAAATCCACGGCGCCGAGCTTGATCACTTCCGGCAGCAAGCCCAGAAAGACACGCAACTATGAACACCGTCGCCGCGATGGCTTGCATGTTGATCACGACTGGCTGCATCGTTTATGTGTTCTCATTGCCGGGCCGATTGTACTTAGGCCCCCAGAAAACGCGGCTCTCGTATCTGCGCGAACGAAAAGAAGCGGTCTACGAGAATCTGCACGACCTGAATTTTGAATATAATTCCGGCAAGTTTCCCGACAGCGATTACCAGTCGATGAAGGCTTCTCTCGAAGAAGAAGCAGCCGCGGTGCTTGCGGAAATCGCTCGGCTGGAAGAAGCCGCCACCCAAGCAGCGCTAAAAGGAGCAAGCAATTGATATCTTCACCACTTGCGTGGGGACGGACGCCCCCGTGCGTTCAGGTCGAGCGTAAGCTCGGCGGGCTTTGCCGGATCGGCACAGTCGCATTAATTTTCGCTTCGCTGTTGACAGCTGTTTCCGCCCAGACTCTCACCGGCGTCGTCACCAACGCCACCACCAACAAGCCTGCCGCCGGCGACGACGTCGTCCTGCTCAGTCTCGCGCAAGGCATGCAGGAAGCCGACCGCACTCAGACCAACGCCAAGGGCGCATTCACCCTGAAGCTCGACAACGCCGACGGTCCGCACCTGGTGCGCGTGATCCACCAGGGCGTGACCTACCACCGCATGGCGCCTCCGGGAACGACTTCAGTTGAAGTCCAGGTTTACGATGTCGCCAAAAAAGTTGTCGGAATCACCGTCACCGCCGACGTGATGCGCTTCCAGGCGCAGGGCAACGAACTGCAGGGCGTTCGCCTCTTTGCGGTGGGCAACGCTTCGAGTCCCCCGCGCACCCAGATGAACGATCAGAATTTCGAGTTCTACCTGCCCGAAGGAGCGCAGGTCGACCAAGGCGAGGCGCAAACGGCAAACGGCCAGCCGATCAATTCCGCTCCAGTGCCCCGGAAAGAAAAGAATCGTTACGCTTTCATTTTTCCGCTGCGCCCTGGCGAAACCCAGTTCCAGGTTTCGTTCCACATGCCGTATAGCGGGGAGTTGAAAGTAAACCCGCAGGCGCTGTACGGCGCGCAGCATTTTGTCGTGATGCTGCCGAAGTCCATGCAGTTCACGCCCGGGCGCGACGCGAAATATCAGTCCATGCAGGACCCACGCCAGTCGGACGCGATTGTGCAGGTCGCTTCGAACACCACCGTCGGTCAGCCGCTTGATTTCACGATCTCCGGGACGGGATCGCTAGGCGAAGCTGGAGACGACAGCCAGGGCAGCCCGACTCCGACTGCTGGTGGCCGCGATTCGCGCCCCGGTGGAGGCCTGGGCCCGCCCATCGACGCGCCTGACCCGCTGGAAAAATATCGCTGGTACATTCTGGGCGGCTTCGCCATCGTGCTCGCTGCCGGCGCGATTTACATTTCGAAGCGGTCGCATGCTACGCCGGCACCGGACTATCTCCCTACCGACGTTGCATTGCCACCCGCTCCTCCCGTTGCCAAGCCGAAGCCGGCGGATCACTCCGGCATGTTGCTCGAAGCTCTAAAAGAAGAGTTGTTCCAGCTCGAGCTTGAGCACAAGCAAGGACGCATCTCCGACCAGGAGTACGCGAAGGCCAAGGCTGCGCTGGATCAGACGCTGGAGCGAGCAGTGAAACGGGGAGCTACCTCAACGCCGGTTGCGTAGGATTTGGATAAGGCGAACCAACGGTCAATTGTGGGACACGCTCCCTACCCTGAATCCCCCCGCCCGGCGTACCATCTAATAATCGAGCTACTTCTATGGGAAACACTTTCAAGACAGCGTTTTTGCTGACGCTGCTCACGCTGCTTCTGATGTTCATTGGCCGAGCGTTTGGGGGCCAGAACGGCATGATCATCGCCCTGGTTTTCGCGGCGGTCATGAATTTCGTCTCTTATTTTTTCTCCGACAAGATCGCGCTGGCGATGTATCGCGCCCAGCCAGTCACGCGCGAGCAGTTGCCGCGCGCCTACGAAGTCGTCGAGCGCCTGACGCAGAAAATCGGCATCCCAATGCCGAAGCTCTATGTTATTCCGACCGACTCGCCCAACGCCTTCGCTACCGGCCGCAACCCGAGCCACGCCTCGGTCGCCGTGACTCAGGGAATCCTCAACCTGCTGAATGATGAGGAACTGGAAGGCGTGCTGGCGCACGAGCTCGGCCACGTCAACAACCGTGACATTCTGATCAGCTCCGTTGCCGCCACCGTGGCGGGAGCCATCACCATGCTTGCCAGCATGGGGCGTTGGGCAATGATTTTCGGAGGCATGGAAGGCGATCGCGACGACCGCCGTGGAGGCGGCCTTGCCGGACTCTTCATGCTGATTGTTGCGCCGATCGCGGCGTCTTTGATCCAGCTAGCCATCTCGCGCTCCCGCGAGTACCAGGCCGACGCTACCGGCGCGCACTTTACCGGCAATCCTTATGCCCTGGCGAGCGCCTTGTCGAAGCTCGATACCTACTCGCGCCGTCTGCCCATGCAAGCCACGCCTTCGACCGCGCACCTGTTCATCATCCAGCCGCTGCTGGGGATGAGCTTCGGCAATCTGTTCTCGACTCACCCGCCAATCGCGAAACGCATCGAGCGGTTGACGGGAAGGCCGGCAGAGTTTACGCAATAGAGCTATCAGCTTTCAGCTTTCAGCTGTCAGCCTTCAGCAGGCAGGGTTTGCTGAGAGCTGATAGCCGATAGCTGAAAGCCTCCCCACACCTCGGTAACCCTACCGCGCCGAAGCCGCATAGTAGAATTCCATTAATGTCTCCAGAAATCGCGAGCGCCGTTTCGCACCGTGCGTCTCAACTGGAAAATACGCTCCGCAAAGTAATTCGCGGCAAAGACGATGTTGTCCGGCTCGCCGTCGTCTCGCTTCTGGCCCGCGGGCATCTGCTGATCGAAGGCGTTCCCGGCGTCGGCAAGACCACCCTCGGCCAGGCCATGGCGCGGGCGCTCGATTGCAGTTTTCAGCGGGTGCAGTTCACCAGCGACATGCTGCCTTCGGACGTTCTGGGCATTTCGATTTACTCGGCGGTCGAGCAGCAATTCGAATTCAAGCGCGGCCCGGTTTTCACCAACGTTCTACTTGCGGACGAAATCAATCGCACCACGCCGAAGACTCAATCGGCCTTACTTGAAGCGATGAATGAAGGCCAGGTGACGGTCGATGCACATTCCTATCCCCTGCCCCAGCCGTTTCTGGTGATCGCTACGCAAAACCCCGTCGAGCATCACGGAACTTATCCTCTACCCGAATCGCAGCTCGATCGCTTTCTGATGCGCGTGCGCATGGGCTATCCCGACAGCGAAGCCGAGCGCGAGATTTTGCGCTCTGAAGCCGGCGCCGCCAAGCTCGATGACATGCGTCCCGTCCTCTCGGGTGCCGATCTTACCGAGATGCAGCGCGCACTGACCTCCGTCCGCGTCGATGATTCCCTGGTCAGCTACGCTCTGACAATCGTCGCGAAGACCCGCGAATCAGAGCACCTTTCGCTCGGAGTTTCGCCGCGCGGATCCCAGATGCTCTACCGCGCTGCGCAGGCCCATGCCTTTCTCGACGGGCGCAGTTTCTGCACTCCGGAAGATTTCAAGCCGCTTGTCGTCCCCGTCTTTGCCCACCGCGTCGTTGTCAACGGACTTTACGCTTCCACATTGAAAAAATCCGAGCAGGCCGAGCAAGTCTTGCAGGAGATCGTGGAAAGCACTTCAGTGCCGATGTGACCTCAAAAAACTTGTCATTCCGACCGAAGTTCGGTTGAGCTGCGCAGCCGATCAACCGGCGAGCGGAGGAACCTGCTTTTCCTTATTAAGCCTTGTCATTCCGACCGAAGTCGATTGATCTGCGGCAGCAGATCGATCGCGAGTGGAGGAACCTGCTGTTCGCCTGCGAGTTTACGTCACTGGTTTTACCGCACCAATCGCGCCATAATAATCCGCTATGTCTTTCCTACGCTCCCTCATGCTGCTTTCGCTCATTGTCTGGGTCGGCGGGCTGATCTTCTTCGCATTCGTCGTCGCCCCCACCGCCTTCTCTGTGCTGCCCACGCGTCATCTGGCCGGTAATGTTGTGGGGCGCACGCTCGGCGCGCTGCACTGGATGGGCCTGTTCTCCGGGTTGGTCTTTCTCCTCTCCTCGATCTCGTACGCTCAGCTAACCCGCGGCACACCGCAGCTTTTCGCCCTCCGCAACATCATCATCGTGCTCATGCTGTTACTGACTCTGGTTTCACAGTTCGGCATCATTCCGCGCATGGACACGCTCCGCGCCTCAATCGGCGAGATCGACTCCGTTCCGCCTGACAATCCTGCCCGCATGCAGTTCGACGCCCTGCACATCTGGTCAACGCGTGTAGAAGGCGGAGTGTTTCTTCTGGGGCTGGTCGCGGTGTATTTGACTGCGTCGGCTCTTGGCTCTTAGCTGGAGGTTGGGCAATTTTCCGTTCTTCATTTATTCTCAAATGTGACCACTGCGAGTCCAATAGCGAATTGCCAACGGCCAAGAGCCTATAGCCAAGAGCTTCCTTCATGAAAACCGGAATCATCGGCCTGCCGCAGGTGGGCAAGACATCTTTATTTCGCATTTTGACCAAGGCCCACCTCTCTGAGCAGGCCTACTCCAATCCACGCGAAGCGCACGTCGGTGTCGCCAAAGTGCCGGACGAGCGGCTCGATCGCCTCGCCGCCCTCTATAACCCGAAGAAACTTACCCACGCCTCTGTCGAATACGTCGATGTCGGCGCGATTGGCCAGGAGGCCTTGAAAGAAACTGCCTATCTTGCGCATCTGCGCGGAGTCGACGCCCTCGCCCACGTGCTGCGCACATTCGACGATCCCGCCATCCCGCACGTCGGCTCCATCGATCCGTTGCGAGACCTGAAGAACGTCGAGTTCGACCTTATGGTCAGCGATCTCGGCCAGATCGAAAAACGGCTGGAGCGCGTAGAAAAGGATTTGAAGAAGATGCGCTCGCCCGATCTTGAGAAAGAATTCGAATTACTCAAGCGCGCCAAGGCTCATCTGGAAACCGAGAAGCCGCTGCGCGAACTCGAAATGACGCCCGAGGATAAGAAGCGTTTTCGCGGTTTCATGTTTCTGAGCGAAAAGCCCATGCTCTACGTGCTGAACATCAGCGAGAGCACCGAGCTTGGCAAAGATCTGGAAGCTGCCGTCGCCAAATACAAACTCAAGGAGCAAGCATCTCGCCCTAACTCGGCTGCCGCTGCTATCTGCGGCAAGGTGGAAGCTGAACTATCCGAGATGAGCGACGCCGATGCGGCCGAATTTCTCGGCAGTTACGGTCTGAAAGAGAGCGGCCTGGTCCGGCTCATTCGAACCACCTACGCTTTGCTCGGCCTCTGCTCTTTCTTTACCGCCGGCGAAGACGAATGCCGCGCCTGGACGATCCCAATTAACACCCGCGCGGTCGAAGCCGCCGGAGCCATTCACTCCGATTTGCAACATCACTTCATTCGCGCTGAAACCATTCGCTGGGACCAACTGCTCGAAGCCGGTTCTGAAGCCAATGCCCGCGCCAAGGGCACGCTTCGCCTCGAAGGAAAGGATTACATCGTTCAGGACGGTGACGTGATGCACATCCGTCACAGCGGCTAGAAATTTGAAGAAAAGGGAGAGCGCGATCGCTCTCCCCGGCCCACTAGCACCTAGTTCTGTGTTCCAATCACTCCCGCCGAGAACGCGTCTCCTCCCGGTTCGCCACGTTGGAAGTGGACATCGTAGGTATTCGCCCAGTTAAGGCCGAAAAGCTGCGAGTTCCAGAAAGAATCATCCCACGGCTCCGGAGGACCGTAGGCATTCAATCCGTAGTCGGTTTCCATATCGGATTCCAGGAAGCCGGTGAAACCTTGCGCCGTGCATTGCGAGTTGTTGGGGTTCGTGCACTGAGGAGTGATGTTCTCCCAGTAGACTCCCGGCTGCAGTACCACCGCTGGATTCAGCGTGACCAGAATCGTGTACTCGGGCACGCCATTTAAATTGCGGCCTGTGGGAGTCATCGTGCCGTTGGCCGTACCGCTGGCCACAAGTTTGCCGCCACTGCCGCCGCCTTTCGGAATTCCACTTCGAATCTCCCATGGTGTCGCGACAGGATCCAGCGCCGTCGGATAGCTGATCGAGTTGATGAAAAGCCCGGTGACGTTCCAGGTGTGACCTTCAGGGACTCGGAACGGGGAATAAATCTGGGCCGTAGTCTGAAAATTACCCGGAATAATGTTCTCGTTGGCGAAGGTATCCGCTGCGGGACTCGTGATGTCAAAATCGCCGCCGTAGAACAGGCACGGTGAACAGTAGCTGGGCGCTACTGTCGCGCGGCTGAGAGCAAATGCCACTCCGGTGTTGCCTGTGCCTCCCTCGGTTGCAGTTCCGATTAGCTGCCCGCCGTGGATCAATAAGCCAGCAAGCGGAAGAGCGCCGTCGTTGCCTCCGGTAAAGTTGTACAGAACCGTTTCAGTCCATGGCCCGGCGGACGGACTCAATTGGAACACCGTTCCGAACCCATGCGTCCCACCGTTGAACGCTGTGCCGAACAAGTTGCCGTTTCCATCGCGCACCAGCGGGTCGGAGGGGAAGCCTCCATCATTGCCGCCGGTGAAGTTGTAGAGCACGCTCTCGCTCCAGGTTCCGTTGCTGGAGCTGAGTTCGAAGGCTGTGCCAGAGGAATATTTTCCTCCCGAGGTGGTCGTGCCATAGAGATTGCCGGCCGGGTCAAAGATGACGCCATCGTTCACCGAGCCTCCATCCAGATTTCCGGTGAAAAAGTAAAGAACCTTTTCTGACCAGGTGTTCCCTGAGCGCTGCAGTTCAAAGACTGACCCTGCCTGATTGGGGCCGCCCGACTCAGTAGTGCCGTAAATGTTTCCCGATTTGTCCAAGATCAGCGAGGAATATGGATAGGCGCCATCGCTGCTATTGCCCTTAAAGCTGTAAAGAACTTCCTGTTTCCACGATCCGTTCACTTTTTTCAGCGCGAAGAGGACGCCGTAGCCCGTGCCTCCCGAAGGTGCCGTGCCGATCAGCGCATTACCAACTACCGTCAGCGGCGCTTGCGGGCTGCCGCCGTCAGCGCCTCCAGTAAATGTATACAGCACGGTTTCTTGCCATGTGTTTCCGTCGGGCGTGAGCTCGAACGCGACACCTGCCCCCTCCGCTCCGCCAAGCCGCGTCGTGCCATACAGGTTGCCGGCTTTGTCCATTACCAAAGAAGCTGCCGGCGAGCTGCCGTCGTTTCCTCCGCCAAAGTTGTAGATCACCGTCTCCGTCCAGGATCCATTGGTCTTGCTCAGTTCGAATACCACTCCATTGTTGGAAGTCCCACCATAGCGAGTCGTCCCATAAAGATTTCCCGCGCCGTCTGCGATCAGCGCGGATACCGGATAAACCCCATCCGTACCACCACCGAAGGAATGTAAAACCTTTTCATTTGCCGACCAGGCTGTCTGATTCATGGTTGCGAAGAGTGCGACGAACAACAACACAAGCTTTACCCGCATTCAATTTCCGCCTTTCAGTACGCTTGAAAACCCGCCAGCAGCGGGCGATTCGGACGCGTAATCCAAATTCGGGGCGAAATTGTAGCACCAAGATCAGGCAATTGAAATTGAGTCTTCCGCCCCACGTCTATCCCTCAGGGAGAACTGATATGATTTTCCGGCCCGATGCACCCGATCATTCTCAGCCTCCTGCTCGGCCTGACCGCCGCTGCCGCCAACGTTTTCGGCGGCGCCATCATCGTCCAACGGCATTGGGACCGCTCTTACCTCAAGTACTTCGTCGCTCTGGGTGCTGGGTTCATGCTGGCGACGGCGATCGTCGAAGTCTTTCCCGCCAGTCTCGAGTTGTATGGCAAGAACGCAGCCTTCCTGGTGTTAGTCGGTTACCTGATCATCCATTTCTTCGAGCACACGGTCACGCCGCACTTTCACTTCGGCGAGGAAACGCACAAAGACCAGTTCGTCCACACCCACAAAGGCTATTCAGTTCTGCTCGGCCTGGTCATTCACACTTTTTTTGACGGGATCGCGATTACTTCAGGCTTCCTGGTTTCCAACTGGCTGGGCTGGATCATCTTCCTGGCGATTTTTCTGCACAAAATTCCGGAAGGCTTCACCATCACGTCGGTGATGCTGGCCAGCGGCCAGAGCCGCTCGGTCGCCTGGGGAGCTTCAGTTCTGTTGGGAGCGGCGACGTTCGCCGGAGTGCTGACAATGGCGCTGTTCCGCCATCATGTCAGCTTTGGCTTGCCATTGTCGGCTGGGGTGACAATCTATGTCGCGGCGTCCGACCTGATCCCGGAAGTCAATCACGAGCCGGGAGTAAAGATGGCTCTGGTCGTCTTCTTCGGCGTAGGCTTCCTATTCGTGCTCGATCACTTCTTCCACGTGCACTGATTACTCAACCGTGTGCTTCGCAGTGTAGCCTTCGCGGGCAATGATCTGATACTTCACATCCTTGCCCTTCTGATCCTTCACCTTCAGTGGTCCACCGTCATCGGCCACAACTTCAACCCTCAGCTTGCGGTATGTGCCATCAAGCTTCGGGTTCGTCGGCCGATAAGCCAGGTTGTACTGGTTGCGGATATCGGTCGCAATATCGTGAAACACCTGCGGATACTCCGCCACAAATCGCGGCTGATAAAAACGCCCGCCGGTCATCCTGGCATAAGTCTGCATTTCGTTGTCGGCCTGCAAGTAATCCATGCGGTTGACGTGAATTCCCATCCCACGCGTATACCCGGTGCAGCCATGAGTCTCGCAGTATTCGCGCACCGTCCAGCCAGTGCTCACGGTAAAGATCGAGACGTCCTTCGTGTCTTTAATTTTGCCAAGAATTTGACTTAGGTTCGTCCGGCTGAAACTATCAAACCCGCTGCCAATCAGGATGATGTACTTGTGCCCTTCCACGCGATCGATCCGGTCCAGCGTGTCGTAGAGGGCGTCAAAAATATTCGTCTCCGCGAACCCCGGCATGTTCAGCTGCCCCAGGCCTTCCATGACCGCGTTCTTGTCCTGGGTAAAGTCCACCAGGATGTGCGGCTTCATGTCATAAGACTCGACCGCCACCCAGTCATCCTTCTTTAAGGTCTGCGCAAAGGTGTAGGACGCCTGCAGCGTCTGCACCGTGAAGCCATAAAAGATGGACGCGAACTCCACCAGCAACACCGCCGTGATCGGCGCCTCGGAAATATTGAAACCGCTGATTTTCTGTTGAACCCCATCCTCAAAAACCCGGAAATTCTCTTCCTTCAACTTGGAGATGAACTGCCCATCCTTAGTCGTGACACTCACCGGCACCGTAACCACTGGCACCGTAACCTGGATCGAGTAGTCCGGAATTCCCTCCACGCCCTTCGGCTTGACCGGCGGCGGAGGCGGTGGTGGCTGCTCCTTTTTCCGGGGAATGGCGTATGGGTTGACGTCGCTGTTCGGCCCGCCCGCCTCTGGCGGCGCAGTTTGCTGGTTCGGATTCTGCTGATTCTGGGACGAAGATGACTGGTCCTGCGCCGGCGCCGGCAGGCTGGTCTCAACCACTAGGGCCAAAACCAAAAACAGTGTAAATCCGCCTCGAATCAGGCTTTTGGCGCGCTCAAAACCCAAAGAAACCATTGAAGTCCTCTTGAAACCCTGTGCTAGTATAGACGCAGAGCTTCGCGGTTGGGATGTTTTGCTAGGCTTCCGATCTCACTCCTCTCCGAGCAATAGCCCGTAACCCGTGAAGCACAAGTGTTTGAGGCCAGTTGCCAGGGTCTCTGGGGTTCTCACGATGAAACGAGCAGTTCTGGCCGTCCTTGGGACATGCCTGTGGCTTCCCTTGACGGTCTTCGCCCAGCCTACCGCGGCGGTTGAAACTCTTCCCCTTAGCCAGATTCATGCAGGCATGCACGGCGTGGCTTACACCGTCTTTCAAGGCACTAAGCCCGAACCGATGGACGTCGACGTCCTTGGCATCCTGCGGAACTCCAACGGCCCTAAAGGCGACATCATCCTCGTGAGGCTCGGCGGCGCGAAAGCCGAATACACCGGCGTCGTCGCAGGCATGAGCGGAAGCCCTGTCTACTTCAACGGCAAGCTCGCGGGAGCAGTCGCGTTCCGTATCGGAGAGTTCTCCAAGGAGCCGATCGCCGGAGTGACTCCTATCGCCGAGATGCTGGAGATCAGTGCGCTCGATCGCACTCCTGGACAAGGTCCGCTCGAGGCCAAGTCCAGCGCCATCGTTTCCGACAAGACTGCAAGTCCTGGCGTGGCTTCTTCCGTCCAGAGCTTCGCCAACTATCTTCGTCCCATCGACACGCCTCTAGTCTTCAGCGGATTCTCCGAAGACACGGTTCAGCGCTTCTCCTCCCAGTTCGCAGCCGCGGGAATCGTTCCGGTCATGGGCGCTGGATCCGTGAGCAACGAGAAGCAGCCTGAACCCATTGAGCCTGGCTCAGCGGTCAGCGCGATCCTGGTTCGCGGCGACATGGACATTGCTGCGACTTGCACCGTCACATACATGGACGCGAGCCATCTGCTCGCGTGCGGACATCCGCTGATGCAGTTTGGCGCGATCGACATGCCGATGACCAAGGCACAGGTGCTCGCGACCGTTCCATCGCCGCTGAACGCCTTCAAGATCGTCAATGCGACCGAGTCGATCGGCTCATTCGTGCAGGACCGTCACACCGGAATCCTGGGCGAGTTCGGCAAGAACGCCTCGATGATTCCGGTCACGCTGACCATTCACGGCGAGTCGAGCGACAAGCAGTTTCATTACGAAGTGCTGAACAACGCGCATCTCAGCCCGGTCGCGATGATGGCGACTGTGTTCAACGCGCTGCACGGCGTGAACGAGTACGGCGAAGAAACCACGTATCACATGCACGGACGCATTCAGGTGAACGGTTATCCTGAGGTTTCCCTGCAGGACATGTTTGCCGCGGTCGACGGCGGTCAACCCGCCGCAATGCTGGCTGCGACTTCGCTCGGCGAGCGCTTCGGACGCATCTACGACAATCCGTACAGCTCTCCCGACATTCGCAAGGTTCAGCTCGACTTCGACCTGGTGCACGAGCGGCGCTGGGCGCGGCTGGAAAGCGCGCGGACGGATATTACGGAAGCGCGTCCCGGCGACGAGATCAGCATTGAAGCGCTGCTGCGGCCGTATCGCGGCGAAGGCGTGGTCGAGCACATTCCGATTCGCATTCCGACTTCGACCTCGCGCGGGCCGCTGCGCATTCTTGTCAGCGATGGTGACACGCTGGACCACCTGAGCCGCGGATCGACTCTGCTGGCGCGGAGACTCGACCTGGCTTCGACCATCGCGTCGTTGAATAAAGAGCATGTCAACAATCGTGTCTACGTGTCGCTGCTGGAAGCCGATCCCGAGGCCATGATCGCCGACAAGGTGATGCCTTCGCTGCCGCTCTCGGTGATGAACGTGCTGGACGGGATGCGCGGCACGCAGGACATGGTGGTGTCGAACGAGTCGTCAGTGAACGAAGCCGCCACCAACCCGCTGGACTTCGTGGTGGCCGGCGCGCAGGTGCTGACCATCAACGTGAAGTAGGGCAGGCGCATGCAGAGGTTTGAGCGGGGCGCCGCATGTTAGCCCCCCGGGATCAAACGATTTCCAAAGGTCTAGATCTGGTGCACGTTCAATTCTTGATCGAACTTCAGAAAAAGTAACCCCGACTGGATTCTCTGAAATTCCATCGTGATTGCTGCAAGACTTGTGAATAGCACCCCAAATATGCCGATGCCAACAGAATTCTGTCCAGGCGAGGCGAAGGTAAATTGATCCTGCCTCATACATACAAGCACGCTTCCCAAATTCGGATGCGCAAGATCACAAAGGACGGCATAAAGGGTTGTTGGAGTCAAAGCGCCTAAATAGGAACCAGCCTTATCCCATTCCTCAGCCGCT
>Ga0335069_10003907_pt1 | contig 22346 bp, 18 predicted proteins | sample Lox_Sample_11_FD_206714 | JGI IMG/M metagenome (GOLD analysis project Ga0335069, IMG submission 206714) | Soil microbial communities from Loxahatchee National Wildlife Refuge, Florida, United States - Lox_Sample_1.1 | ecosystem: Environmental > Terrestrial > Soil > Wetlands | place: USA... | reverse complement strand
ATCACCTATGACGACAAAACACAGAAATTCAGCCTGAGCGAAGAGCAGGCGTTCACGCTGGCGCGGGAGGACAGTCCCGCTTACTTGCCGGGCGCTTTCGAGCTGGCGCTTGGCTCGCTGGCCGCCGTACCGCGGATCGCGGAGTCGTTTCGCACCGGCGCTGGCATGGGCTGGCATGAACATGAGGACGGAGTCTTTCACGGCTGCGAAAAGTTCTTCCGGCCAGGATATGCGGCTAATCTGGTGAGCTCGTGGATTCCGTCGTTGAGCGATGTGCAGAAGAAGCTCGAGGCGGGCGCGCGTGTAGCCGACGTGGGATGTGGCAAGGGCGCTTCGACGCTACTGTTGGCGAAGGCATTCCCGAAGTCCAAGTTCTATGGATTCGACTATCACGACAAGTCGATCGAGGCCGCGCGTGAGCAGGCTCAGCGCGATGGCGTCGCCGGCCGAGTGACGTTCGAGGTCGCGAAGGCGAAGGATTTTCCCGGCAAGGACTACGACTTTGTCGCCGTCTTCGATTGCCTGCACGACATGGGCGACCCGGTCGGCGCGGCCGCGCACGTGCGGCAATCGCTGACCCGGGACGGCACGTGGATGATTGTCGAGCCCTTCGCGAATGATCAGCTGAAGGACAATCTCAATCCCGTCGGGCGCGTGTACTATTCCTTCTCGACTTTGCTGTGTACGCCGTGCTCGCGGTCGCAGGAAGTCGGACTTTGCCTGGGAGCGCAGGCGGGCGAAGCTCGCATTCGCGAAGTGGTAGGCAAAGCCGGCTTCAACCGGTTCCGGCGCGCCACAGAGACACCGTTCAACATCGTTTACGAGGCGCGCCCGTAGGCGGGTGTGAGGTTGGCGGCCGCCGCGGCTTGGCTGGGTTCCGGTGGTCGCCAATATTGGATATGGTCCAATTGCCGGAGAACCTGCATACTTGAGTTCAGTCCTTGAACTCAGCTGACCAGAATCTGCAATCTGCTTCGCGCGCCAAGCTGCGGCTTCGCCGTGCGCTTGGTATTGCGGGCATTGTTGTCCTCGTCGCGCTGCTCGTATTCGCCAACCGCGGTTACACATATGTTCGGGCGTCTGGGCTGCTTTTGCGAATCGAGAATCCGGCACACGCGGGCCGAATCGGCAGCATTCACAGTTATTCCATCAAAGAATCGGCATACGAGGTTCGCTCACCTCAAGGTCCGATTCGCGCGCGATTGTATTTGCCTGACGGTGTTCCCGATGCGCCTTGCATGCTGGTGGTGCATGGGGTTCATCATCTGGGAATCGACGAGCCCCGGCTTGTGGCTTTCGCGCGGGCGCTTTCCGTGAGTGGCATCCGGGTGCTTACTCCGGAACTCCCTTCGCTGGCCGATTACCAGGTTGACTCGCGCTCCATCGATCGCATCGGGATTTCGGCGCGCGCGTTTGCTCAGTCGACTGGGCAGAAAGTTGGCCTGCTCGGCATCAGTTTCGGCGGCGGGCTGTCTCTGATGGCGGCCGCCGATCCGAGATACGCGGGCTACATTCGCTTCGTGGTCTCGGTGGGCGCGCACGACGATCTGGAGCGCGTGTCGCAATTCTTCGTTACAAACCAGATTGCTCGGCCCGACGGAAGTGTGCTGCAAATGCCGGCGCATGAATACGGTCCCCTAGTCCTTATTTATTCCCACGTAGAGGACTTCTTCCCTGCGGCAGATGTGGCTGCCGCTCGCGAGGCGCTGCGGTTGCTGCTGTGGGAGGATGTCGCGGACTCGCAAAAAGAGGCCGCAAAGCTCAGTCCGGCGTCGCGGGATGAAATGGGGTTGCTCTATCGCCAGCAGATTGGGCCGTTGACGGGCGAGATCAAGGATGTCATCTTGCGGCATCGCGCCGAAATGGCTGCGGTCTCTCCTCATGATCGGCTGCGATCGCTGAATGTTCCCGTGCTGCTTCTGCATGGTGCGGCCGATAATGTGATTCCTCCTACTGAACTACTTTGGCTTGAACGTGACGTACCCGCCAAGGATCTGAAGGCTGCGCTCATTACTCCCGTGCTAAGTCACGTTTCGATGGATGGAACACCGACACTGGCCGATAATCTCCGGCTCGTCGATTTCATGGCGAAGATGCTGGAGTTGGTAGAAGACAAACAGCCTCCTCGTCCTCCTGTTCCAATGACGTGAGAGTTCGGTCCCTCCCGCGGATGAAGAAAGAAAGCCACGGACGTCTCTGGTTTCACGAGCAACATCACTCCGTTCTTTACCTCCGGTTGATTCTCAGAACCAGAAAGACCAGATCGCGTCTACGCTGGCATGCGTAATGGCTGAAGCCGGCACACGGCGGTCCCGGCGCCACGCCCGTCCGTAGAAGATGCCGGCAATCGTGGCGAGGATCACATAACGCCAGTTGAAGTGCGTGGATCGCTTGTTGAAGTGCGAGAGTCCGAACAGGATGCTGGTAATGACCAGGGCGTAGAATCGTGCGCGGCGATTAGCGTCCGGGCTTGCGCCTGAGTTCGCCGCCGTCAATCTCTTCTCCAGCAGGTTCTGCACCCACGCGCGGAAGAAGAGTTCCTCGGGCACGGCGATGAAGGCGAAGATGTAGGCCCAAGTCAGTGGCATCGACGGGCGAAGCGCGTGGGCGTGTGGATGCAGGAAGCCGAGCGCGACGCCGAGCGCGATTACTATGGGCGCGAAGAAGGCCAGTTCGCGCAGACCTGTTTTCCAGTCGCTCCAACGGAAGTGGAAGTCGAAGCCTGTGCCATGAAGCCGCCGCATGACCACATATCCGTAGAGTCCGGCGTCGACGAGTAGCAATTTGCCCAGTCCCGCGAGCCCGTGCGGCCACAATGGTTCCAGCCAGCGCAGATCTACCACCAATCCTAACGACAGCAGCACGAGTGCGTCGCGCCAGTCGCCGCGCTGGTCGGGATCGGCTTCCGCGGCCGATCCAAGCAGCCACGCGATCGCTACGGGAAGCGCAGCGTAGAGAGCGAGCCATTTCCACTCGAACATTGCGTGCGACGCGGAAATCCAGGCGTAGGGCAGAGCGCATAGCGCGGGCAGAATCAGGCGCAGCGCACGCGGCCATCGTTCAGCGGCCTTTGCGACCCGCTCTCCCGCAAGACCAAATGCCGCTGCTGGGATCAGTTCCAGGACGAGCACCGCGACGTCGGTGGAGGTGAAGTTCTGCATGAACGATGTGCGATCAGACTAATACCGCAAATAGCCGATTCCTACCCGCATATGATGCAGCAGACTGTCAGGCATCGTCATCGCGACCGTCAATCCCAATAAGTCATGCACTAACGCGATCGGATAGATGCTGCGGTAGCGGCGAAATACCGAGCAAAAGAACAACGCGACCACAAAGGTAAACGTAGTAAGCAACGGACTTGGTAGATGAGCTACGGCAAACAGAGTCGCGGCGGCCCAAACCGCAACATCGCCGCCAAACAGGTCTTCGCATCGGGTGAAGAAGAAGGATTGCAGAATGAACTCCTGCAATAAAGCCCATACTAAGTACGCCCACGATTGGCTTACGCTCGGCCAGATTCCATTGGCCGGAACTTCACCTCCTGCCCAACGGACCGCGAATATCATGACAAACGCAATGGCGAGGCTCACTCCGAGCACAATGCTTGCGCCAAGAGTGGTCGGGAGCGCCAGACCGAGACGCTTGGCGAGCGGTTGGTCCGTCAGCACCACATCGAGCGAGACGAAGACCAGCATTGCAATGGCTGCTGCTATCGCCCAACGGTCGCGGATTAGCCTCGGATGAGACCAGAGCGCGCACTCGATCAGTCCGTAGACGACGATCAGCTCGAACCAGGCGAAATAGGCGCGATATCCTGCGGGTACTTTGTGAGCCATCCTCACGATTTAGTGTACGATGCGCGCCCTTTACCTGCAGGTTGGTGCTCTTCGGATTGAGGGGCTCCACGATTTCTACGTTCGCCTTGCTTGGCGTTTGATAGTCGCGCAAGGGCTGTGCTCTGAGCGGGTCTTTCGTCACTTGGCGCTGGCTGCGCGCGCTCGATAAGCTCTTGCGAGTACGGAGCAAGCCGCTTGTCGAATCCTCCCGCATTTTCAGCTACCAATTCTGGCGCCGCTGCTGCTGTCGCGCCCGCGAAGCAGGTCATTCCTACTCCTTCATTGTTGCTGGCGATGTTGAACGTCGGCACTCGGGTCAGCGACCTGATCTTCTCTCCGGGAACGCTGCCGCATGTCGAAGTAAGTGGCAAGTTAGTTCCCGTAAAGGTCACTGGGTTACAGGCGCTCTCGCCGGACGATACTCACCGCATTGCCGGCGAACTGATCGGCGGCAATCAGCAGGCTTTGGCAGCGCTGCAACAGCAGGGTTCCTGCGACATCTCTTACAGCTTGGCTGGTCATTGCCGGTTTCGCGTCAACATCTTTATGCAGCGCGGAAGTCATGCGATTGTCATGCGCGTGATTCCGAAGAATGCGCCTACGTTTAACGAACTCAAGTTGCCTCCACAACTGATGGAGATTGCCAACCTCAAGAACGGCATCGTGCTCGTCACGGGACCGACTGGTTCGGGCAAGTCATCGACGATGGCCGCGATTTTGGATCAGATCAACGAGACGAAGTCGTATCACATCCTGACCATCGAAGATCCGGTCGAGTTTGTGCATCGGCACAAGAAGTCGATCGTTCACCAGCGCGAGTTGCACAGCGATACGCCGACATTTGCGCTGGCGCTGCGCGCGGCTTTGCGGCAGGCTCCGAAGGTGATTCTGGTGGGCGAGATGCGCGACAAGGAGACGATCGAGATCGCGCTCGAAGCCGCGGAAACCGGACACCTTGTGCTTTCGACGCTGCACACGATCGACGCTTCGAAGACGGTAGAGCGCATCGTGGGTGCGTTTCCGCTGGGCGATCAGCAGGTGATTCGCACGCGCCTGGCGAAGAGCTTCCGCTACATCGTTTCGCAGCGCCTCGTTCCGCAAAAGGCGGGCGGACGCGTGGCGATTATCGAGATTCTGACATCGACCTTGCGCACGCGCGAGTATCTGGAACGCGGCGAGCAGGAAGGCAAGACGCTGCTCGATGCGATGAAAGATGGCGATCAGGAAGGGATGCAGGATTTCGACGGCAACATTGAAAAACTGATTCGCGCGGGCGTTGTGGACCTGGAAACGGGATTGGCGTTTGCGACGAATCCTGGGAATTTGCGGCTTCAGCTCGCGGACGTTGTGGAGGAGCAGAATGCGTCCGCGGAGAAAACGGAAGTGAAGACTGTGCAGAGCGCGAGTGCGCCGAGTGCTGCTGCGGCGAAGCCTGCGATTGCACCGCAGAAACCGCCGCAGAAGACTTCTGAGCGCGAACCTGAGATGGTGATTGAGTAAGCAGGTTCCGCTCGATTCGGCCGAACACTTTTTCTGCTTTGCTTGTCGGATAGCGACTGATAGCCCTTCTTATCGTCCCCGGTACGTCCCGCCGCCGGTCTTACTATTGATTTCCGGAGGGGGTGCCCCCCTCCCCCCATCGACCATGTATTTTTTACCGCTTTTTTCTAAGTGACTGGAAGGAGGTTGGTTATTTGTTCCGTTTCGGGAACCCGCTTTCTTGGCTTGTCAAAGAGCTGGTAAGGACGGGACAGAATTGGGCCGCCTCTGGAGACGGACACACTCCTTGCTCCTCCACCCTTGAGAATGCTCGCATTGATCGGGATTGTTTGTCGGTGATGGCTGCACTGGAAAAATGTGATGAAAAAAAGGACGAGTGGGTCAGAAGTAGGGCCATTCCGTCTGTCCCTAAAACCTTCGGTGCCGGCGGCCGCGATACCCACATCTGGAAAACCGCCAGATGTGCGCTACCCATCAACCCCAATCAAGGGTTTCCGATCGGGATCCGTGTCTGACTTGGAGCCATTGTTTCCAGCTGTTTAAAGTATGTTTCTCTCGCTGGTCTTAAGAAATTTTGTGGAGTAAAGACTCTACCCGACAATTCATTCTCGATTTCTGAATACCAGCCGCTCTGTCCCCACACGATGTACACGATGTAGGTTCGACCTCTAGTGCATTCTGGACATATAACCGCAGCCGACCCAAACAAATGGTCGCCGTGCTTCAATAGCGTCGCCACTTGAGGGCTGCCAAACAGGTTTTGAGGTCCCCCTTCATCGTTCGGTCTAATCCAGTCGAACGAGGCGATGGGAATAGGCAAAGGATCGTTCCGGTCCGGAAGATCCATGTTCCATAATGCCACGGTATATTTGATATCTCGGGCGATTCCTGCTGATGGATTCGCAATCACTAATGACGGGGATTCCGGATATACGAACCGAAGCCCGACTGTCGGAGGGATGGTTTCTCTATTGGTCTGTTTGAGAATCTGATCGAGTTTTTCGCCGATTTCTTTCTGTGCGGCCTCGCTACGCCGTGCGCTATTTAGTAACGTACGAATTTGTTCAGCCATTTTGGGTGATAGGCCTGTGCAAGTTAGCGAGACAGTGTTGTCATTGCCACTTACATTTGCAGAACAAGCCCCTCCCTGTTGCGTGACGGGCGCTTTATCTTGCCCGAGCGCAAAGGATCCCATCACTATAAAGGCGGCTAAGGTTCTCATTTGTTAGAGGCTCCTTTGTCATCACAGTTGATTGTGGTGGTATTGTTGTCTCCGGCAGTATTCGACCCACACGATCCAGTTTGTTGGATGACGTGAGGCTGGCCTATTGATTGGCTGCCAACTTTCTGGTAGCTCCAAAATGCGTAAGCGAAGCCGCCGATCACCAAAAGAATTGATAGCCGAAAGCCGTATTGCAGGATTGTAATAATAGCAGCCGAGGATTGCTTCTTAGAAAGTCGAACCAAGAGTTTAGCCTTCAACAGCGCATTAAGTACCCCAAAAAACAGCAGCAGTCCGAATCCGATTAGCACGAGCGGATTTGACAAATAAGGGGCGATCCTCGAGAACTGCGAGAGATTCGGCACGTACAAACTTTAGTCGCTAATTTCTAACGCTGCAAGACGATGGGTATTTTCTGCCAAGCGCCGCCTGAAGATCGGGCCGACCCGCCCGGTCCCGCCCGAATTACAATCTATCCGCGATGATCGAGGTAAGTTGTGGGAGCTGACGAGGCGAAATACGTTTTCCGCAATTACATGAACCTGATGACACGCAAGGAAGCGCAGGCGTTTCGTCACATAAGCGGCACTATGAAAGCGACGGGACGAAGCGACGCGTCACAGGAGGAGGTCAAAGGCGGATCGAGCATCTCGCGCAAATGGTTATCGGATGACCCAGAGGTTCGGCTGTTGGCGCAAGATGGCTACGACGCATTTGTGTTGGTGACCGGGAAGCGAATCCTGCGCGACAACCGGGATCGAATCGTGATGAATTATTGTCCGCGGTGTGGCGGGCTGGCGCGAACACCTAAGGCTCGACAGTGCCGGTTCTGCGGGAAGGATTGGCATAACGAGATCGAAGGGTAATCCGCCGCGGACGCCCTGCTTCCGAGTGTGGGGCATGATGACCGAGGCATCCGACTCCTTCGAATTACGCGCGAGCGCCTGAACTTTCAACTTCAATTTTTCAACGGACCAGTCAACCGATCCAAAATGGGAGTGCACATACCCCTTGCGTCGCTCCCAGAGCCAATTTCACCTTGACCCAACAAATCGCCAGTTGGAATCTGGAATAGAAACAAACAGTGATTTGCACTGTACGACGGATTTTTTGACAAGTAGCGGGGCGGGGTTTTCGGGTGGCTAGCAGCAAGCAAACAAGGTCTAAGTCTTTATTCCGGAAGATTTTACCTATAAGTACTTATTTTCGAAGACTTTGCAGCCCAAAAAATCGCAAAATTACGCGGGATCGAACTTAAATCATAGATGGGTATAGAGTTGCAAGAAGTAAGTCTAACTCCAATAATTCGAAGATTTTGCGCGGATACTTAGTCTAAATCACTGATTCCAAAAGACCGGCCCAGAGGGGGGGAGGGGGCCCCCCCCGCAAGGCACTCGATTTTCAGCCGCCGGTTTGTCAGAGAGAGCACTTGGACCGGATTCACGCCAGCCACGCGGGCTTATTGAGACGGGACAGGATTGGAACACTCGCGGAGCGGGTGCAGGTTTCCAGCTTCTAGCGCCTCCGCCCACGGGCCGCGAGGATCTGGGACTAAGCCTGGCTAATTTGGCTTTGACTCGAATCGCGCGTAATAGCCCTGACGAGTACGCACGTTTAACTGCTGACCGTCCTTGACCGCCGTAACGTGGATTGAGCGATAGCGTCCGTCAGGGATGAAACCGGCCGGCTTGTAGGCGATGAAATAGCGGCTGCGAATCACGTTTCGGAGTTTGTTGAAGGACGCCGAAAGCCCGGGGGCGTCGTGCGGGAACATGGCCTCGCCTCCACTCCGCTCGGCCAGCACCTCGAGAACTTTGTCGGCATCGGTTTTATCGCCGATGTCTTCGCGTGTGCTGATCGAATAGACGGTGACGCCGGTGCGCTCCTCAACCTGGATGGCCTGCTTCAGCGACGTGTGGCTCGAGTTATCCTCGCCATCGCTAAGGACGACGAGCACATTGGCGACGCGGTCCGCGTCGGGATGCCGCGGGGACGCAGAACGACGAGCGGCTTGCAGGACCGGGGAGTGAGTATACCGCAGAGTTACGGAATGAGGGCATAGTGATTGGCGCGGCGCTTGTTACAGAGGCTCTAGGTCCCGTTTTTGTGGAGGGGCGTTTCCCACCTGCGCGAGCAGCTTTTCCGCCGCCTCACCCGGATCCTGCGTGCCGAAGCCTTCTTCGAGCACATTGATCTTCACCTTCGGATCGATCTCTTCCAGCATCTTTTTTGTCGACTTCCCGTAAACGGTTTGCAGTTTCGCGCTCAGGATGACCTGCTTAGCCTTCGTCGCCTTCAGCAGGATGCGCGCGTCGTCGATGCTCATCGTCGTGAGCGCGTTGTAGCCCGCGCTGCAGAGAACCTCGCGCAGGAACGTGCAGACATCGTTCGATTCATACACGCACAGAATGCGCGGGCGATGATCTCCCGCGATTCCCTTCGAATAGCGCGATCCCAGGTAAGCCGCGGTAATCGCCTCTTCGACCGCTTCGTAGATCTCGAATTGCTTGGCGAGCCCCGTCATCTCAAGCGTCTTGCGCGTGCGCTCGCCAAGTCCGCTGAGCTTGAGGTCTCCACCTTTGGCGCGCGCCGACTGCATGAGACGAACGAGCGCACCCAGCCCGCTCGAATCGACGAAGTCGACCTGGTCGAGTTGGAGGACGACGTCGCCATATTTGACGATGGAATCGCCAACCGAAGAGTGCAGCGTGAAGACTTCGTTGCCGGAAACGATGCGTCCCTGGCACTGCACGATGAGCACATCGCCAACCGGGCGGGATTCAAGACGAAGTTGCATAAGTGGCTCCTGCGGCGCTTGCTGGTTTCGGAAGTGTACAACAGGTTGCAGGTCCAAGCTGCGGCAAAATGGCTCCAAGCTCCAAGACGTTGCTTGGAACAGCACAGATTCCACAGATCGGGAGGAAGAGGAATTCCATCCGCGCACTCCGCGGTGAAGAAGTTGGGTTTTGCCTGAAACTTGGAGAGAGCTTGGAGCTAGTCCATTTTTCCTCTCCCCCGAACCGAACTCTAGGCTTATCATCAGCAAGACTGTGTGGGAGTCACTCCGTGACGAACCCTGGCGCCACTCTGTCTGCGGGTGATGTTGTCGGCAATTACAAGATCCTCGGCCTGCTTGGAGCGGGTGGGATGGGCGTCGTCTACCGCGCGCTCGACCTCAAGCTGCAACGCACCGTCGCGCTGAAGTTCCTCCCTGAACATCTGATCGCCAACGTGCCCGAGCGCGAGCGCGTGCTGCGCGAAGCGCGTACCGCTTCCTCCCTCGACCACACCAACATCGGCATCATTCACGGCTTCGAAGAGAGCGACACCGGCCGCGTCTTTATCGTGATGGCCTATTACGAAGGCGACACGTTGGCGCACAAGATTCTGCGCGGCCCGCTGACGGTCGGCGAGGCCACCGACATCGCCATTCAGGTCGCCGAAGGGCTAAGCGCCGCACACTCCGGAGCGGTCGTACACCGCGACATGAAGCCCTCGAACGTCATCATTACCAAAAAGGGTGTCGCCAAGATCGTCGACTTTGGCCTAGCGCGCCTGACGACATCGACGGGCTCGACACAGTCGATGAGCACGGCGGGCACCATCGGCTACATGTCGCCCGAGCAGACCATGGGCAAGACCTTCGACCAGCGCGCCGACATCTGGTCGCTCGGCGTAATGCTGGCCGAGATGGTAACAGGGCAAAACCCGTTTCATCGCGACACGGCCGCGGCCACTATCTTCGCCATCCTCAACGAAGCGCCGCAAGGGCTGGACGAAACCGCAGTGCCGATCGAACTGCTCGGCATCATCTATCACGCGCTCTCGAAAGAGCCGGAGACGCGTTACGCCAGTTGCCGCGAAATGCTGGCGGACCTGGTCGAGTTCCGCAGCCATCTCGGCCCGGAAGCATGGCCGGCCTCGACCGCGTCAGGCTCGGGCACGCACGCCGCCGTGCAAGCGGATGCGGCAAAGGGCATGCATTCCTCGCGGCCGTCGACGCGGTCTTCATCGCGACCTTCGACGCGCTCTTCCGCCCTCCGCAACTCGGCGTTGCGGCATTCATCTCTATCGGCGAAAGATCTGCGTGCTCTCAGCGCGCAGGCGTCGCGTCCCATGTGGGGAGCAGCCGCCGAACCACGCTCGCATTGGGGTCGAGCACTCATCGGGTTGGGTATTGCGGTTGTCGTGCTCGCGGTCACATCGTTTTTGCCGCCGGTGCGCGAGCGGATAGCAGGCCTGTTTGCCAGGCCAGTCGAGCACATCGCCGTCCTGCCCTTTGAAAACGTAGGGAACGATCCGGCGAACGAGGCGGTGTCAGCGGGATTAATGGACAGCCTGTCGTCACGCCTCACGAACCTGGAGGTCGGTAAAGAATCGCTGTGGGTAGTTCCCGCAAGCGAGGTGCGGCGGCAAAAAATCGGAGACCCCGGCGCGGCGCGGCGCGAACTGGGCGCGACGGTTGCCGTGCAGGGCAGCCTTCAGCGCGACGGCCAGACCATCCACATGACGGTCAACCTGATCAACACGAAGAACCTGCGTCAGATCGGGTCGGTAGCCCTCGAGGACCGCGCCGGCGACTTCTCCACACTCGAAGACGAAGCGGTGGCTCGCGTAGCCAAGCTGATGAAGATCGAGCTCACGCCCGAGATGCTGCGCGCCATGGGCGGCCCGGTAAACGCGGGCGCGTACGAGCTCTATCTAAAGGCCCTCGGGTACACGCAGAGATATGACAAGCCCGGAAATTTAGATCTGGCGATCACAGCGCTAAACAACGCGGTGAAGACGGATCCGCGCTTTGCACTAGGGTACGCGCAGTTGGGCGAAGCGTATAGGTTGAAGTATCAGTTAGACAAGGATAGTAAGTGGATTGACGAAGCGCTGGCAAATTGCCAGAAGGCGCAGCAACTGGACGATCACCTGCCGGCCGTGTATGTCACCCTTGGCCATATTCACCGCAATACCGGAAAATATGAACTGGCGCTGCAAGAATATCAGCGTGCCCTGCAGCTCGACCCGCGCAACGCGGACGCTCAGATCGGGCTAGCCCAATCTTTTGATAGCGCCGGTCGAACAGCCGACGCCGAGACTGCTTTTCGGAAGGCGATCGCCCTCCGTCCCGACTCATGGAGCAATTATGTTGTGTTCGGCAACTTCCTCGACGACCATCAACGTTTTGATGAAGCGGTTGTTCAGTATAAACACGCGGTTCAGTTAACCCCGGACAATGCGGCGATTTATCTCAACCTGGCAGCTGCTTACATTGACAAGGGCGACGCCAAGTTTTTTCCCGCGGCCGAACAGATGTTACAGAAATCGATCGCCCTCGATCCGACTTACCCCGCTTATGCGAATCTGGGGTATTTGGCCATCCAAGAGAAGAAATATGGCGAGGCTGTAGATGCAGTACAGAAGGCTTTGTTATTGAATGATAAGGATTATCTGGTTTGGGGTAACCTGGCAATTGCTTATCAGGGGTTAAATGACAAAACAGGCACCGAAAAAGCGCAGGACCACGAAATATCGCTTCTCGAGCAAGGAGTACAAACAAATCCCCGCGACGCCGGCATGCAGGCCAACTTAGGCCTTCTTTATGCGACAAAAAAACTCCGCGACAAGGCCCTTTCTCGCATACAATCTGCACTCGCCCTCTCGCCTGAAGACCCGAGCGTCCTGGAATCGGTGGCTGAGACATATGAACTTTTGGGTGATCGGGAGCGAGCATTACAGTACATCGAGAAAAGCGTAGAAAAGGGTTTTAGTCTGGCAACCCTGAAAAGCCTGCCGGCTGTGCAAGGGTTGCTGTCGGATCCAAGATTTCGGCCCAATTCAAAGTAGGTAAATAGAAGCAGGAAAGGAGAGAACCATGGCAGCACAACCAATTCCTCCGGTAGCAGACTTCAATCTGAATGTGACGATTACAATCGACAACACGCTGACACCTACACCGCAGGGGTGCGTCGCATCGGCGCCCGCAGGCCAGCAAATCGCCTTCACGTTCACAAACAACTCAGGAAGCCCAATTTCCGTAACATTCACGCCGAACACCCTGTTTAGCGATATGGCCTCGCTTAGCGGCAGTCAAACGCAGTACGTACAGGGAGGCACTAATGCGAGCGTGAACTACGTTATTAACGGCAATAACAATCAGCCCTACGCGATCCAAGTGGGAATCGGACCAATGGTGGTCACGCTTGGCCAAGCGACAGATGGAAGCACAACCTACACGCCGGATCCTGTAGCGATTCCCCTTGGCAACAATAATGCGCAAACTGGAACTCTGCAGATTTCAGCGGTACCCGGCAACGGCTATAACGTTGCGTGGAAAAACAACAGTGACCCGTTTAAGCCTCCCATTACCTCGTCCGGCGGACAAGCGCATGCGCTTTTCGGCGCAAGTGCGCAGGACTATCCCTATAGCGCGAACTTGGCGGCGCCGAAAGATATTAACGTTCATACCCTTGGAGGTGGGGGCGGCGGCACAGTCAAAGTAAGGCCGTCGTAGCAACAGATCAATTTCGCTGATAACGATGACCCCGTGGCCAGTGGCTACGGGGTTTCGTTTTGAGCGCGACCTTTAGAGCTTTGGCGGGGAAGAACTCGGTCACTGTCCCCACTAACTTGTTTTATCGTAACCGGTTGATTTCAGCCGGGATGGCTGAAATCAGCCACTTCGATTTTCGCAACTTTTTCTCCCCATCCGAGTTCAAAAGAGTAGCCGTTCAGAAAAGGAATCGGAAAGGCTGAACGGCTCGGAATTCGCTCCCAGGCAACATGACAGCGATTCCGGATCAGGGGGTTGAAAATGAAATCTCTCAAATATTTTGCGATGTTGGCTGTGCTGATGGTCCCGCTGGCTCTGACGCGGCCGGCAAACGCTCAGGTAGGTGTGGGAATTGGAATCGGAGTTGACCCCGGCTACGTCGACGGCCCTCCGGTTTGCGAGTATGGATACTATCCGTATGCTCCGTATGCTTGCGCTCCCTATGGATACTATGGGCCAAGCTGGTTCTCGGGCGGCATCTTTATCGGCGCCGGACCGTGGTATGGCGGATGGGGACGTCCGTTCTATCCGGGCTACGGCTATTACAACGGATGGGTGGCGCGCGGCTACTACGGTCGCGGGTTTGTGGGCCGTGGCTGGGGTCGAGGATATGAAGGTCATGGCTATGCAGGCCGCGGCTACGAGGGCCATGGATACGTGGGTCATGGCTATACCGGACACGGCTACGTAGGTGGCGGCGGATACGGACATGGCACGACCGGCGGATTCCACGGCAGCACTGGCGGATTCCACGGCAGCACTGGCGGATTCCACGGTGGCGGTAGCTTCCATGGTGGAGGCGGAGGCGGGTTCCACGGCGGTGGCGGCCACGGCGGCGGACGCCGCTAAGCTTCGAGACGCGGAGTCTCAAGCGCAAAGTAAAAAGGCTGGCTGCGATGCCAGCCTTTTCTTTTGGGATGAATCGGCAAACTTCTCTTCACACCGATCACGCGGAGTCTCGCGGACCAATTAAGCGGTAAAACCTAAACCACCCGAACAAGTTCTATCCGCGCAAATCCACGTCCATCCGCGGAGAAGAGGTTTCTAGGGGCTGACTCCGCCAGTGTGGCAGTCGCTGCAATTGACGGCGGTCATATCGCCCAGATCCACTGGATGCTTGAAATCCGCGCCGGGCCCGGTAGCGACAGCCACGCCATTCTCCTGCTGGCTCAGCAGCGTGTGGCAGGTGTTGCAGCCTTTCGGAATAACTTTACCGTCCGCGCTAACATGCTGGCCGTCGTGGCAGCGGAAGCATCCATTAAAAAACATGTGCCCAATGTTGTTCGGATGCGTGCGCCAGTCGAGCTTCATCTCCGGGAAGAAAGTCAGCTTGTAGATGCGCTGAAGTTCGGTCACCGCATTGCGAATCTCCGGCTCCTTGCTCTTCGCGATGTCGGGATACTTGCTGGTGTAGAAGTCTTCCACGGTTTTTGCGATTCCCTGCATCGCAGCATCGGTGTCGTTGTAGTTGCCGGTGAGCGCTGCTACCGACTGCTGCTTGAGGAACGGCAGGCTGATGTCAAGTCGATGTGCGGCGAGCGACCGATCCACGCTGGTATCCGGCGGAACATAGATGTGCGTCGGCCGGTTGTGGCAGTCGATGCAATCCATCCGGCGCTTCGTCGCGCTCGCGATCTGCTCCTTCGTTAGCTTGGAGTCCTTCGCGAAATATTCCGTGACCCGTCCCTGCATGTCCTTCGCGTAGACGTAGGCGATGTTCTGGCGCTCTTCGTCGGTGGCCACGTAACTAATCTGGTTGGAAATATTCATGTGCCAGTGGATGCCCTCGGGCTCGCCCGTCGATGGATCGCCGCCGCCGGTAGAAATCAACAGCCGAACTTGGCGCGGCGTATTTTTCTCGTCACTGCCAAAATGGTTGAAAACTTTCAGCTGCGCTCCGTAGAACTTTTTCGGCCAGTGGCATTGTTCGCACGTCTCGGCGGCCGGGCGCAGATTGTGGACCGGCGTCGGAATTGGCCGCGGGAAGGTATTGAGAGCAGTCTTGAAAACCTGCCGCGCTCCGGAGAGCTTCGATTTCACATACCAGGTTGCGCCGGCGCCAACGTGGCAGTCGACGCAAGCAACGCGAGCGTGCGGAGATTGCTGGTAGGCGGTGAATTCGGGCGCCATGACTGAGTGGCAAAGCTGTCCGCAGAAGCCCACCGAGTCGGTGAAGTTGTATGCCTTGTAGCTGCCGACGACGCTCATGCCAACGAACACGATGATGAAAGCCAGGAAGAGCGCCACAGCGCCACGCTGCGACGGATCCGAAAAATCGAGCCGGAAGTAAGCAACTTCACTGGTCGATCCCAGCCGCTTGCGGCGGGCAAACAAGGCGCCAAAGACTGTGACCAGCAAGCCAAGCGCGAGAAATGCCGGCGCCACCATGTAAGCCAGAATGCCGACATAGGGGCTCGGATGCGCGGAGGTCATGTCGATGAAAAAGAGGAAGACGATGTTGCCGAGCGCGACGATGGCCAGAGCAAGTCCGATCAGGGAAATGGGATTGGCGATGAGAGCGCGGATGCGAGAGGCGCCCGAAGGCGAACTCGGCTGAGATTCGGACATGACTTACAAGTCCTCCAGAATTATTTGGAAAGCAAACTTATATATCAGAAATGCGAGCGCCGGAAGCAATTTCTGGGCGCTCGCGAGAATTCTATTTCTGGGTCACCACCTCTGACTCCTCGTCATTCGCCGCGGCTTCTGCGCCATTGCCGTTGCCGGAAGCTTCACTCTCGGCGCGCGCGGCCAGGATCGTTTCGCTATCCAGGCCATGCTCCTCCTCGTAGTGATGCTCCGAGACCTTGCCGTCCCACCACGCCCAATTCATCGGGTACGCGTCGGGATCGAGGAAGATCTGATAGAAGTGCCAGACGATAATCGCAAGGGTCGCAAGGATCGCCTCGTAGAAGTGGATCGCCGTCGCCACGTCGAGCCACCACCGCGCGAAGAGGTGACCAACGGCGACCTTCGCCCAGAGCGCGATGCCGGTTGCAGCCATGACGATCACGCCCCACACCAGCGCCCAATACTCGGCTTTCTCGGCGTAAGTGAAGCGCTTGAACTCCGGCTTCTTGCCGCCGAGTCCGAGATAAAAGCGCATCATGCCGATGACATCGAAGGCATCTTTCGGCTCAGGGAGCAGGTCGAGCACAAGTTTGCGGCCATCGCGCGTGAATGCGGCGTAGAGCAAGTGGTACACGCCGGCTCCGATCATGATCACGCCAGCAACTCGGTGAATAATGCCGCGAACGTGCTCGCCCATGCCGGGGATGTAAGAGAGGAATGACTCGGGATACTTGAGCGCGAAACCGGTAATCACCAGCGTGAAGAAGGACAGCAGCAGCGTGAGGTGCTGCCAGCGCTGGTTGGACGTCATACGCGTAACCGTTCGCGGATAGGCATCGCGAGCGAGAATGGCCTTGCGGCGCCAGATGATCAGGTTGTGCAGCACCATGCCGCCGATGACGGCAAGAATCATCATCACGTAAAAACTACGAATGAAGCGCACCGCCTTACTGCCGGTATCGGCGGAGAGCGGAGCGTCCACGTGCACTTTACCGAGCGTGAATTTCTCTGTAACTCCCGGGTGGCACTGTCCGCAAGTCTTCACCAGATTCGCTTGATTGATCGTCGAACGCGGATCGCTGGATGGAAGAATATTGTGAACGCCGTGACAGCTAGCGCAGTTCGCGACGACCTTGGAACCGCGCTCGGAAGCGAGCCCATGATAGCTGGCCAGGTAGGTCGAAGCGCGTGCGCCTTCGACGCCGAGTTCCTGAGAAAGCCGCACTCCCTCGTGACAGCGGGCACATGTCGCCTGCGTAAGGTTCGCAGCATTGACCGGCGAATTCGGATCGAGGTGCGACTTGATCGAGTGAATCCCGTGGCAGTCGGTGCAAACGGGAGCAAGCGAATTGCCGCGCGCAATGGCCTGCCCGTGGATGCTGGCCATGAACTGCTCTTTCACCGGCCCGTGGCACTTGGCGCAGGTTTGTGGAACATTCAACTTAAAGATGGAAGACTTGGAGTCACTCGCCGACAGAATCTCGTGTGTGCCGTGGCAGTCGGTGCAAACGGCAGCCTTCTCCGAACCCGAGGCGACGGCGCGTCCGTGAACGCTCTGCTCATAAGAAAGGAACGGAGCGTTGCTGTGGCCGCTCGCTTCCATGACAAATTTCTGCCCGTGACAGGAACCGCAGGTGGCGGGGATGTTCAGGTGATTGACTCGCGACTTGGGATCGCTGGCAGCTAGAAGTTCGTGGGGACTGCCGTGGCAGTCGGTGCAGGTGGCGGCTTTCGTATCTCCGGCGGCGATGGCTTTGGCGTGATAGCTGCGATCGTATTGCGCCTGCTCGTCGGCGTGGCAGGTCGAGCAGTTGACCTTGGCCGGCGTCGTCTCGTGCGGCGAGGACTTCAGGTCGGTGTGGCAGTCGACGCAGGTGAACATCGAGCCGTGCATCGAATCTTTAAACTTGCCGGCGTCGACATGGAGGCTGACGGTCTTGCCATTGCGTTCGGTCGTGAGTCCGGCATCGCCATGGCAGGCGAGGCAGTCTTCGTTGGTGGGCTTAGGAGCAGCTTTGGATGCGGCCTTTGAAGCCGAGCCCGCGTTTACCGAAAACGAGAGAAGTCCGAAGAAAAGAACGAAAAAAAATGAATACGTCCCGATCGTTAACCAGCGCCGAAAAACCGGGATGTCTCGATCTGCTTGCATTGCCGCACCGCCTCCTGGCGGAAATATCGATTTCAAATTGCAGTTTCATTCTGGATTCTGATGTACGTAGAGGCAGTGAGACAGCGCACGACCGGGCGTGATATTGGTCACAGGGTGGATGTACAAGGAATGGCGGAAGTTAGAAGCCGGATTGCGGATACCCGCGAAGAAGGAACCGGCGCGCGGCGCACGGAAACGACGAACTACTCTGCGATCTCTGCGGCTCTTCTCTGTGTTTAAAAGCTCTGTGTTTAAAAGCTTTTTTTCTAAGCGTCCGTAGGTTCCACCGAGCCAACCAAATCCTTATCCTCGCAAGCAGCAGACGCAACCCGCGCCGCATCGCGCCACCCTACCGGATGAATCACGCACCGCTCGATCCTCTCAAGAATCGCGCCCGCCGAACCCGCACCGAAATCCCCAACCAACTTCACATCGCCGCGACTAAAGTTCGCAATCGGCCAATGGAACGAATCGAACGCATGCCGCATCAGAGAAATCTTCTCCGGATCGTACGCCAGCAACTGCGCTCCTACCCAATCCATCGCCGCGGCATTGTTGCTCCCAAGCAACAACCCCATCTCCAGAGGTTCCGGCGCGAGCGGCCCACTTCCCTGCCCAGCAACAATCGCATCGGCAATATGAATCACGCGCCGCTGCATCTCCTCCGCCATCGTCCCATCAGCGCGCCCATAAAGAAGAATGCGATTCAAATCCAGGCAAGTCCGCCAGATCGTGTCATTGCCCGACCACGACCCATCCAACCCCACGCGATCTCCACCGACTCGCGAAGCCCGCACCAGCAGCGCAAAAAACAAATGCCAAACCATCCCGCCGGCGTAAGAAGTCGTAATATTCTGCTGGTCGCTCACAAACTCAATCGCCCGCTTAATCGTGCCGTTGTCCGGATAATTGTCACCGCCAGTCTTTGGACTGCCCAGCCGGTGATGCGGTAAGTACTCTTTATTCCCATTGATCCCAATCAGATTCTTCAGCGCGCAGGTGACGCCAGCTTTTTTATGCGTCTTCAGCTTCGGCAGATTAATCAGGACATCCGCCTCGACCACCTCCCGCGCCACCAGATACTGGTGCTTCCCCGGATGATGCGTCTTCGCCATCAACCGGTGGTCGTACCACGCCACGCGAAACCGCGGATCCTCCGTGCTGATCGGCTCCAGCAAACTCTCGCGTCCCAAATCGAAAAGCGTAAAGTGATCTTCCGACTGCAAATTTTCCGCCGCCACGCGCACGCCATGCACGATGACACAAGTAGTCCGCCGAAAATCGCGCACACCCTTGAAGCGCGGCTCCCGCGCCCGCAACTCATGCGCCCACTTATCTAAACCGGTCACGGAGAGCAGCGCCTCAAAGTCGCACCCCTGAATCGGCGCATCTCCCACTAGCACTTCAGCCGCTCCAGTCCGCAATGCCGCCTCGGCAGCCGCCCGAATCAAAGAAGCATGAGTCACCAGGCAATCGACCCCAACCTGTCCCTGAAATCGCGGATCGTCATTCTTATGCAGAACCATGTTGGGCTTGATAAGCACCCGAGCGCCCGAAGGAATCACGCGCCCAAAAGGCCCACGCTCGTCCGCCCAGCCCAGTGAAGACGCCAACCGCGCCAGCGCCTCCGAAACCGAATTCGGAGGAGCCTCCTCCACTGCCGGATAAACGCAGGAAGGCACACGCGCGATACCGACCGCCGGCGAAAACGTGAAGTTGGAAAATGAATCTGCCATAAAGTGAAATTATCCCGAGCCGAATTCCTCCGTGGTTCTCCGTGGTTAAGCTTTTTGCGTGCGGCGCCAAAAATGTCACGCCGAGCAATCTCTAAACCGTAACCGCTCCCGCCCCAGCCGCCACATCCGACCGCGTGAACCGGTACTTCCCTGCCTTCGACAACGGAATCGACTCCACCTCGCGCACCTCAACCCGCACAGGCTGATCGGGCGTCACCTCGTGAATCTGCCGGATCGCATCTTTAATCTTCGCCTCGCGAGCCTCTTTATTCCCCGGCCCGGGCACGATATACAACACGATCTCGTCGACGGCGGTCTGATGGAACTGGAACGTGACAATGCCCGAGCTGCCATACATAAGATGAGTAAAGAACTCGCCATGCACCACGCGTCCACCCGGAAACAAGAAATTATCCGAAGTCCGCGCTATCTCCAACCGCATCAGCGGAAAATGATTCCCGCAAGAGCAACTCTCTGAAGACAAATACCCGCAATCCTCATTCCGATAACGAATAAACGGCATCGAGTAGTTCTGCAGCGAGGTCACAAGAAATGGCCGCGGCCCGTCCCCTTCCGCACGATCTTCCTCGAGCACGACGTAATCCGCATTGATATGCATTTTGCCGAGCGTGCATTCCGCCGCGATGTTCTGCACTTCGCTCGAACCGTAGCAGTCGAACACCTTGCACCCAAACACGCGTTCGATCACCTCGCGCTGCGGCTTATAAAGCTTTTCAGCGGTAGTGAACGCGCCCTTCACTCCAGAAATCTTCTTCCCATGCCGCTCCAGGAAGAAGGCAAACATCGCGATCGTCGACGCGTAACCAAGAATCACGCGCGGCCGAATCCGCGCAAATATCCCGACCCACTTCTCCATATCCTTCTCACCGGCAAAGAACGGGTCGAACTGGTACATGCGCCTGATAAACTGCCTCACCTCAAATTCCGTCTTCGACATCGCATACAGCTTGTCGCTGCCGCCCCAAAAGAACGCCACCATCTCGCCCGGACGCCACCCGCACTGCTCCAGGTTGCGATACGTCCCCGCATCGCTGTTCACCATGTATTCCGCGTTGCGGAAAAATTTCAGCGGCACGCCCGTCGACCCGCCGCTGAAATGCTTCTGCAGTTTGTCCACCGAAACATCTTCCCGAATCAGGTTCCGTTCCTGCTCGCGAATGATGTCCTTAGTCAAGATGGGCAGCCGCGAAAAATCCCCCCACGTGCGGATGTCAGCACTATGCACGCCGATGTTGCGGAACAGCGTCCGATAGTAAGGAACCAGCTTCTCCGCATGCGCCAGGAGCGCGCGAATGTCACCCAATTGCTTGTCGCGAATCTCTTCAGGAGAGCGAAACGGCGCAGATTCAATCCGCTTCAAGGTTCCCAATATGTTGGAGCCGCGCATCCGGCAAGTCATCGCCAGCAGCGCGCGTCCAAACCATGGCCCTGAAGAACCCATCACCAGCTACTCCCCGGCTGCGCGGAGCCGCGCAGGCAAGCAAAAAACATCGGCAAAACTCATGCTCTTTCGAGGGGAGCCCCGCATTCCGAAACTATAGCACGCACTCCGAACGCACTCAGCGTTACGGCTGGGCCGAAATCGTACGCACCGACTGACACGTAACATAGCGAGAGTTCTTCTTTCCGCTCTCTACGGCAGTTCTCTGCGATCCCTGCGCTAAAAGCTTTTAGTCGGCGAACTCGGCAAATCTCAGCGGTTCATCCGCACCGGTTTGCGCAATCCCACCTCTGACCCCTAACCTCTAACCTCCGACCTCTCCGTCAGCCGCTTCGCAATCGAGCAATACAACTCCACCGCCTCGACCAACTCCTTCTTCGCCACAAACTCTCCCTCGGTATGCGCCACATGAATCGATCCCGGCCCCACCAGCAACGGCGTTCCCCAGTTCGTCAGCGACGGAACGTCAGTAGTAAACGCAGCCACCATTGTCGGCAATCCATCGATCGTGTGTATGCGCATAAACGGCGCCTCGCGCGTGAACTCGATCTCAACTAACTCTTTAACCGCCTCGGCAATCATCTGCCGCAACTCTTCGCCCGGTCCCACAAGCCGATAAAACAACTCCGCCCGCGCAAAGTCCGGAATAATATTCCGCACCCGCCCGCCTTCAATCGTGCCCACATTGCGCGTGCAAGCGCCCGCATCCGCATCCGAAGGCAATTTCATCGCCCGCAACCGGTGGAGCGCCTCCACCAGCTTGTCAATCGCCGACTCGCCCAGTTCCGGATACGCCGAGTGCGCCATCTTTCCGCGCGCCGTCAGCACCACGTGCAGCGAACCCTTGCTCGCCAACGCCAGCCGGTTATCGGTCGGCTCGCCGTTAATCATGAAGCGCGCCCCAATCGGATGCTCATTCGCCGTCAGCGCCCCAATCGAATTCGTCTCCTCGCCCACCAGAAACAGCAGCCCCACAAAAACGCCAGCCCCGCGCAGCTTCTCTGCCGCCACAATCTGCGCCGCAATAATTCCCTTCGCGTCGCACGCCCCGCGCCCGAAAATCCGCGTGTCATCCTCCGACGAAGCGATGAACGGAGGCACTGTATCCATGTGCGTAGAGAAAAACACCTCGGGCCGCGGATGCCCCGTCCAGGTAGCCAGAACGTTATTGCGCGCACCCTCAACGGCCATCTTGTGAGCTTCAAATCCGCGCCGCAAAAGTTCTTCGAAAAGAAAATCCCCAACCGCCCCTTCATTCGGCGTAATCGACTCGATATCGACCAGCGCGCGCGTGAGCCCGAACAGATCCATGCCTCCAAGCTT
>Ga0335069_10003904_pt1 | contig 22359 bp, 24 predicted proteins | sample Lox_Sample_11_FD_206714 | JGI IMG/M metagenome (GOLD analysis project Ga0335069, IMG submission 206714) | Soil microbial communities from Loxahatchee National Wildlife Refuge, Florida, United States - Lox_Sample_1.1 | ecosystem: Environmental > Terrestrial > Soil > Wetlands | place: USA... | reverse complement strand
CTCCACCGCTTCGCGGTCCCCCTCCCCCAAACTTCGTTCGGGGGAGGAATAAAACTAGCGCTGGCCGATCTCGATGCGATTGCCGGCGGGATCGCGCAGGAAGAAACGCTTCAGTCCCTCGGCTTCGCCTTCTTCTTCGATCGTGGCGCCTCTGGCGACAGCGGCGGCGCGCGCCGCGGCCAGATCCGGCACGAGGAAGCAGACATGCCGCTTGCTCTTCGGCCAGCCTTCGGGATCGACGCCGATGTGAAATTGGACGTCACCCACCTGGAACCAGGCGCCGCCGCGCGCCCGCAGTTCTTCGGGCTTGGGAATTTCGCGCAAGGCGAGCACGCTGCGATAGAAGGCGAGGCTTTCCGCCTCCAGCGCCTTGGGCACCGTCAGCTGCACGTGATCGATACCGGTGATGCCGAGCGCCATGTCCCGCCCTCTCTCCTCGCGATTCCGCTTCGCTTGCCACTGGGGCCCGCGATTGCTAGCAAAGCCCGGAATTCCTACCACAGTGAAGAGCGCCATGTCCGTTGATAAGGACACCGTACGCCGCATCGCCAAGCTCGCCCGGATCGCCCTCGAGGAGGAGCGGGTCGAGCCCATGATGAACGAGCTCAACCAGATCTTCGCCTGGGTCGAGCAACTGGGCGAGGTGGATGTGGCGGGCGTGCCGCCGATGACGAGCGTCGTCGAGCAGCGCTTGCGCATGCGCGAGGACGAAGTGACGGCCGGCGGAGACGCCGACGCCGTCACGGCCAACGCGCCGCTCTCCGAAGATCACTTCTTCGTCGTGCCGAAGGTGGTGGAATAATGTCGCTGCCTGCCGATCCCACACTCTTCACGCTGGCGGACGCGCGCGACGCCGTGACGTCGAAGCGCATCTCGTCGAAAGAGTTGACGAAAGCTTACATCAAGGCGGTCGAGGCCGCGCGGCCGCTGAATGCCTTCATTACGGAGACGCCCGAGCGGGCGCTTGCGATGGCGGAGGCCTCCGACGCGCGGCTTGCGAAGGACGAGGCGCGTCCGCTCGAAGGCCTGCCGCTCGCCATCAAGGATCTGTTCTGCACCAAGGGCGTGCGCACGACGGCCGGCAGCCGCATCCTGTCGAACTTCGTTCCTCCCTATGAATCGACCGTGACGCAGAACCTGTGGGACGCGGGCGCCGTCATGCTCGGCAAGCTCAACATGGACGAGTTCGCCATGGGGTCCTCGAACGAGACGAGCTACTTCAAGCCGGTGATCAATCCGTGGCGGGCGAAGAATTCGAACCAGGCGCTGGTGCCGGGCGGATCGTCGGGCGGTTCCGCCGCAGCGGTCTCCGGATTTCTGTGCCTGGGTGCGACCGCTACCGACACGGGCGGCTCGATCCGCCAGCCGGCCGCCGTCACGGGTACGGTGGGCATCAAACCGACTTACGGGCGCTGCTCGCGCTGGGGAACGGTCGCGTTCGCCTCCTCGCTCGATCAGGCGGGACCCATCACGCGCACGGTGCGCGACGCCGCCATCATGCTCAGGCACATGGCGAGCGTGGACCCGAAGGATTCCACCAGCGTCGACGTCGCCGTCCCGGATTACGAGGCGACGCTCGAAAACGGCGTCAAGGGCATGCGCATCGGCATCCCGAAGGAATACCGCATCGACGGCGCGCCGCCGGAGATCGAAGCCCTGTGGCAGAAGGGTGCAGAATGGCTGAAGGCCGCCGGCGCCGAGCTCGTCGACATCAGCCTGCCGCACACGAAATATGCGCTGCCCGTCTATTACATCGTGGCGCCGGCGGAAGCGTCCTCGAACCTGGCGCGCTATGACGGCGTGCGCTACGGCCACCGCGCGGCGGGCGTGAAGGATATCGTCGATCTTTATGAGAAGAGCCGCGCGGAAGGTTTCGGCGCCGAAGTACGCCGCCGCATCCTGATCGGCACCTATGTGCTGTCGGCCGGCTATTACGACGCCTATTATTCGCGCGCGCAGAAACTCCGGACGCTGATCCTCAGGGATTTCACCGAAGCCTTCGCAAAATGCGACGCGATCCTGACGCCGGCAACCCCCGGCCCCGCATTCGCCATGGGCGAGAAGAGCGCCGATCCCGTCACCATGTATCTGAACGACGTCTTCACCGTGACGGCGAATCTTGCGGGACTGCCCGGAATCTCGGTGCCCGGCGGTCTGACGGCGGACGGATTGCCGCTGGGACTTCAGGTGATCGGCAAGGCGTTCGATGAAGCGACCGTGTTCAAAGTTGGACGTTCGCTGGAACAGGGCGCGAACTTCACGGCGAAGCCTGCGACTTGGTGGAGGGTCTGATGCGCAGCGCAAAGCAGATCGAAGGTTCGACCGGCCCCTGGGAAATCGTCATCGGCATGGAAGTCCATGCGCAGGTCTCGTCGAAATCGAAGCTGTTCTCCGGCGCGGCCACGGAATTCGGCGCCGAGCCCAACGCGCAGGTGAGCTTCGTCGACGCCGCCATGCCGGGGATGCTGCCGGTCATCAATAGATATTGCGTCGAGCAGGCGGTGCGCACGGGGCTGGGTCTGCGTGCCGCGATCAACCGCGTCTCCGTGTTCGACCGGAAGAACTATTTCTATCCCGACCTCCCGGCCGGCTATCAGATCTCGCAGTACAAGAACCCGATCGTGGGCGAGGGCGAGGTGCTGATCGATCTTCCGGGCGGAGAAACCGTCCACGTCGGCATCGAACGGCTCCATCTCGAGCAGGATGCGGGCAAGAGCCTGCACGACCAGCATCCCGATCATTCGCATGTCGATCTCAATCGCGCCGGAGTTGCGCTGATGGAGATCGTGACCAAGCCGGACATGCGTTCGGCGGAGGAAGCGGCGGCATTTCTACGCAAGCTGCGGGCCATCCTGCGCTATCTCGGCACCTGCGACGGCAATATGGAGGAGGGCTCCATGCGCGCCGACGTGAACGTCTCCGTGCGCAAGGCCGGCGCGCCGCTCGGCACGCGCTGCGAGATCAAGAACGTCAACTCGATGCGCTTCGTGGCCCAGGCGGTCGAGTACGAGGCGCGCCGGCAGGTGGATATTCTCGAATCCGGCGGCACGATCCGCCAGGAAACGCGTTTGTTCGATTCACGTGCCGGCGAAACGCGCTCGATGCGATCCAAGGAAGAGGCGCACGACTATCGCTATTTCCCCGATCCCGATCTTCTGCCGCTCGAGCTCGACGAGGCTTTCATCGAACGGATCGCGCAGTCGCTGCCGGAATTGCCGGACGACAAAAAATCCCGATTCATCAAGGACTACGGTATTCCCGCCTACGATGCGGGCGTACTCGTCGCCGAACGCGAACTGGCCGACTATTACGAAGCAATGACGCGCGGCGCCGATCCGAAGCTCGCGGTCAACTGGCTCAACAACGAGATTCTCGGTCGACTCAACCGTGACGGGCGCTCGATTGTGGATTGTCCGGTAAGTGCTGACGCCAATTGCGCGATTCTCGCGATGATCACCGACGGAACGATCTCGGGAAAGATCGCGAAGGACGTTCTCGACATCGTCTGGAGCGAAGGCGGCGATCCGAAACAGGTCGTGGAGACGCGCGGATTGCGTCAGGTCACCGATACCGGCGCGATCGACAAGGCGATCGACGCCGTCATCGCCCAGAATCCGGCGAAGGTCGAAGAAGTGAAGGCGAAGCCGAAACTGATCGGCTGGTTCGTCGGTCAGGTGATGAAAGAGACGGGTGGAAAGGCCAATCCGCAGGTCGTCAACGACATGCTGAAGACCCGTCTCGGGGTGCCCGACTGAGGGTGATTCGCACATTTGCAAGCCGTTGACGGGTCGGAAGCGTTGGGGCAGGCAATTCCGTCCGTACACAGACGAACGTCTAGAATCCAGTAATTTATTGGGATTCATGCAATCCGCGCATTCGGGCCGGATGCGGGGGTGGGGCGTGGTATTGCTTCGTTAACTCAACCCACTCATATTCTTGGTGTTTTGGGGGTGCGAGTCGCACGACCCGGAAACGTAAGAGGAGTCGTTTCATGCCAATGACTGCAAAGAAGAGAAAGCCGGCCAAGCGTAAGGCGGCGAAGAAGCGTACGGCCCGCAAGGCGGCGAAGAAGACCCGCCGCAAAGGTGGCCGGAAGACGAAGAAAGCCGCAAAGCGCAAAGTACGGCGCGCGAAAAAGGTTGCTCCTGCGGTTCCTATGTAGGGCATCCTAATGGTGAAGGCAGAGGCCGCGGTATCCATTGAAGGGCGTAAGCGCTCCGAAATTGGGTACCGCGGCCGTGCCCCACGACGGGCGGGCGTGTCACCGCAAGTTTTTCCCGCCCCCTAATTTTTCCCCGACATCGCCAGTGAACGATCCCGGCCCGCACAAGCGGGCCGTCGAGCCGACCTTATCGCCCGTGTCGACGGGCGCCGGGCCGCGTGTCGCTCGTCGTATTATCTCGAGACCCCCTCACCCATGACTGCGCAGATTGATGGCGCAGCGTACTCCTTCCCCTCTCCCCCGCCATCCGCGCCGGCCTGCACTTGGCTCGGGGCGGGGGAGAGCGGAAACGAGCGCTGGACCTTCAATCTGTTCGGATATGGGTGAGGGGGCGCGACGAGGACGCCGTCGATCTGCTGAGAAAATCGGTGAGCGGAAGCCTTTGCATATGAAGCATTCGCGCCGCGCGATCGCAGCGCCCTCGCGCTCCCGCCACATACATTAAGACATTCTGAAATTTGCCGTTAACCCCGCTTTAGCACGTCCTCGCCAATTTTGTTCCTACGACCGCAGGAGAAGGCCTGTGGGGGGCGAGCCGCGTCACCGGCTCAGTCGTGGGGGACTCGAATGGTCTGCATTGATGTCGATGCGCTGACGCAATACGAGAACGATGCGAAGAAGGGGCGCGCCGACGCGCTCTATAATCTGGGGCTGGCTTACTCGACCGGTCAGGGTGTGAGCATCGATTACGTCGCCGCGCACAAATGGTTCAACCTGGCGGCGATGAAGGGGAGCGAGATCGCCAAATCCTGGCGCGCTCAGATTTCCGCCGAGATGAGTTCGGGCCAGATCGCGGAGGCGCAACGCCTCGCCCGCGAATGGCTGTCGATCACTCGCTAGCTTTCAAGGTTGCGGCTTCGCGATCGACGTAATGCCGACCGAAGTGAACTGCTGCGCTCCGGGCTGGGGCGGCTCGGCGGGGAGCACGGCCTGGCTGCCGGTGATGGCCGAACTCTCGACCGGCTTCGGCACGGGTGCCGGGATGCTCTGATCGGGCCCCGTCTGCGCCGGCGGTGTCAGGACTTTCGTCTGCGGCGCATCGGGACGATAGAGATCGGCCAGGATCTGGAGCTTCTGATCGTGGCCGGCCAGCCGGTTGCGATAGACCTCCATGTTCTCCAGCACCCGCTCGACATAATCGCGGGTCTCGTAGAAGGGAATCTGCTCGATCCAGTCGACCGGATCGACGCGCGCGTCGCGCGGGTCGCCGAACTGCGCGATCCAGCGCCGGACATTGGTCGGGCCGGCATTGTAGGCGGCGATGGTCAGCACATAGGAGCCTCCCCAGTTGGACAGCTGCCCGGCCAGCTCCGTCATGCCGATCTTCATGTCGTAGTAGGGATCGCGGGTCAGATCGTTGGGCCGGTACGGAAGACCCGCAACGCTCGCCAGATGACGAACGCTGGACGGCATCACCTGGATGATGCCTTTGGCGCCGGCGCCCGACACTGAATCCGGATCGAACTCCGTTTCCTGCCGGATGATGCCGAGCACCAGTGCGGTTTCCGGAGGCGTGCCCGGGCCTACATAGGAGGGGACCGAGATCACGGGATGCGAATAGAGCGGCAGCCAGACGCCGTTATAGCTCGCTTCCTTGGCAACGCGGACGGCGACCTCGCGAAAGCCCATGCGCGTGACGTCTTCGGCGAGGAGCTTGATGTGCTTCGGATCGCTGTAAACGTCGACATCGTGGACCGCGAAATTGCGCAACAGGCTTTCCTGTCCGAGATCGGCCAGGATGCGGATGGCGCGCGTCAGCGCCTCGTGCTCGTAGTCCTCGCGCGCCGAGGTCGGGTCGATGGCCGCTGTCCGCACATGCAACTCGGGCGCAGGATCGATGCGCGCCAGCGCCAGCTGGCCGTAGAACGTCTCCGGCGCATCGGATGCGATTTTGTATTGCTGCCAGGCCTGCGCGTTGTCGCCGAGCGCTTCATAGGCGCGGCCTTCCCAATAATGCGCGCGGGCGCGGCTAATGGGACGCGAAACGGCCTGCGCGATATTCTTGAAATGGGTGAGCGCGGTCTGCGGATCCTTGAGGAAGCGCAGCGCGATCCAGCCCGCGAGGAATTCGGCATCGGAATAGTCCTTGCCGTTGTCCGGCTCAAGACCGCTATGGGCGGCGATCTGATAGGCGCTCGTATAGCTCGAGAGCTGCAGCGCCTCGCGCGCGTCCTGACTGAGCTCGCTCCACCAGCGCGAGGGACTGATCTGCGCCATTTCCCGTGTGGGCGAGCGCACGAGCAGCTTCGGAAGCTCGTCGACGTTCATCTGCTGGCGCAGGAGCTTGGCGCGGTCGAACACGATGCCCGGATCGTCGCGATAGGTCTGCGGCAGGTCGGCGAGCATCCGCTCGCCGCTCGCCGGATGGGTCCTCAGCGCAAGCCGCGCCTCGCCGATGCGCTGGGCGTCTTCCGGCACGCGGGACATCTCGCGCCGCGCGGCGGTCAGGTCGTTCCGGGCCAAAAGACGCGACAGGCGCTCGCGGTCGGCGTCGGGCGTGAGATAAGCGCCGTCGCGCTGGATGATCGTGAATTCCTGGTCCGGCTCGAAATTGCCGTCGATCCAGCCGGCGCGGAGAAGCTCGCGCCCGCGCGTCGTCGAGCCTGAGGCGATCAGGGCTTCGCCGAGCCTGACCTTGCCGATATTGGACACCGGTGCGCGATCGCCGAACCAGGCGATGATGCTGTGCGGATCCATGTTGGGATCGATGGCGTGTTCGGCGCGGGCATAGAGCGTGTCGAGATTGGGCCAATCGGGATATTTGGTCAGGAAGTCGCTGATCTGACCGAAGGAGGCGCCGCTGTTCCTGTCCAGCAGATAGCGCCATTCGATCAGTCGCATCGCGATGGGATCGCGGCCTTGCGCCGCCAGTCCGCGTGCCGCCGTCCAGTCGCCCCGATCGGCCGCATCGAAGGCGCGGGCATAGAGCTCGTGTTCGCCGGCGCTCAAAACATGCACGAGGCTGGCTCGCCTCTCGCCGCTGAGAACCGGACCCGAGTCGCCGGTGTCAGAGATCGGCGCCATCATCACGACATTGCCCTGCCGGCTCAGTCCGGAAGGGAGTTGATCCGACGGTGTCTGCGCGGCGGCGGCGCCGATGCCGATCGCGGCTGTAGCCAGAAGAGCCGCGCGCAGGGCCTGGGCGAAACGTGGCGAGTTGGACGAAGATTCGTGGTCCATGGAACGTCGACAGGATAGCTTTCCGGTTGCGAGTTCGCCAGATTCGCGGCTTGCCGCGGGCGTCTCGCGAGCGCTAATTTGCGCTGCGAGTGGTAAATCCGCCATTTCACTTCTGGCCAATGCGGATCATAGCTTCGTCTGTTAATCACAATCATGATGGATTTGTCATGCGCGACCAGCGCGAGCGTTTCAAAGGTTCCCTCCCGGCGCTGATCACGCCCTTCAAGAACGGTGATGTGGATGAAGCCGCCTTCCGGCGCTTCATCGCCTGGCAGATCGCGGAGGGCTCGCACGGCCTGGTGCCAGCGGGAACGACCGGGGAATCGGCGACGCTGAGCCACGAGGAACACAACCGCGTCATCGAAATCTGCATCGACGAGGCGAAGGGCAGGGTGCCGGTCATTGCCGGTACGGGTTCCAACGCGACCGACGAGGCCATCGCGCTGACGAAGCACGCCAAGGCAGCCGGCGCCGATGCCGTCCTCTCGGTGGCGCCCTACTACAATCGGCCGACGCAGGAAGGCCTCTACCGCCACTTCGCGGCGATCGCCGACGCCGTCGATATCCCGATCGTCGTCTACAATGTCCCCGGCCGCACAGCGGTCGACATTTCGGTGGAAACGCTGGCGCGGCTGTCGCGTGTCGCCAACATCGTGGGCGTCAAGGACGCGACAGCCAACCTGATGCGGCCAAGCCGCGAGCGGCTCGCCTGCGCCGAGGGCTTCCGGTTTCTGTCAGGCGAGGATGGGACTGCGCTCGGCTATATGGCCCATGGCGGCCATGGCTGCATTTCCGTCACGGCGAACGTCGCGCCGAAGCTCTGCGCCGAATTCCAGGACGCCTGTATGCAGGGCGCCTTCGATACGGCGCTCAAGCTCCAGGACCGCCTCATGCCGCTGCACGATGCGCTATTCTGCGAGTCGAGCCCGATCCCCGTAAAATTCGCCGTTTCGTTGCTCGGCTTCAGTTCGGACGAAGTGCGTCTGCCGCTGGTGACCGCGAGCGAAGGGGCGCGGGCGCGCGTGCGTGAGGCGATGGTCTCCGCCGGCCTGATCAAGGCCTGAAGGTCGTGGCCAAGAAGAAAGACGACCCCGAACGGCGCGTCGTCGCCGACAACCGCAAGGCGCGCTTCGCCTACGCCATCGATTCGACGCTGGAAGCCGGTCTGATGCTGATGGGTTCGGAGGTCAAAGCGCTGCGCTCGGGCAAGGCCACGATCGCGGAGTCCTATGCACAGGCAAAGGACGGCGAAATCTACCTGATCAACGCCTATATCCCCGAATACACGATGGCGAACCGCTTCAACCACGAGCCGCGGCGGCCGCGCAAAGTGCTGGTACACAAGACGGAAGCCAAACGCCTGGCGCAGGCCGTCCAGCGCGAAGGCATGACGCTGATTCCGTTGCGCGTCTATTTCAACGCCCGCGGTATCGCCAAGATCGAGCTCGGCATCGCCAAAGGTAAGAAGCTGCACGACAAGCGCGAAACCGAGAAGAAGCGTGACTGGGCGCGCGACAAGGCACGGCTGATGCGCGCGAAAGGGTGAAGTGATGAGCGAGACCGACGACGACAAGCCTGAGCTCATCGGTCGCGTGAAGGACAAGCTGATCCGCTCGAAGGAAGAATGGGCGGACAAGGGACGCGCGCTGACCGGAAAGGCGGACCTGCGTCACGCCCGCCGCCTGCCGCCCGGCCAGAAGCTGACGCAGAACTGGCCTGTGCTCGATCTCGGCGTGCAGCCCGATGTGAAGCCCGAGAAATGGCACTTGCGCGTGACGGGCCTCGTCGAGAACGCGCTGCACTGGACGCTGCCGGAGTTCATGGCGCTGCCGCAACAGGATTTCGTCAGCGACATTCATTGCGTGACGACCTGGAGCCGCTACGACAATCACTGGCAGGGCGTCTCCGCCCGAACCATCCTCGATCTCGTGAAACCGAAGCCGGACGCGCGGCACGTGATCTTCCATTCCTATGACGGCTACACTACCAACGTGAAGCTCGACGTCTTCGCCGAGCCGGATGTGCTGCTGGCGCATTCCTGGGAAGCAAAGCCGATTCCGCGCGAGCATGGCGGACCGGTGCGCGTCGTGATCCCCCAATGGTATTTCTGGAAGAGCGCCAAATGGGTGAACCGCATCGAGTTCACCGCCGAAGACCGCCCCGGCTTCTGGGAAGTCCGCGGCTACCACAACGAAGGCGATCCGTGGAAGGAAGAGCGGTACAGCTGACGGTGCTCCCCGCCCCATCAAACGGTCGTTTTGGCTTCTCCGCGAAGGTCGGTCTATAGTGCGGCACACCGACAGGGGGAAGAATGCCAAATGTATTCGCCGCGGCTTCTTTGGTCTTGTTCATCGTTTCGGCATCCGCAGGTGCGCAGGAGGTCGAATCCATAAATGGAACATGGAGCGGCACCGGCCATCAAACGCCGGCCGGCACCGCCGGTCCGGCGCACTATGCGATTGCAATGACCATAAGCGGAAACGGCGGCACGATCGGTTATCCCGATCAGCATTGCGGCGGAATGATCGCGCGGATCGGAGACGGCGGCAGCTCCGGGACTTTTCGTGAGCACATCACCTACGGCGCCGACAAATGCGCTGACGGCGCAACGATCACGGTCCATGCCCGCAACGGCCAGCTCGATTGGGCGTGGGGCGGGGTGTCCGGCGGCAGCGCCGTTGCGGTGCTGGTGCGGTCGCCCTGACGATTTATAGGACCGCTGCGTCTAGAACATCTCTGTCGTAGACGTCATGTCGCCCCCCGCAAAGGGGAGGTGGAACGAGCGTTAAAGCCCAGATGTTCTTCATTTCACCGCCTGAAAGCGGACTTCGCCGTTGTTCAGAAAGCACGTCTTGTCGAACAGCCTGAGATCGAGAGGGTTGGGGAGCCTGACGTCTTTCAGGTCGGGGAAGGGTTTTGCAGCCGGGTTGTAGGACCGGTCGATCTGCGAGATGAAGATGACGATCAGGCCGCTGTCGCGCGCGAACGACTTCAGCGTGCGCACCTGATCCATCAGCGCGGGATTTTCGCGGCGCTGATCTAGGAGTTGCAGGTAATCGACGACGATCAGCGTCCCGCGCGGCGCTCCGGCCGTTTGCTTCACGATGTAGTCGGCGCTGATGGCGTCGGAGCTGTCGAACGCAAACCGTCCGTCGAAATCCCTGCTGTCAACGCCGATGTCGCGGAAGCGGTCCGCCATATCCCCCGCGGTATATTCGAGCGTAAACAATATGCCGCGACCGCCCGCCTTCATCGCTTCCACGGCAAGTTCAAGGCTTAGCAGGGTTTTCCCTTGCCCGGGCCTCGCGCCGATCAGCACAAGGTCGCCAGGCTTCAGCAGAGCGAACAATTTGCTGGCCGGTCTTGTTGCCGACAATTTGGCCGCGAGCAGGCTCCACGCGCGGAAGCCTTCGCGGACGGCAATGCGGTCCAGCGCTTCGTGCAGCGGAATGTTTTGCTCGCGGGATAAGCGCTTTGCCTCACGTTTGAGGCGATAAGCTGGCGCAGACAGCTTCAACATGGAAACCTCCTATTGCGAGCAACGATCGCAACCCCTCCTTATGCTGGCGCTCGAACAGTCGGTTCAGGTGATCCAAGCGCCCGGTATCGAACATACTTTCCCGATCGGAGGGGGGAGGCGTGGGCCGCGCCGGAATCACATCATAACTCAACTTCCGCAGGCGAAAAACCGGCGCGTGACACGGCTCACCCAATGCAGCCGGCCGGACGCCTTGTCCTCGTTTCGTAGATAGAAATCGACACTGTCCTCAACTGTCGCTCTTCACGGATGCCTCGCCAGACTCGGGCGGCTCTTTGACAGTGCGAATGATGGGGATCTCCACTTCGCTTTGCGGATGCGGTGAAGCGCGTGCGGCATGCTGGCGCGCCGGCCCAACACGTGGCCATTGGGACGTATACGGACGAATCTTGTCCTGGAGTCCCCTGATATCGTCCGCGGCGTTCGCGTCGAAACGCGCTTTGGGCCCGTCGTCTCAGGTCGAAACGCATCCCCGCCTCGAGGCGATTTTTCCCGCCCCTGATGTTTCCCCTCATAGCAGGGCATTGCGCGATGCCGTTTCGTTCGACAGAGGCCTGGGTCTGTCGCCGTTATAGTCCCGCCGCCTTCTTCGCCGTCGCCACGGCCTTCTCGAACATCTTCGCGGTCAAGACGCCCGTGTTGGTGTTGTAGCGCGAGCAGTGATAGCTCGCGACGAGTGTGATCTTGCCCGTGTGATGCGTCGCGCCGTGCGCGAAGGGATGGTCCTTCTTTTTGATGGCGAGCGCCGACAGCACGCTGTTGTGCGAAATCTGCCCGAGCGTCAGGATCGCTTTGAGGTTCGGCATCTGCGCGAGCTGCGCACCGAGGAAAACGCGGCAGGTGTTGATCTCGACCGGCAGCGGCTTGTTCTCCGGCGGCACGCAGCGCACGGCGTTGGTGATGGCGCAATCGATCAGCGTAAAGCCATCATCCGCGTGCGCTTTGTAATCGCCGCGCGCCAGTCCCTGTGCCTTCAGTGTCGAATAAAGAAGCTCGCCCGCATAGTCGCCGGTGAAGGGACGCCCGGTCTTGTTGGCGCCGTGCAGTCCCGGCGCGAGCCCCACGATCAGCAGTCGCGCATCCGGGGACCCGAAGCTCGGCACGGGCGCATTGAAGTAGTCCGGATAGCGCGCGCGATTGTCGGCGCGGAACTGCACGAGCCTTTCGCAGCGCGAACAATCGCGCGGTGGCTCGTCTATCCAGCCCCCCGATGAACTCACGCAGCGTGCGAGGCTTGCGCTGTCGTGCGCGCACCGCCTTCGCGCATGATCACGGCCTTCAGCTCCTCGAGCTCGATGAAATTGTCGGCCTGCCGGCGCAGCTCGTCGGCAATCATCGGCGGCTGCGTCCTGATCGTGGAGACGACGCTGACGCGGCGACCTTTCCGCTGCACGGCTTCGACCAGCCGGCGGAAATCGCCGTCGCCCGAGAAGATCACGATGTGATCGACCATGTCGGCCATTTCCATGACGTCGATGGCGAGCTCGATATCCATGTTCCCCTTCACGCGGCGTCGCCCCTGGATGTCGGTGAATTCCTTCAGCGGTTTGGTCACTACGGAGAAGCCGTTGTAGTCAAGCCAGTCCACCAGCGGACGCAGGGGCGAGAATTCCTGATCTTCGGCGACCGCGGTGTAATAGAACGCGCGCATCAGCACGCCTTTGCGTGCGAAAAGCTCGAGCAGCCTTTTATAGTCGATGTCGAAAGCGAGCCCCTTCGCCGCGCCGTAGAGATTGGCGCCGTCAATGAATAAGGCGAGTTTCTCTTGGGGGTAGAAAAGCATTGGAATTTCTCCTAAGACGCGCAAACTTGATCTGAATAGGCCCCCGAAAGGCTCAGTTTTCTAGGACATCTATGGTTTTGTGCAAGCAGTCTTGGCGAGGACTGTCATGATTTTGATCGCGCTCGGAGCCAATCTGCCGTCACGGGCGGGTCAGCCTTCCGAAACGTTGCGCGCGGCGCTCGGTGCGCTTGCAGACCGTGGAATTTCCGTGCGCGCCGTCTCGAAGTTTTTTATTACGCCGGCCTGGCCGGATCCGAATGATCCGTCTTTCGTGAATGCCGTCGCGCGAATCCGGACCGATCTTGCGCCGAAGGCACTGCTGGACGTGCTGCACGCTGTCGAAGCCGCGTTCGGTCGGGAGCGTGGTGCCCGCAATGCCCCGCGTCCTCTCGATCTCGATCTCATCGACTATGATGGACGCGTCGAAGACGGTCCGCCGGAATTGCCGCATCCGCGCGCGGCGGAGCGGGGCTTCGTGCTGATCCCGCTGGCGGACATTGCGCCCGGATGGCGTCATCCCGTCTCGGGTAAAACCGTCGAAACCCTGATCGCAGGACTTTCGCAAGGCCAGCGTAAGGTTGAAGAGCTCAAGTGACGCCTTCGGCTCGTTTTCTCTGCTCGCGCCGTCCTGCATTGCCCTTTATGATGTGTCGACTAAGGGTCCGGTGATGTTGAAAGAATTCGCTCCCTATATCGTTCCGCTGCTGCTCGCAGCTCTGATCGTCCGGCGCAGCATGCAGGCGCGCAAAGTGAACACGGGTCGGATGTGGATCCGTCCGATCATTTTGCTCTTGATGCTGGCCGGCGCGCTCGCTGCTGCACCGATGCCTGGCCTGATCGCCATCGCGGGCTTCGTTGCGGCCGGCGCTATCGGTGTTGCACTCGGCACCTATATGGCGAGCCATCAGCACCTGACGATCGACGAGAAGTCGGGACATATCTCCAGCCGCTCGAGCACGATCGGCACGGCGCTCTTCCTGGGCCTGTTTGGGGTCCGTTTCGGCGTCAAGCTCGCCTTTCCCGAACTCGAGCACCCCGGCCACGCCGGCGGGCAGGTGATGGCGGTTGCCAACGGCCTGCTGGTGTTCACGGTCGGGGTGCTGATCGCCCAGACGGTTGCGATCTGGCGCCGGACCCGGCCGCTTCTTGCCGCCCATGCCGAGCGGAAGGCCGTCGCCGCGCAGGACGGCCGGCCGGTACAACCGGTTGCGGAACCGGTCCCCGCCTCCAGGGTGAGCGGAGAATGAGTGGCTTGCCGTAGGGCCACGCTTTATATATGGTCCCGTGCCCTTAAGGGTCCGCGTTCTCCTTTTGAGCGCGCCCAGGAAATTCTGATCCAAGGAACTTTGGATGGCCCGCGTCACCGTTGAAGATTGCGTCGACAAGGTCTCGAACCGGTTTGATCTGGTTCTGTATTCCGGCTTCCGCGCCCGCCAGCTTTCGGGCGGCGCCGAACCACATGTCGAGCGCGATCGCGATAAAAATCCGGTCGTGGCGCTGCGCGAGATCGCGGCCAAAGTGCTGAAGCCGGATGAGGTCCGCGAGGAATACATCCGCAGCCTCCAGAAGCACGCGGAAGTGGACGAGCCCGAAGAGGCGCGCGCCGACGAAGATCTCGACCGCGAGGATCCGCAGCACCGCCAGGTGACGGAGGAAGAGCTCCTTCGTGCGCTCACCAGCGAGGCCCAGCGCCGCGCCGAGCCCCAGCCCGAGCCGGAAGCGGACTACGACGAATAGGCCGATATCTAAGGTTGTTGGGCCTGTTCATTCGTTTCGTTGAGGATTTCTGCCTATATTAGGGACACGATGAGTGTTCCGACCCAGCACGCTGATACCAAGCGCGCGGGGCAGGCTGGTCCTGCCCCCCTGGTGGATGGCGGGCTCGAGACATCTTCCGCCGCGCAAGTCCCGCCGAAAAAGCCCACGCGCCGCAAGCTTATGCGGCAGACCGAGCTCGTCGACCGCGTCAAGGCCTATGACGGCGATGCCGACGAAGCGCTGCTGAACCGCGCCTATGTCTTCGCCATGAAAGCGCACGGCCAGCAATTCCGCGCCTCGGGCGATCCCTATTTTGCGCATCCCTTGGAAGTCGCGGGCATCCTGACCGAGCTCAAGCTTGACGTGCCGACTATTGCGACGGCGCTGCTCCACGACACGATCGAGGACACCTCCGTCACTTACGACGACATCAAGGAGACCTTCGGCGAGGAAATCGCCGGCCTCGTCGACGGCGTGACGAAACTCTCCAAGCTCGAACTCTTTTCCGAGCGTACCAAGCAGGCGGAGAATTTCCGCAAACTGATGCTCGCGATGTCGAATGACATCCGCGTGCTGCTGGTCAAGCTTGCCGACCGCCTGCACAACATGCGCACGCTGCATTTCATCAAGAACGCCGAAAAGCGCAGGCGCATCGCCCAGGAAACTGTCGACATCTATGCGCCGCTCGCCGGCCGCATCGGCATGCAGAACCTGCGTGAGGAACTCGAAGATCTGGCCTTCGGCGAACTCAATCCGGAGGCGCGCAATTCGATCGTCACGCGTCTCGCGCGCCTCGACGCGCAGTCGGGCGACCGCATCGGTCGCATCTCGGATCAGATCAAGCGCAAGCTGGCCGAGAATGGCATCGAAGCCTGGGTCTATGGCCGCACCAAGCGGCCTTACTCCATCTGGCGCAAGCTCAAGGACAAGCAGCTCAACTTCGAATCCCTGTCCGACATTTTCGGCTTCCGCGTCATCGTCAAGAGCGACGAGGATTGTTATCGCGCGCTAGGCATCCTGCACACGAACTGGCGCATGATCCCGGAGCGCTTCAAGGATTTCCTGTCCAATCCCAAGACCAACGGCTACCGTTCGATCCATACGACGGTGATCGGCCCCGAGAAACAGCGCGTCGAGGTGCAGATTCGCACCGAGCAGATGCACGAGATCGCGGAACGCGGCGTCGCCGCCCACTGGCGCTATCGCGAGCATGTCGAGGACCAGTCGCAGCCTGCCGAACGCGCTTTCGAATGGCTGCGCGAGATGGTCGATCTGCTCGAGAAAGGCGATTCCGTCGAGGAATTCCTCGAGCATTCGCGGCTCAATCTCTATCAGGACCAGGTTTTCTGCTTTACGCCGAAAGGAGATCTGATCTCGCTGCCGCGCGGCGCCACGCCGATTGACTTCGCCTATGCGGTCCATACCGATCTCGGCAACACCACGGTCGGCGCCAAGGTCAATGGCATGCATGTGCCGCTGCACACCCCGCTGAAGAATGGCGACCAGGTCGAGATCATCCGCACGAAGGACCAGACGCCGTCGCCCTTATGGGAGCAGTTTGTCGTCACCGGCCGCGCGCGTGCGGAAATCCGCCGCTTCCTCCGCCAGGCACGTCGCGAAGAGCATGCGAGCGTCGGCCGCAAGGTGCTGGAGAAGATCTTCGCCGACGAAGGCGTCGCCTTCACCGACAAGGCGATTGAAGAAGTCGCCAAAAAGCTCAATCTGCCGAAGCCCGACGAAGTCTATGCACAGGTGGGCCGGGGTGCGATGCGCGCCGACGACGTGCTGCTCGCGGTCTATCCCGAGATCAAACGCACGGCGGAGCGCGCCAAAAAGGACGGCGCGCGCGAGGCGATCTCGATCCAGGGCCTGACCGAAGGCGTCTCCTATCGCCTCGGCCAATGCTGCCATCCGCTGCCCGGCGACCGCATCGTTGGGCTGATGGTGCCGGGTGAGGGCATCATTGTGCACACCATCGACTGCGAAGAGCTCGAGCGGGCACAAGCCAACATGGCCGACTGGCTCGACGTCAAATGGCGCACGCGCGCATCGGAACAGGCGCAATCGATCGCGCGCATCCTCGTGCGCGTAAAGAACGAGACAGGCTCCCTGGCGGCCGCGATCGGCGTCATCAGCGCCAACGGCGGCAATATCTTCAATCTGAAGGTCACCAACCGCACAGCGCTGTTGTTCGAGTTCATGGTGGACATCGAAGTGCGCGATGTCGCACACCTGCAAAACATCCTGGGCGCGTTAAGGGTGAACACCGCGGTGGAATCGGTCGAGCGCCTGCGTGGGCCGCAACTGGGACAAGAGCTGCATAAGTGACGATTCTGCTCAAAGGATCTGCCTGATATGAATCGCCTGCGCCTCGGCGTGAATATCGACCACGTGGCTACGATCAGGAACGCGCGCGGGGGCAAGCATCCCGATCCCGTGCGCGCCGCGAAGCTGGCCGCACAGGCGGGAGCCGACGGCATCACGGCGCATTTGCGGGAGGATCGCCGGCACATCTCGGACGAGGATATCGACCGTCTCGCGCGCGAAATCCCGCTGCCGCTCAATCTCGAAATGGCGGCGACGGACGAAATGGTGAAGATCGCACTGGCGCACAAACCGCATGCCGCGTGCATCGTGCCCGAAAAACGCGAGGAGCGGACGACCGAAGGCGGCATCGACGCCGCCGGGCAGCACAACCGGTTGAAGCCCGTCGTCGCGATGCTGCGCGATGCGAAAATCCGCGTATCGCTCTTCATAGAACCGGATCGCCGGCAGATCGATGCGGCTGTGTCGCTCGGCGCGCCCGTCGTGGAGCTTCACACCGGAGCCTATTGCGAGGCGGCCGCGCACGGCCATCTCGCCGAGCGCGACCGGCTGCTCGAAGTCACCCGCGATGCGGCTCGTTACGGCGCGGCCCGTGGGCTCGAGATCCATGCGGGCCATGGTCTAGGTTTCGACACTGTGAAGCCGATCGCAGCCATCCCCGAAATCCAGGAACTCAACATCGGACATTTTCTTGTTGGCGAAGCGATTTTTTCCGGGCTCGATGCCGCGATCCGGCGCATGCGTGCGTTGATGGACGAGGCCCGCGCCGGCGTCGACGGGCGGAGAACCGCCTGATGATCATCGGGCTTGGGTCCGATCTGATCGACATCCGTCGTGTCGAGCAGAGCATCGAACGGTTCGGTGATCGCTTTTTGTTGCGGATTTTTACCGAGACGGAACGCGCCAAGTCGGACCGCCGCGCCCAAAGGGCGGCGAGCTATGCCAAGCGTTTTGCGGCAAAAGAAGCCTGCGCCAAGGCGTTGGGCACCGGCCTCCGCCGAGGGGTATTCTGGCGCGACATGGGGGTCGTGAACCTCCCGGGCGGCAAGCCCAGCCTCAAGCTGACGGGTGGGGCTTTGAGGCGACTTGAGGAAATCACGCCGCCCGGTCATAAGGCCCAGATCGATCTTACCATCACCGACGACTTCCCGCTGGCCCAGGCTATCGTGGTGATTTCGGCGGTACCCTCGGCAGAGGGGGGAAAGATCGTTACCTAGACGGGGAGCGTACCGGCAACCGGCCGGTTGTTCTGATTTGGTGGAAAGCGCCTGCGCATGAACGAGATCGACGACAAACCGGCCCCCGTGCCAGCAGGCGATTCGGCCTCGGCGGACTACATGGCCACGGCCGATACGCCGGTGCGTAAGGCCGAGGAAAATGTCGCCGGTCCTTCGCCGCAACAGCCTTCGGGCACACCTTCGGGCAAGAAACCGCCTGAGAAACCGGTCGTAGGCGATAAGGACTCGATCATCGAGACGGTGAAGACCGTCGTTTATGCGCTCCTCATTGCGCTGGTCATCCGCACATTCCTATTCCAGCCCTTCAACATCCCGTCGGGTTCGATGGAAGCGACGCTGCTCGTCGGCGATTATCTCTTCGTCGAGAAATTCGCGTACGGCTACAGCCGCTATTCCTTCCCGTGGGGGCTCGCGCCGATATCGGGTCGCATCTGGCAGGGGAAGGGACCGTCGCGCGGCGACGTCATCGTCTTCAAGCTGCCACGCGACAACTCGACAGACTATATCAAGCGCGTTATCGGGCTGCCGGGCGACCATATCCAGTTGGTCAACGGCCAGATCTATCTGAACAACAAGCCTGTGCCGCGCGTGCGCGTCGCGGACTATATCGAAGACGACGAGCTCGGAACGCCGCGCCATATCCTGCGCTATCGCGAGACATTGCCCAACGGAAAAAGCTATCTCGTGCTGGCGCGCGACCCCACGGGTCCCGAGAACAACACCGACGTCTATGTCGTGCCGCCCGGTCACTATTTCATGATGGGCGACAATCGCGACAACTCGCTCGACAGCCGTTTTGCCCCGACAGGCAAAGGGGATGTTTTCGATCGCCCCGACGGCGTCGGCTACGTGCCCGCCGCCAATCTCGAAGGCAAAGCCGAATTCATCTTCTTCTCGAACGATGGTCCCTTATGGGAATTCTGGACCTGGCCCTGGACCATCCGCTTCAGCCGGATGTTCACGTCCATTGACTGAGACGAAAGACACGCTGTTCTCCCGATTGGGCCATGTGTTCCAGGACGAAAGCCTGCTGGCACGCGCTCTGACGCATGCAAGCGCCGACACGACGCGTTCGAACGAGCGGCTCGAATTCCTGGGCGATCGCGTTCTCGGCCTTGTCGTCGCCGACAAGCTTCACCGGCTCTATCCGGAAGATCCCGAAGGTATCCTGGCGCTGAAGCTGAACGCACTGGTGCGCCGTGAAGCCTGCGCCGCGGCGGCGGAAGCCTCGGGTCTTGCCGACCATGTCGTGCTGGCCGCGTCCGAGGTGGCAAGCGGCGGGCGCCGCAAAGGCGCGATTCTCGCCGGCGTCTGCGAAGCCGTAATTGCCGCTCTCTATCTTGACGGCGGCTACGAGGCCGCGCGCCGGTTCATCGAACGGTATTGGGAAGCGGCCTTCGCGCATCTTGGCCAGGACATGCGTGATGCCAAGACTGCGCTGCAGGAATGGGCGCAGGCGCGCCGCGATACACCGGTTTACAAGTTGATTTCCCGCCAAGGGCCCGATCACGCGCCGCGCTTCGTCGTCGAGGTGACTCTAAAGAGTGCCGGCGCGGCGACCGGCGAAGGCCTCTCGAAGCGCGAAGCCGAACAGGCTGCCGCACGAACACTCCTCGCACGCGTCGATCCGCCTATATCATGAGAGAAGAGGATCGCCCCAACACACGCTGCGGCTTCGTCGCGGTGATCGGCGCGCCGAACGCCGGCAAATCGACATTGGTCAACCATCTCGTCGGCACGAAAGTCTCGATCGTCACGCCGAAAGTGCAGACGACGCGCATGCCGGTGCGCGGCGTCGCCATCCGCGGCAACACGCAGATCGTCTTCGTCGATACGCCCGGCATTTTCCGGCCGCGGCGCCGGCTCGACCGCGCGATGGTCAACTCGGCCTGGGCAGGCGCGGACGATGCCGATGCGATCCTCGTCGTCGCCGATGCACCGGCTTTGGCGGGCGATCCGGACGGACTGCCGGCGCGTGATACGCGCGCGATCGTGGCCGGACTCAAATCGGCCGGGCGCAAGGCAGCCTTGGTGCTCAACAAGGTCGATGCGATGCGGCGCGCCGATCTCCTGCCGCTGGCGCAGGGGCTGAACGAAGCCGGTGTCTTCACCGATGTGTTCATGATCTCCGCGCTCGAAGGGGAGGGCGTCGACGATGTCTCCGCCTGGTGCGCGGGGCAGATGCCGGGCGGCGTCTGGCTCTACCCCGAGGACCAGGCGGCCGACATCCCGTCGCGCCTCCTCGCCGCGGAAATCACCCGCGAAAAGCTCTATCTGCGCCTGCACGACGAGCTTCCCTATGCCGCCACGGTCGAGACGGAGAGCTGGACCGAGAAGAAGGACAAATCCGTGCGCATCGAGCAGACTATCTATGTGGAACGCGATGGCCAGAAAGCCATCGTGCTCGGCAAGAACGGCAAGGCCATTAAGGCAATCGGCGAGGCGGCGCGGCACGAGATGGAGGACCTGTTCGGCCGCCGCGTTCATCTTTTCCTGTTCGTGAAGGTGCGCGAGAACTGGGCCGAGATGCGCGAGCATTACACGTCAATAGGGCTGGAGTATCCCGAGGAATGATATCTTTTAAGATCCGTGTCATTCCCGCGAACGCGGGAACCCGGTAAGCGAGCGCCCGCGAGCGCAAAGAGTCATTCGCCGCGCCGCCGCGCGACCGCTGGGTCCCCGCTTTCGCGGGGATGACAGTGTAGGTTAAACAACACGCATGGAATGGAGCGACGACGCCATTGTGCTTTCGGTCCGGCCGCATGGCGAAGCGAGCGCCATCGTCGAGGCGCTGACGCGCGAGCATGGCCGTCATACGGGACTCGTGCGCGGCGGTGCCTCACGCAAGGTCCGCGGCGTTTTGCAGCCCGGCAACACGCTCCACGCGCAATGGCGGGCGCGGCTTTCCGACCATCTCGGCAATTTCTCGCTCGAGCTTGCACTCGGGCGGGTCGGAACAATGCTCGAAAGCCGCGACGCCCTTCTGGGCCTCAATGCTTTCACCAGCATTGCCTCGGCGGCGCTTCCCGAGCGCGAACCGCACGCACCGGTCTATGCCGCCGCCGAGATTTTGCTGGACGCGATGGCGGCATACGACTTTGCGCATTGGGCGCCGCTCTATGTGCGCTGGGAAGCGGGGCTGTTGCACGAGCTGGGTTTCGGCCTCGACCTGTCGCGTTGCGCGGCGACCGGCGATGTGGACGATCTGATCTATGTCTCGCCGAAAAGCGGACGCGCCGTTTCCCGCGGCGCAGGAGAACCCTATCGCGACCGGCTATTTCCGCTGCCGCCATTCCTGCTCGGCTCCCAAAACGCGTCGCCGTCTATGGACGACATCGAAGCAGGGCTGAGGCTGACCGAACATTTCCTGCGTGAGCGCGTCCTGGAGCCGCACGGCCGCACCGTACCCGCCGCACGTCAGCGCCTGGGCGAGCTTGCGATCCGCGAATCGGACTAGTTTCCTCTTCTTCCCATCACGCGTGGAGTTTCCATGGGCGAATTGCCGATCAAAGACGACATCCGGCCGGAGCCGCTCGCCAAAGCGCTGAGCGAGCGCTATCTCGCCTACGCGCTTTCGACTATTACGCAGCGCGCGCTGCCGGATGTGCGCGACGGGCTCAAGCCGGTACACAGGCGCATCCTGTGGGCGATGCGCGCCATCGGTCTCAATCCGAACGCGGCCTTCAGCAAAAGCGCGCGCGTGGTGGGCGACGTCATCGGCAAATATCATCCCCATGGCGACCAGGCCGTCTACGACGCGCTGGTGCGTCTCGCGCAGCAATTCGCCGTGCGCTATCCGCTGGTCGACGGACAGGGCAATTTCGGCAATGTCGACGGCGATAGTCCGGCCGCCATGCGCTACACCGAAAGCCGCATGACCGAAGCGGCGCAGATGCTGCTCGAGGGTCTCGACGAGAACGCCGTCGATTTCCGCGCCACCTATGACGGCAAGGACGAAGAGCCTGTGGTGCTGCCGGCGGCATTTCCCAATCTTTTGGCCAATGGCTCCGGCGGCATCGCGGTCGGCATGGCGACGTCCATCCCGCCGCACAATCTGGGTGAGCTCTGCCAGGCGACGATTGCGCTGATCGAAAACCCGAACACGACGGACGCCAAGCTTCTGAAATTCGTGAAGGGTCCCGATTTCCCGACCGGCGGCACGATCATCGACGATCACGCTACGATTGCGGAAGCCTACAAGACGGGCAAAGGCGGCTTCCGCCTGCGCGCGAAGTGGCACAAGGAGGAGGGCGCGCGCGGCACCTGGCACATCGTCGTCACTGAAATTCCCTATCAGGTGCAGAAGGCGAAGCTG
>Ga0335069_10003903_pt1 | contig 22359 bp, 14 predicted proteins | sample Lox_Sample_11_FD_206714 | JGI IMG/M metagenome (GOLD analysis project Ga0335069, IMG submission 206714) | Soil microbial communities from Loxahatchee National Wildlife Refuge, Florida, United States - Lox_Sample_1.1 | ecosystem: Environmental > Terrestrial > Soil > Wetlands | place: USA... | reverse complement strand
CCGGGTGGTTGATGATCAGGGCGGCGGCTACACCGTTGAGTACCATCGGGACGACGGTGGCGCGGCCTGGAATCCGGTCCTTAAAGTCTCCGAGCAGCTTCCCGCTGACCTTGACCGGGACTCGCTACCTCTTGATCCAGGGATATTGTCTCCTCAGAAAACCGTGCTGGACTTTGTCCGGGATAATGCCCAGAGCCCACTTTTCGACCCCGTCGGCGACTGGCTCGCTGGACTACTGTTCCGCGGGTCAGTAGCTGAGGCCTGGGATGAAGAAAATGCTATAGGCGACGTTTTCCGGACGCTAATCGAGATAGATTCCACTAAAGAGGTAGATTCCATTAAACTTGCGGATCTGCCTTGGGAACTCATGAGACGGTATGAGGTCCGGCTGTTCACGGATACCGAGCGACCGTTCGCCCGCATGAGCTCGTTCGGTTCTGGCGCAGCGCAGGAGCTGGTACCACTGCGCCTCCTGGCCGTGGCAGGTTCAAGCGAAGACGAGCTCGGTGCAAACATCGAGCTCGGCGGCATAATCTCTGCCATGCCCGCATTCGGCGGCCGACTGGAAGCGGAGTTTCTCACGGAGCCCAGCCGGGACTGCCTTTTGAAGGCATTCAGTAAGCGGCCGCACATATTTCATTTCGCCGGTCACGGTCGCATCGATAAGTTTAGCAAGCAACCATCACTGATTGTGGGAAATTGGCCACTTACCAGAGATTACATCCTCAATGTAATGCCCCATCCACCGCGACTTGCGGTACTGAACGCCTGCCGATCAGGCGAGGGTGATATCAGTCAGGTCCAGGCCCTGACACAGGCATTCCACCAGCGCAAGGTAGCGGCGGTGATCGGAGTTCGTGGCGACATCCGGGGCAAGTCGGCCGCGCTCTTCGGCGTTAGCCTGTATAGGGCAATTGCCAACGGGGCGCTGATCGATGAGGCGGTCGCGCAGGCACGTCGCGGGGTGCTCGACCAGTCCGGACCGGCGGGACAGCAGCGCGACTGGGCGCTCCCGAGCCTTTCCCTGCAGGCACAGCCGGAAAAAGTATTGCCGGTCACCTACGGAGCTGGACTCACCGAGGCGGACCTCGAACGGATCGAGTCTCACTTGTTCAGGCCGACACAACTCTTCGTCGACCGCACGGACGAGCGATCCGAACTCGTCAAGGCGGTCGATCCGGAAACCGGCCAGCCCAAGAGGTTGCTGGTGGTGCTCGGAGGTATGCAGGTAGGCAAGACGTGGCTGGTGAACTGGGTTCGCACGCGTTGCGCTTTGCGCGGCCGGCGCGTCCGCTATATTAACTTCGACGGCCTCAGGAGCCTGGGCTTCCTGCAGGCCCTCGACGCAATTCGAGACACTGCCGAAGATGTCACATCACTGGCGCCCCGGGGAAATGCCTTCAGTCGCTACGATCGCGATCTCGGCTTCTTGCTACACGGGAAAATCCCACCGGATTCTGAGCCATCTGGACCAGTCGACCGCCCGCAGATCCCCAAGCACCTTTCGCTGGGGGAAAACATTGTCAACCGGATATTCGAGTCTTATCGTACGGCCCTGGATCAGGAGAGCCGCAAGCAACCGCTATTGCTTATCTTCGACCATGTTAGCGGCGTTTATCGCGACGACTTCATGAATTACCTCTATCCGTTGCTCATTAAGAAGATAGGCGACGGCGAAGTGCCGAACGTCCGGCTATTGGTGGTCCTCTCAGCCGAGCAGCGCCGTGACTACTGGCCACCAGAAGAGGCAAAGATCTGGTCGGAAATATCTGTTGACCTGATTGATCCTGGACGCTACGAGGAGCTGGCCCGGGAGATTATGCACCTGCTGGGCATAGATGTGAGTCCAGACCATCTTACGCTCATATCTATGATGCGCAAAATACGGATCACGGATCGCTGGAGCCCGGCCGCGCTCCAGATCATAGTGCAAGCGGTGACGCCATGAGCGCCTCGCTCGCCGCCAGGCTGGCGGAGCAACTATCGAAAGGTGAACAGACGGTCGAGGAAATACTATCGTCATTGCAGCCGCCGCGAGAACGCTCAGCCCTCATGCGGTGTGCTGTGGTGAGTAGTTTCGACCGCAGGCTGGCCGAGTCTGTATTGCTCTCCGAAGCTGACGCGGCGCCCTTCGACGAAGTCATCGCGATGACCGACGTGGAACCGGTGCCGAGACAGTCCGAGGTATTCCGCGTTCGGCTTGCGGCCCGTTCACAGTACTGGTCGGCATGGTGGCCTACGGGCGGCTCAGTCGCCCCGACAGATCTGCCGCCCGACCTGCGCGCGTTGCTGGAACGTCTCGCCGAATATAACGACGAGCACGACCAGCCGCTTGACCTGCTTGCTCAGCGCTGCCTCATACAGCCGGACCTGGCCAAGGAACTCTTCCTTGATCTCTACCATCAGGCGGACGCGGCGTTCAACCTGCCAGAATGTCAGGATCTGATCGATATTCTGAGCGACCCGGACCGGATCTCGCTCTTGCCGCAGAATCTGCTTGATCTGCGAAACGACCACTCGGCCTATCTACGCGCCCGCGGCCTGTGGTCGGCAGCGTATTTCCACACTGCCCAGTTCTCCGAACCAGCGGGCGTCGACGCGGTCTACGCCGGGCTGCTGAGCCCGGAAGGGCCTAGAGTTCTCAACCTGCATGCGCCGGGCGGGCGTGGTAAGACGATGCAGTTGCGCTGGCTCATCGCACGCCGTCTTGTTCCCTCTTCGAGAGCAGGCGGCCTGGCCGGCGGGCGGATTCCGTGCGCGCTGGTGGATTTCGATGATATCGATCCGGTAAATGCCACGCGTTACCCGTGGCTGGTTCTCCTTGAGGTTGCGGCCCAGCTAAACGATCAGCTTCCCAGCCCTCCATTCAGTGCGCTGCTGGAGGAGAATGGATGGGCGATGCCGTTGCTAAGGCGCAATCCGGCTGAGCCGAGCCGAGCGGCAGCCGCCAGCCGGCGGGTGCAGTCCCTGGGGGCGCGGGTAGCCACTCGCGTACTGGGAAAGTTTGAGCGTGTGCTCGCCGAGTACTTCGGCGATTCCCTTGTGGTGATCGCCTTCGATACTCTCGAGGAGATCCATCTTCGACCACAAGGAGATCTCCAGGCGCTACTGGATCTGGTAGGCACCCTCCTTGACAGCGTTTCCGGGCTGCGCCTGGTCCTGGCAGGCCGGCACCCCGTTAGCGACATTCTCGGCAGTGCGGCCGAAGGTCTGCCGGATATGGTCGAGATGGAAATTTGTCCGTTCACCGATTCGGAGGCGGACCACTATCTGCACGCACTGCGGGGAATCGAAAATCTTTCGACGCGACAGGCGATCGCGAGGAAGGCAGATGGTGATCCTTTCCTCCTCGCCATGCTCGCAGATGCCGTCCAGGAACGACCACGGCTATCGACGACGGAACTAATGCAATACCCGGCAGACGTCATTTACCTTATACGTCGTGTCGTGAACCGGATCCATGAGCCGGGCGTCCGGTGGCTGCTGCGCTACGGCGTCGTGCCACGACGGCTGACCTTCGCGTTCGTGCGCGACGTGATGGAGCCCTACCTCCGCGACGCCATGTCGGGCAGGCTTGCGGACGACGATCCTGCTGATGACGAGCTTCCGCCCGACCTCGACAGTGAAGAACCGAGCTTCCGCACGAACGTACTGGAACACCCCGAGGCGGATCTGAGCCTCGAGGACCTCTGGACGAGCCTGAGCCACTACGCCAGCTCGACGTCATGGGTATCGGAGGTGGCCAGAGCCAGCGACACACTCCGCTTCCGGGCTGAAGTCATCGTTCCCATGCGGCGTATAGTCAGCAGGCGGAAAGTTTACCGGCGGTTGCACCAGGATGCAGTCAAGTACTTCGAGGGGAAGGTAGCGGCTGACCCCGGGGGACCAGTGATGTCGACCCGTGAGGCCATTTATCACCACTTCCAGCTCGAGGGAAAAGCAGCGGTATCTTATTGGCGCGCCGCACTTGAGGCGCAGGACGAGGATGCGGGACGCAGAGCAGCAATCGCCGCAGAGCTGCTGGAACCCGACTACATTGATGAGAATGGCGATCCTCACGCATGGAGTAGCGCCGAATCTATTGTGGATCACGCCACCATAGTTGACGCGAGATTTGAAAACTGCCTGGCCCTGATAGATCTGGCCAGAGAGCGTGACCTCCAGCCGGATGACCCTCTTTGGAACCAAGCCGAGAAAGGGCTTGCGAGCGCCCTGCAAGCGGAGATAAAGCTAGGTCGCCAAGTCATAGACCCAGCCCGGAAGGCGTACGTTCTGGGCGCGCTCGCGTTGAAGTCCGGGCGACTTGACGAGGCTCGGGCCGAGGCCCGCACGGCGCTCGCAGGTACGCCAAGCGTTGCCGGAAGGGGTCGGCTCGAAGTTTTGCTCGGTGATGCGGAATTCGCGCTCGGGGCGCCAGGTGCGGTGGATAGTTATAGGCGTGCGCTGGATGCGGTCCGTACGCCGGGAAGAAGAACGTCGATCCGCCGTCGCATCATCGTTGCCCAAGCGGAGAAGGACGCGCTGCGCGAAGCACACCGCGAATATGAGAAAGCGCTCGTAAAATCCGCGTCTGGTCGCGAACATGCCGAGCTGCAGATCCTCGGCGCCGATATCCAGCTGCGCTGCGGCTACGCAACGAAGGCCGAGGCGTCCGCTCTTGACGCGGCCGCAGGCGGGGAATCGACCGCCTCACGCCTCGGTGTCGCTGCTGCCATCGCCCGCTGCGAACTACGGCACGCACTGGACCTCGCGGCAGAGGCCGACACCGGCGCCGCGGGACCGACGGAATCGAGCGGGCTGATCGTATCCAGCGACGCCGCCACCGGACGTGAGGCTTTCGGGCTCGCCGCTAGCGAGGTGATGGATTATGAGGCCGCTGCCGCCGCACTCGAAGCCGCCCGCAGTCTGTGGTACAGCCAGGGTAACGTCGAGGCGGTCGCACGGTGCTCTGTCGCCTCGGCCTTGCTCGAGTTCCGCCAGATCGGCGATGTGAAAGTTGCGGAGCAGCATCTTATCGAAGCAGAGGCGCTCAACCTTGCGGCCGGCAGTGACGGGTGGCTCGGGGCCAGGTTGCTGCGTGCCCAGCTTATGGGCCAGAAAGGCGCCGCCGCAGACGCGATGGGGAGCATACACCGGACCCTGTCCGCGCTACGGTCTGCCAACGCTCCGCCGCGTCGCCTTATCCCTACCGCCGTCGTCGGCCTCAATTACGGCGACGAGGGCGAAAAGGCTGCGATGCTCGATCTGCTGGCCGAGCAATGTGCCCTGGTCACGCCGGTTTCCGCGCGCGTGGTCGCGCTGGCCGGGCTCAAGGACGTTGCGGAACTGCCTGAGGAGCGCTGTGCGATACCGCTCGCTCGGCTGCGGCGGCTTCTGGTACTGACACGCGACGATCGGCTCACCGACCTCGACCGCAGCATGCTGCATATGACCATCGCGGAGGTTGAGCGGCTGAGCGGCGCGAAAGATGTCGCGAGATCGCGGATCGTGCGCGCGCGATCATCGCTGACGCGGACTAAGACGGTCTCCTGGCTGCGGCCCTGGAGCCTGGCGCTGGATCGCGTGGGGCACGGAGCCAGTGGTCCGTCACGCCAGGACATTCAACGTTTCGTCCGGGAAATGGATTCGCATCCGCTGCTGTGCGCTGCCTTCCTTGTCGAGCGCGCGGAGGCCCGGATCGCGAACGGCGGACCCGGACCCGCGGCGAAGGACCTGCTGAAAGAGGCAGAACAGTACCTGTCAAAATGTCCGGGTAAGAACACGCAATGGCATATGCGTTTGCAGTATGCCCAGGCCAGCCTGGCTGAGGATGACCACAGTAGCGATGGGAAAGCCTTGCTCGCGGTGGCGGGCGGCATCGCGCTGGGGCTCGGCGTGGCACTCTGGCAGCGTCACCGCCGGCGCGCCGAAGTGGCCGAAGTGGACGAAGCGGCCGATCCAACGACCGATCTCACCAGGCGAAGGGCGCGGGTGCGGCTCGCGCACGCCACAGAAGGGCGTCTCACGGTCGACGCCACGATCCCGGCTCTCCCAGAGGCTTTCGTAGAGCACAGCGAGCCGCGGTACCCGTTCGGCGAATATAGCGACGATCCCTATCCCCTGGCCGCCGACTTCGCAGGAGTGTGGCTCCGCTCAAAGACTCAGACTGAGGGGACGCTCGGCTCGCTCCTCCTGCCGCCCAGATCAGTGACGGCATTGCGCTCAGTCGCCTATGCGCCGGTCGAGTTCAGGCTGCAGATCGAGGATCGCGCGCTGTGCTTCCTGCCCTGGGAACTGGCCCGCATATCCGGCCCGGAAGGGCTGGTCGTCGAAGAGCCTGCCGTGGCCGGCGTCGTCCGGACCGGAGAGGCGGTAGCCGTCAGGCACGATGAGGTGACCTTTGTCCAGGCCGCACTGAACGTCGCCGGGAACTGCGGGCTCGCCACCGACGGCGAGTTCGGACCCCGGACAAGTGAGGCCCTCAAGCGGTACCAGGATTCTGTCGGGGTGCCCAGCGACGGAATGCTCCGCCAGGATCTTCTTGATCGCTTGCAGTACGACATGGCGCGCGTGCGGTTGCCCACCTCACCCGGTCAGCAGGCCAGCGGACCACTGGTGGTACTGGTACAGCCCGATACGCAAAGGCAGATCACTGCCACGCGGGGTAAGGCGAGCCTGGGCGTGAACATTGAGAGCCTGTACTCTTTCCTGGGCTTTCGGGTGCTCCGGCTCGAGGTTCCCTCAGCGCGCGAGCTCAGGCGTGTCATCGATAAAGCCATCGCCGACCGCGACGTGCCCGCAATCCTGCATTTCTCGGGTGGAATCCGTGAACAAGGAGGAGGCATAGCGCTTACTTTCCTGGCGGGTGAGTGGTCACAAGAGGCTCTCGGTGGCTACCGCACTAGCGATGAGTATTCCGTCACCGCGGTGGACTCGTGTCTTGAGGCCTTCCCTCGAGAATCGTTCCGCCCGTTCGTCATACTCGACATCGACAGCCCTCACGGATTCACCGAGACGGCCCTGCAGCTGCTTCTGCGGAATGCATTCGCGGCGGACTTGTTCGCACTGGGCCACTGTCCCGCGGTGCTCGCCACTGGCCTGGTAGCGCACGACGCGCCAAAGGTGTACGACTTGCTCGTGAGCTTCCTGGGCGGTGGTTCCTCGATTCTCGAGACAGCATCCGCGGTCCAGCGCATGCAGGCTGCCGGATCAGGTGACCTGGGTTCTGCGGCAACGGCCTTGTTCACCAACCTGCCATGGCTGCGCCCATGGCCGCGATGAACGATGACCTGCGCGAGCGGATCGCCGTCCGCAAACGCGCGGAGATCGATCAGAAACTCGCGGGCATTCGTTCGGAGTTTGCGCACTGGATCGCCGAAACAGGCAAGGGCAGGCCGCTGCGGAAGCACCAGTCGCAGATTCAGCGGCTCACCGATCAGCTCGGCGGCATGGCCGATGGCGTAGCGAATAAAGTTAAGGACCTTCCGGCTGACAGCGATACCCTGCTTGCCCATTCCCGAAGCCTGCAATTGCGAATACTGGAAGTACACCGGCTCTGGGACTATTTCCGGTCGAAACTAAGCCTGCGCTACGTGACCGGCCTGGCTGACTACCTGGCAGCCGCCGACGACCTGGCGTGGGAATGTTATGAGCCAGTTCGCGCGGCGGCTAGGCGCGCCGAGGAGCAGGCCGGCGTCCGCGCGGCGGCTAGGCCCGCCGAGGAGCAGGCCGGCGTCCGCGCGGCACCCCTGATCTTCCTGACCGGCGAGTTCAGTCCGTACACCCACGCGCGCGCCGGTCAGTACGAGGTGGAATCTATCCCCGACGTGCTCGACAGCGAGGAATTCCAGGCGGTGGCGGCAGCCCTCCCGGTTCCCGTCATCGGCGTACCGTGGTATCAGGTCTCCCATCTGCCCGACGCGCCGCTGATCTGTCACGAGATCGGCCATGACCTCGAAGCCGAACTCGCGCTGACGCAGACCATGCAGGGGCACCTGGCATCCGCGCTCAACCGGCTCGACGATTACCAACGTGCCGTGGCCTGGGATACGTGGCGCCCGGAAATTTTCGCCGACCTGTACGGCGTGCTGTGCACCGGCCCTGCGTTCGTCGCGTCGATGAGCGACCTGCTCGCGGCCGATCCGGTGGAGATCGCTGACGAGGCGCAGGTCGCAGCGGCGTGGCAAGCGCATCCGCCGGCCGCGGTACGGATGCGCCTCATGACGCATGCACTCACATTGCAGGGCTTCGAGGACGAAGGCGCCCAGTTGCGCACGGCCTGGGAAACCGTATTCCCGCTGCCCGCGCAAAATAAATACCTAGATGACGCGCCAGGCATCGTAGCGGAATTGTGGAATGGCAAATACCCAGAACTTGGGAAACGGTCACTGCCGGCCGCGCTCTCATTCACCGCCCAACAGCAGGACTACGCACGAGCGGTACAGGAGGGTGTCCTGGCAGGTGAGCCACCGCAGGTCAACGACATCCGCTGCCTTATCGCTGCCGCCAGGCTGGCCTTCGACTCTGATCCCGAGGCGTATCATCACCCGAAGCTGGACAAGACAGCAGCGCAGGAACTGATCCTCCAGCACATTCTATCGCTTAGAGACAACGCCCCGCGGCACGCGGAGATCGACAGCAGCCCTGGCACGGAGGCAGACCGCGCGGCCGGCGAGATCCTGCTGGACAGGCTGGAACGAGCGATCGACGCCCGGGCCGCCGGCATACCCACGGACGGAGGCTGACGTGCCGGATATCATTGGCGGCATTCCCGCGGATCCCATGCAGCAGCACATGGAGCTAGCCGAGCAACTCGCCCAGCTCACGGCGGGCGGCGACGAGCAGCAATCCATGCTGGTGTTCAGCGCGCTCGTGAACCTGCTGGACGGCTTCACGCGCAGGGAAGCGGCAGAGAGCCTGCGGCATGCCCGTTCGGTTCTGATGCGCGGGACCGAGCCGCTGGGTACCAGGGCTCGCTCCAGTCGCCGGTCTGCTGTCTCGGCGGCTGCGATCGCACCGGCTGACAGCGTCTACTCCGACCCCGTGTTCCTGGCGAATGCGCGGGCGCTCATCGATGACCGCAAACGAGTGGTGGGCGGCCTGCCCACTGATGACTACCCTGACTGCGTTGCCGTAGGAAGTGGTTCCAAGTGGTGCTGTAGCGGCACTCTGGTGGCAGCCAATGTGGTCGTGACAGCGGGTCATTGTCATACCGGGGGATGCCGGGACCGTGCTCTCGTCGGGAATGACGTCAACGGCGCGGAAAAGCTCGTGCTGGGTGTCAGCCATGCAGAGTTGCATCCTGAATACAAACGCCGGAATCCGGCATATGATCTTTGCGTACTGATTCTCGAAGACGACTTTCCCATTGAACCGCGGCGCATGGCGGATCTGGGAATGCTGCAGGCGGCTACGTCCGTGCGGCTCGCGGGCTATGGCCACACGGACGTTGACGGGAGCACCGGTTACGGTCTCCGGCGAATGGTAGACGTGCCGCTCGCCAGTAACGATCGCAAATACGGAGGGGATCCGGCGGTGGAATTCGTCGCGGGCGCGCCGTTCCTCGATCGTGACAGCTGCAACGGCGACAGCGGCGGCCCCGCCTATGTGCAGGCTGACGGCCAGTGGTACCTGGCAGGCGCCACATCGAGGGCCACCGCCAGCACGTTCCGGCGTTGCGGCGATGGCGGGATCTACACCCACATTCCGGTCCTCAGCGACTGGATCAAGGGAGTACCGGGCGGCCATTGGCACTAGAGCCGGTCGTGGGGGACGCCAAGTGAAGCGACGCTAACCGTCACCCCATGCCGACGTCAGCCAGGCCAGGTCGGAAACGGCGCGCTTCGCGTCAGCAGCTCCTCCTATGGCGCTGATCGCTGGGGGCGGGGAGGCCGATCACTTGCCTCTCGTCTTCGGCGGGCAGGAGAAGTCGCTGTTGGTCGGCTTCATCTTCCGCTGGGTGACGGTGACGGTCCCGCCGCCGGTCAGCGGGACCAGACGGCAGTTCGTTTTCGCCTGTGCGAGCGTCTTGGCGCCCGGTATCCAGTCCGGCAGCCGGTACAGCGGGCTGGCCGACGAGACCGGGCCCGCGAGCGGGCCGAGCTGCTAGGCCTCACGTGGCAGTAGGTGGCGTATTCTCCCTGCACCGGGCATCTGTACTGATAGACGCGCCGACACGACTTCCGGTGTACCTGCGGCCCCAAGATACGCCTGTGATCGCGCGGCCCGACTGAATCGGGCCGTTTCAGGGTGCTGGGAATGGCACGAGCTCCTGGGACAGGGCGCGGGTGCAGGCGTTCCAGGGCCCTGGGCTGGCGGGCCGGCCGGCCTGGATGAAGGCGATGGTGGCGGCGAGCAGGCAGCCCGGGGCGGTGGCGTTGTCGAGGACCCAGTGGCCGGTGCCGGGTACCGAGACCAGCAGTCCGTTCGGCATGGTGGCGGTCGCACCGGCGACATTGGCGGGCGGGTCGGCAGTGTCGGCGGTGCCGTTGAGGAACACGACCGGGACGGCGCTCCGCACGATTCCGGACACGCCGGGGTCATGCGGCCAAGAGGAGCACAGTGCGTGCAGCCGTTCAGCCTGGGCGGTGACCAGGGGGGCGAACACCGACGGGCCCTGCTGGCTGACCGTCGCGGGGTTCATGGCGGCCCACGCGTCGCTGCACTCGATGGTGATGGCCTGCAGCGAGGTGGGCCCGCCGGACAGGCCCGCGGTGGTGAGCCCGAGCCTGGCGATGACCTGTGACCACTGCCCCAGGGCCAGGGCATGCAGGACGGCGGGAAGCTGGACCGCGGTCTGGGCCTCGCCGAGGTAGTCCTCGACGAAGGACAGGAAGGCCAGGGCGGTGATGGTGACCGTCTGGTGCTGGCCGCCCGGGCCGGGCAGGATGGCCTGGACCGGGTGGGCCTTCAGGTGGGCCAGGATGGCGGCCAGGTCGGCGGCGGGATGGTAGGACCGGGCGCAGGCGGGGGTGGCGGCGCACCGGCTGGCCAGCTGGCCGAAGACCTGCTGGTCGTGCGCCGCGGCGAGCTGCCAGAGCGGGACGTTCAGCAGCGAGCCGCTGTCCAGCACCGCGGTGCGGACGTGGCTGCTGTAGCGCTGCAGGTAGGCCAGGCCGATCGTGACGCCGTAGGACGGGCCGTAGATGTTGATCTGGTCGTAGCCGAGCGCCCGGCGGACCTGGTCCAGGTCGCGGGCCGCCGAGGTGGTGGTGTCGTGGCGCGGGTCCCGGCTGGCCGAGGCCAGGCAGCGGCGGGCGGCGGCGCTGATCGCGGCCAGGTCGAGGGTGGTAGATGCTGATTGCAGGCCGGGGCAGGTCTGGAGCCCGGATCCGGAGGTGCCGCGCTGCTCGACGAAGACCAGGTCCATGGTCTGGTTCAGCTGCCCGAAGGCCTGCGCCGCCCAGCTCATGCCGTTGAGCACCGCGTCGCCGAACCCGGCGGCGTCACCGTTGTATCCGGCCAGGTAGAACAGGGGCGGTGCGGGGTGGCTGGCCGCGGTGGCGGGCAGGACCACGACCTGCAGCGGCATCGCCGGTCCGTCCGGGTGCGCCCAGTCCTGCGGGACCCACACGTTCCCGCACTTGGCGGTCAGCCCGTCGACGGTGCAGGCGGTCAGCGTGGTTCTGGGCAGCGCGGACGGTGAGGCCGACGGGGGCGAGCTCGTCCCCCCGCAGCCCGCTGCCGTCAGCGCCACGGCCGTTATCAGCGCTGCCCGCCATCGCGGCCGACGCCACCGGTCCGGTGGCCCGGATGCCGCCCGGGCGAACCGCCAGCTCGCCATGGTGACCACTGTCGGCCGCCCGGGCGCTGGGCAAGAGGGTCAAAGGTCCCGGTGCTGGTCCCCCGCAGGCAGGGGCCTGGCAGGACTGGCGGCTGATGATCCACGGGACAGCCGCGTTTCGCTACGCTGACCGCGTGGCATCGAAGAAACAGCGTCCCGGGAAGGGCAAAGGGCCTCGCCAGGGCATCAGCGGCAACCCGCAGCGGCGTGCCGGGCAACTGGCTCAGCGGCGGCCGGCAATCGCGGAAGAGCCGGAGATCCCGCCGCTGGTGCTGGACCTCCGGTCGGGGAAACCGAAGAATTCCCCGCTGCAGGACCTGGCCTACGCCCTGGCCGGCGGGGCGGAGCCCAGACCCTGGTGGGGCGAGTCTCATCGGCGGATTCTCGCCGCCGCCCGCGCCCTTACCTGGCCGTCCCGGCTCATGGACCTGGAGACGCAAGCCTGCCGGATCGTGGGCGACGAGTTCTACGAGCGGCTCAACTCGCGGGTGACCGGGCTGCACCCGCCCCAGTGGCTGCGCGCGCTGGTGGAGGAGACCGGGGCGGCGCTGCGGGCGTCAGTGGCCGACGGCACCGGCGACTGGCAGCAGCTGTGGGCGCTGTTGCGCGGGCTGGCGCTGACGGCACCGCCCGGCGACACCGACAGCGAGACCGCAAAGCTGGCCCGCGCGCGCTTCCCCGACATCAAGGATCCCTACCTGACCGCGCTGGCCGAAGCGGGCAAGGCTGCCAAGCTGCTGGCGGCCCGCGGGCTGGTTTCCGGCATCGGGCACCTGGCTGACGGCTGCCGGGCGGCCGGGGACCCCCTGGTCGCGTGTGACGCGTACGGCAGCCGGTTCCTGCTCGCGGCCCCGTTCGGCTACGACGGGGAGGGGCCGGACCACTGGTACGCATGGGACATCGACTCGTGCTGGGTCCTCACCGTCGCGGGAGCCGGGGTGTTCGGGTCGGCAGAGGACGCGCTGGCTGAATGGCAGCACGCAGTCGGGCCCGCCGCCGGGACGGCGCTGTCGCCGAGCGCGCCCGAGATGACCGCCCGGCTGCTGGCCCCCTGCCTGGAGACCGGGCCGCTGTCGGACATTCTGCAGCCGCCACATTCGCCGACCCATTCGAAAGCGTCTGGAAACACTGGCAATTCAGAGCCATATACGCTATCATATTCGAAGAACAATCCTCCTGCCGAACGGATGTGGTTCATGCCTTCGGTACCGGCTCCCGCGGACCCCGGGCGGGACGAAGACCCCGCCTGGCTGGACCGGTTGTGCGAGCTGGAGGACGACCCGTTCTACGCCCCCCAGGAGTACTGGGACCCCGAAGCCAGCGCGCCGCCGCCCGGCCAGGACGAGCTGACCGCCGGGGAACTGGCCGGGATCGGCCAGGCCGCCGCCGATGAGATGCTCGCCCTGGACGCCGCCAGCACGGGGCGGCGCGGCCCCGGCCACCCCGGCTCGGCCCGGAGGTTCCCGGGCGAGTCGGCCAGCAGGGCCGCCGCGTTCGGCACCGGGCTGGTGCTGGATGTCATGCCGGGCTGCCCTCAGCTGGCCGTGGCCGCAGCTCCCCGACGGCACCTTCCGCTGGACCACGCCATCCGGCCGGCAGTACACCACCGAACCCACCAGGTACCCCATCTAGTGTCGCCTGCCGCTCCAGCGACTACCGCTTCACCAGCGCCCTCGTCGGCACCGGGGTCGGTGTCGCCCTCGTGCCCAGCCTCGCCCTCACCGGCCGCCCCGACGTGCGCAGCGCGAGAGCCAGCGGGCCGGCCAGCAGCTCGAGCACCGCGATGTCCTGCGAGCCGACCAGCAGCCCCGGCACCGGTATTTCGTCGTCCGTGAACCTGTCCAACGTGGCGATCATGTCGGCCAGGACCTTGGTGTCGAAGCCGGCGTCGATCTGTGCCGCGCGCGCCAGGAGAACATCCTTGCCGAAGCGCAGGACGAGCAGGTGTACGTCGACGAAGTCCCGCGCCGCAGCCCGGTCATACAGTGCGAGCAGCTTATGGCCGGCGAGTTCTTCGGGAGCCAGGGTGGGTCCGGCGGCTGTGAGAGAGGCGGGGAAGTCCGGTGGCGCGTCCACGGCGAGGTCGGTCAGCACCTCGGCAGTGCCGCTCCGAATTTCGAGTCGGCAGAATGTGTCGCTGTCGTGGATGCGTTCGGTTCGCCAGCCGCGCTCCCGGGCGGCCGCTTCCAGCGCGTCGCGGGCCGCGGGGACGCAGCCGCGCTCTGGGGAGGTGAAGAAATCGAGGTCCTCCGTGGGCCGCGTCGTGAGCTGCTGCGCCAGCAAGGCTGGGTCCTCAAGGCCTGCGACATCCTCCCCGACGACCAGCGCACCGGCCGCGCCGCTGGCGTCGCCTGCGCCGCCTCCGGGACCGCCGACGTCGCCGACGCGATCGTCATCGTGACCGCTGTCCGCCACCAGGCCCCGGTCGTCACCAGCGACCCCGGCGACCTGACCCGCATCGCCGACTCGATCGACAAGATGCGGATCATGGTCTGCCGGGGCCGCCGGGAGAGACCCACTGAATCCCCCGCCGCCAGATGAGTTCCGGATGATCAGGTCGGCCGAGGAAACGTCGCACCTGGAGCATCTCAAGGACCGGCGCAGCCAGGGCCGACGGCGACCCTTGATGGCCGAATCACTCCGCCGCAGGACCATCCGGAGGAGTTCAGGGACGTTTGGACGGCCGGGCCGTCGCCCAGGCGGAAGGCCTGATCAGTCTTCCCGACCCGCCGGAATAACCTCTGGACCACCCCTTCAGGGTGTCACGACCTGGCGTTAACGGTCAAAACCACGCGGAATTGCCCTGTAGAATGAGGATTGACGGAGGCATTTATGCGGACTGTAAACAACGGCACAATGCAGGGGACGAGGGTAGGGGCCGGTCCTGCCGGTGAGCCTTATGGCCGTGGATTCACCGTCGCCAAAGTCGTCGTGCTTTATCACTGCGCGAACAAGCATCAGACCCTCGTGCCGTTCATCTGGACCGTGACGCCACCCGCGCAGTGGGAATGCCGGGTCTGCTCGCAGCCCGCCGGGACCGACCCGCTCGACCCGCCCGCCCGGGTCGCGAGGTACATGGGCAAGAAGACCCACCTGCAGCGCGTCCGCGACCGGAGGACCCAGGTCGAGGGCGACCGGCTGATGGCCGAATCACTTGCCCGGCGCGACCATCCCAAAGAGTTCAACGTCTGGGCCGGACCCCGCAGGCGGAAGGTCTGATCCTGGCCGCCGAACGCATGCACCTGGCCCGGCTGGAGATGCGGGTGCTGCTGACCGCGGTGCTCGACCGGCTGCCGGGATTGCGCCTGGATCCCGCCGCTGAGGACCAGCACATCCACGGGCTGATACTCCGTTCGGCCCCTAATCTGCCGGTACGGTTCGATCCCGCCTGAACCCTCGATGCCTCGTCCGGGCATTACACGGCGGCCTAGGCGTGGACGTGAGCGATCATGCGGTCCACCTTCTCAGGATCAGCCCGGTCGGCTGGGTTCGATTTCGGTCAGACCCTCGGCATCGCTAGAATCCGCGGCGGGGTCGCACGACTGAGGATGGGAAGCGGCAGGCAGTGTGCGAATATCAGTACTACGAGTTCCTCGCGCTGGACCGGCCGCTGACCAAGGAGCAGCGCGCCGAGCTGCGGTCTATTTCGACCCGGGCGGAGATAACGGCCACCAGGTTCGTCAACGAGTACCAGTGGGGCGATTTCAAGGGCGACCCGCGGACGATGGTGGAGCGGTACTTCGACGCGTTCCTGTACCTGGCGAACTGGGGGACGCGGCGGCTGATGTTCCGGCTGCCACACATGCCCCTCGGCATCGAGCGCGCAGCCGTCGGGAGGGCCAGTCGGCCCGAGCCCCCATCTCCGCACCTTGACCCCGAGCCCGGGCCGGCGAGCGGGAGGGCCACCCGGGCCGTTCGGGGACTACACCGGTCAAGCGCCGGGATTCCACTGCGCCGCGAGCCACTCCAGATCCGTTTCGTCCCTGACCCGCGCCTCTTGCTCGCGGGCGAAGAGCGCGTCGGTCTTGGTCAGGACGAGCGTGTAGGGGCTGCCTCGTCGCCTGGTCACATGGGTGACGGGCAGCTCGGCGGCGTCGATGCGGGAGTGGACGTGCTGCCTGCGCTGCTTGGCGAGCGGCCACTCGAAGGTGCGCCGGCTCTTGTCTTCGGCGAACGCGCGGAGGGTGTCGCACAGGTCGCATGTGCATCCGCCCGCGGGTAGTTCGATCGACCAGTCGCCGGGCGCGCGCTGCGGGCGGGCGAGCCGGGCGCGGAGCCGCGCCGCGCAGTCGGCGGCCAGGTCGCCGAAGCTAGCCTCGCCGCGTGCGTCGTCCCGGGACAGTTCCGTCGCGGCACGCAGCGCGGACATCTCCAGCGCGGTCACCGCGTCCCCCTGTTTCCGGACATATCTGGAAACGGTGTCGCGTGTGCTGGCCGCCCCGATCGCGGCGGCGGCCGTCAGCACCGAGGCGAGCGGTCCACCCAGGCCGCCGAGTTTCTCCTCGCGGCGGCTGGGCGACGACGACGCGAGCCCGGTGCCGATGTCCTTGCCGAGCCACTCCCACGCCAGGTCAACGAGCCGCTGTGCGGCCACCGCGCCAGCACTGCCCATGGCGTGCAGCCCCTGGCACAGGCCAGGCAGCCAGTCCGCCACCCACCGCGGCCGTTCCTGGCCTCCGCCGTAGGCCCACGCCGGCTGATCCCCGCCGAACCACGTCCGCAGCAGTTCCGCCGTCCACCGCTGACCGTACCGGCCGGCGATACTTCCGAACGAGTCCACGTACGCGTCAGTCAGGTTCTCAATACGGAACGGGCGCAGCAGCATCGCCGCGGTTTCCGCGTCCGCCACGGCATCCGCCGCCAGCAGCGCCTTACCGAGGAGCCCGGAGACCCTGCCCCTCTCCCCCGGTGTCCGGGTGCGCAGGGCCCCGTCCCAGAACGGTGCGAGCGTCGCCGCGGCGGCCTGCGCGCCCGCCCCGCCGCCCGCTGACGCCATCGCGGCGAGCTCATCCAGAGCCCAGGCCGGAGAGGTCTCGGCGCGGTTCGCGAAGGCCTGGTCACGCGGCCACACGACGACCGCCGCCCGGTGATACCAGCGGTCCAGCGTGTTGCCCCAGTTGCCCATGTAGCCCTCGTACTCCGAGGAATAAGGCTCGAGGTCGCCCGTCTGGGTGGACGCGCACACCTCATCGCCGTCCACGAACAGCGAGGTCTCCTCCAGGCGGGTACCGTCCGGCCCGGTCCAGTGGGTGAGGGCGACTTCGGAGTCGACCAGGTCCTGAATGTCGTACTCGCGTTCGCTGTCGACGGCGTCGCCGGAGTACTCGTCATCGTCCTCGTCGTAGTCGTCTTCGTCGTAGTCGTCATACCAGCCCCGGTATCCGTAGCCCTCATCGGCCGGGAACGCGCTGTGCGTCGTCTTGATGTCGGCGAGCGCGAGGACGGCCTCGCAGCCTGCCTTGTCTGCGGCGGTCCGCAGTAGGGCCACCCGGCTCGCGTCCGCGCCTTTCAGCCGCCGCCAGTTCAGCCCGCGGGGCGTGTACTCGTGGTCGAGGAGGTAGACGAGCCGCTTCGGCGGGTCGGTCGCGGGCCCGCCGTAATGGCGGGGCACCGGCGTGCTGAAGTGCTCGCGGAGCAGGTCCGCCAGTTCGGCGGTGGTTCCGTCGTCGCCCTCCGGACGGCTGGTGTCGCCGTGCAGGAGCAGGTTGTACGTGAGCGTGATCCGGTAGCCCCACGTCACCCGGAGAACCTCGTGCCGGCAGTCGGCGTAGAAGGCGACCAGCGACAGCGCCGTCTTCGAACCCCGGTAGGCCTTCCACTCCTCGTTGTGCCCCACCATCAGCTCGCCGCCGGCGTAGCTGGACGGCAGGGTCACCACCAGGGTCCCGACCATCGAGTCGTCTTTCTCGGAGTCCTGGTGGGCGAGGAAGTGCTGGTTCGTCTCATAGACCAGCAGGGAGTGAAGATCGGCCGTCAGCTCGGCAGCGTTCGGTAGCCCTAGCTCTTCTTTTACCGTCGCGAGGATGTCCTTCAGCGCGGCGTCGCTCCACTCGGCACGGACCAGGTGCTTCGGGATCTCCCACGTGTCGCGGACGTCCGGGTCGGTCAGCGTCTGCTCGCCACGGCCGAACCGGGCCGGCCGGCCGAGGCCGAGGAGCTTGCGGGCTTTCGCCGGGGTCACCGGGAACCCGACCGGCCCGAAGCCCTCCACCTCCAGGCTCAGGTCGTCCGTCTTCGCCGCCAGTTCGACGCTGAACGCGGTCTGCGCATCATCGCGCAGCGTCCTGGCCAGCCGGTCACGCGCCGCCGCCACCATGGCCCTGGTCCTCCCGTATCCCTGGAAGCCGTCCTAATCATCTACCGCGACTGTAGTGAACCGCCGTAAGCCGCGCTCGCCTGATGAGGGAGTGTCCGGTCAACGGTGGAACTGGCATCAGCAGTGGTCGGAAGATGCCCTTTCCCCTGCGGCTACGGACGTGACGGCGCGCCGAACCTTCGAAAATCGGACAGTCCCTGACACGGTGCACGGTGGTCGCGGCCTGCTTCGGCAAGCCGGGCAGTTCCTGGACGGCGACGCGCTTGCCGCCGACGTATGTCTGCCGGCCGAGCCGGTCCAGCATCGCTGCATCAGGACGTCGCCCGCTTTCGCCTCTAGCTGCACAGCATCCGGGCGAATTCTTCTGCCGATGGTGTCGGCTCCTCTGGCATGCCTGCCATTGTTCGAGGCCGGAAAATAGCCGAACGGGCCTGGTGCGTGCCTCGCGTAAGGCCCGCCAGTCAGCGGGGCAATCCGCGGGTCAGGTCGGCCAGGTCGATGCTGACGGTGAAGGGACGGCCGGCAGCGAAGGGCCCTGACGCTTTGGCCATCAGGGCGTAACCGCCCTCCCCTAGCTCGAAGACGGTCAGTTCCGGCTGGGGCGGGTCCGGGTTCAGGATCCAGTACGACGGGACGCCGAACCTCTCGTACGCGGCCTTCTTCCTGTTCAGGTCGATGAGCGCGGTGCTGGGTGACCGGATCTCGACCACCAGCAGCGGCGGCTCGGTGAACTTCGCGCCGCCGATCTGGTCCATGCGGACCACCACGAGATCGGGATCGAACTCGGTTTGCGGGCCAAGCATGACGGCGGGCTCGGGCACGACGCAAAGGTCTTCGGGGCAGGCGCTGCTCAGGGTGCCATACAGCCGTCCCGCTACGACCTGATGAATCGTTGTTGGCCGGGGGCTCACGACGAGCGCTCCGCTTAGCAGCTCGTACCGACGGCCGTCATCTGGCATCCGATCCAGCTCGGCGACGGTGAACGGGCGGCCGGCAGCGGGCCAGGCCTCGGCGATCGTCACGACACTCATGGTGCCCCCTTCTGTGCATGACGTCCACTTTCGCAGCGGGCTATGACATTCCTGGGTCCGCTCGACTTGGTGGTGCACGAAGTGCGGCCGTTGAGCAGGCCGTGCTGGCTCACCAGAAGATGGAAGCCGGAGAGGTGTTCGGCCGGATCGTGCTCGTGCCTCGGGCTGAGCCGACCGCAAGGACGGAGTCCTGGCCGACGTACCCCCTGGTGCCCAGCACGTGGCCGATGGCCTCGCCTGCGGGGGTGACCGCTACTAGGGACAGGGCCGGGAGCCAGGCGGGGCCGGCCCGGAGTTCGTCGATCAGCCTGGCCTCGGGCACGACCTGGCTTGGGGGTCGGCCTTGGGCAAATGCGGCGGTGGTGATGGCGCGGATGACGTCGGCGTCGCGCTCGGTCTCGCGCCGGATCAGCACGCTGTCACGATGGCCGGCCGCCGGCCCGGGATGCAACCGGATTTCGCCGCGATCCCCAGCCGCGATCCTGGACGATCCGGTGGTCGTTAGCCATCCCGAGTGGGAGCAGTACCCGACGCCTGTCCACCTGGCCGCCGAATCGGCGCTGGCCCAGGTACCATCATGCGAATGTTCCCGGCGACCTGCTGGCGCGGTCAAGCTCGGTCCGGGCAATGACCGCACCAAGCCTGGCGGCCTACGAATTGTGTCCGTCAGGTACGCGCGGGTGCACAATAGCGGCGCCGGGGAACCGGCCGGGTCACCGCCGACGCCAACGTGTCAGCCCAGGTGGCCAGGCTCCGCCGCGACCTGGACGCCACCGTGGACGAGCTGAAGATCACTCCCGCCCCCGTCAAGCGGCTCGTCGATACCGCCCTGGAACTCGACCACGAACAGCCGCTGAAGCCGGTCATCGACGAGCGCGAACTTGCCGAGGGCCTGTACGAAGTCCCCGCCCTGACCAAGTCGTGGGCCCGGGCCACCCAGGGCTTGCTGGAGAAGCTGGAACGTGAAGGCCAGGAACCCAGGCGGCGCCCAGTCACCTTCGACCAGGCCACGGCCCGGGGTCGGCACGACATCGTGCTCGCTCACCTCGGTCATCCGCTGGTGGACATGTCGGCCCGGCTGCTCCGCGCCACGGTGTGGAGCGGCCAGACCGGCCTGCACCGGGTGACGGCCGTGGTCAGCGACGACCCGGCTGGCGAGCACACCCTGGCCGGGGCGTACTCCCGGTTCGTCGCCGTCGGCGCCGACGGCATCCGTCTCCACGAGGAGGTGCTCTACGCCGGCGGCTGGCTCCGCGACGACGGCACGGCTCGTACCAGCGCAGGACCCGTGGCCTGGGCTTCGATGTCGGCCCACTCCTGGAACCAGCCGTACAGGCGCTGCTTCTGGCCCTTCTTCAGGTGGTCCCATAGGCGGGTCAGCGCGCCGCGGGTGTCCAGTTCGGGTACCGCGTCGAGGCCGGGCGGGAAGTCCCCCGCGGGCGAGGCGATCCTGGTCGCCTCGGAGTTCGCCGCCAATTCGGTCCTGCACAGCGCCTCCCGGTACGGCGGCGCGTTCATCCTGCGCGCTGAGGTCGGTCAGGATCGGCTCCGGATCGAGGTGGAAGATGCCGGAGGGCCGTGGCGTGACGGGCTGCGCGACGACGGGCGGCCGCACGGGTTCGATGTCGTGGCGGCGATCGCCGGGGCGGGGAACTGGGGAGTGGATGGGGATCCCGCGGGCGCGTCGCCTGGGCCAGGCTCGGCGGGTGAGACGCGCGTGAGCAGCGGCCTGGACCGGAGTGGTGGCTAGGGTGAGATGCGTGTCCGGTGAGCTGCTAACCATCGCGTCGCTCAACACACGAGGCATCCCCCTGACCGGCTCGCAACTGGCTGCGCGCTACGCCGTGATCGGCGCCGGGTTTGATGCCGGGGATGCTGACGTGGTCTGTTGCCAGGAGGTGTTCACGTACTGGCACCTGCGGCTGCTGGCCCGCCGGATGCGCTCGTTCCGGCAGGTGAGTTATCGGCCCGCGCCGGCCGGGCCGACCGGCGGTCTGGTCACGTTCTCCCGGCGGCCGGTATCCGGCACGGCGTACCGGCGTTTCGGCTGGCCGCCCCGGGCCCCCGGTGTTCCCCGGGCGTCTCGTTTCCAGGCCAGGCTGAAAGGCGCCCTGGTGACCCGGCTAGCCCGCCCGGGGCTGTGCGTGATCAACACCCATCCGGTGGCCAACCATGACGGTGACTGGTCCAAGGCGAACCGGTTTTATCCGCTGCACCGCGCCCAGCTCGCCGTGCTCGCTCACGTCGCGAACGAGGCCGGACCGCACGCCGTGGTATGCGGGGACTTCAACGTCGCCCGCGAGAGCCCCTTGTTCGGTGAGTTCACGGCGGCCACCGAGCTGGCCGATGCATTCGACGGCGCGTGCCCGCCCACGTTCCGGGCCGAGTATCTTCCGGCGGGCGCGACGCCGCGTTGCATCGATTTCATCCTGACCGCAGGCGGGGTCAAGGTGGAGAGCGCCGCGCTGGTGTTCGCCGAGAAGGAGCCGCTCGGCTACGTCTCCGACCACATCGGACTGCGCGCCCGGCTGTCCCTGACGCCTACCCGGTGATCGCTTCGCGGACGGCGGGGACTATCTCGGTGGCCCAGCGGGCCAGGGCCTCGTCGGCGGGGGTGTCGTCGGTGCTGCGGTAGATGAAGCCGGCCGCGTGGTGCTCGAGGACGGCGGTGGTGAGCTCGTCGACCCACTGCCGGACGGAACCGCCGATCCAGCGGCCGTCCTCGCCCCGGGTGGCGGCAGTTCGCTGGACACTTCGCCGTTCATCGACATCATGCCGCAGGCCGGTCAGGACGGCTCGCACTGCCATCTGCCATCTGCGGTCAACGGACGTGGCGGTACTGTCTCGCCCATGCGTGTCGCCTGCAACAAGCTCGTCCGCGATCAGATCCCGGACATCATCGCCGCAGCCGGGAGACAGCCCTCGACCCGCATCCTGGATCACGCCAGCTATCAGGTTGCGCTGCGAACCAAGCTGCTGGAAGAGGCGCGGGAAGCAGAGGCAGCAGCGGATGAGCAACTGGCCTCGGAACTCGCCGACGTGCTGGAGGTGCGGACACGGCTAAATGAAATGTCGATTTCCGGGGTTCGGCTTGCCCGCACCGTACTGTGCACTGTCAGAGGAGGCTGCGGGGCGGAAAGTTCCGCGCCTCGGTACGATGAGGCCCGTGACAGGGGCGATCAAGCTATGAGCGGTCTGCCGCGTGAGCTGCGGGACTTGATCGAGTCCGGCCCCATGGCTCACCTGAGCAC
>Ga0335069_10003902_pt1 | contig 22362 bp, 16 predicted proteins | sample Lox_Sample_11_FD_206714 | JGI IMG/M metagenome (GOLD analysis project Ga0335069, IMG submission 206714) | Soil microbial communities from Loxahatchee National Wildlife Refuge, Florida, United States - Lox_Sample_1.1 | ecosystem: Environmental > Terrestrial > Soil > Wetlands | place: USA... | reverse complement strand
TCAAGCCGATGATGGTCGACGGCAAGAAACTCTACCAGGTTGGCATTCCCATCCATTGGGGCTACAAAGGGATCTCGGAGGACTTGGATCGCACAGCGAAGATGCCGGCGAACCGGTTGACGCCGACAGTGATCGATCCCAATGCTTACACGCCGGAGTTCAAGGGATTTCTGGTGAAGTTGGAGAAGGTGTGAGGGTAGTGCGGCGCTTTAGCGCCGCGGGAGCGGTTGTTTCTTGGTTTGTCATCCTGAGCGGAGCGACCGTGCAACTGTCCTGACAAGCGCGCATTTTGCGCTTGGCGGGACAGTTGCCCCGGTCGCGGAGTCGAAGGACCGCTATGCTGGCAGGAATTCTCGGTTGTCAGCGTAATTGCACTGTCGCTTCGCTCAGGATGACACAAACGAAATTGTATTCGTGAAATGCGCGCCTGAAGGCGTGCGCCACCCGAGCGGAAATTCAGATTGCAACTGCCGTAAGAAAGGCAGCACATGAGCGATCGCGGCACATTACGAGTTCAGCGAGTCTCGGGCCACCTGGGGCCGGTTCCTGGCGAAGGAACGCAGCGGGAAGACAAAGTCTGCAAGCTGATCGACACCACCACCTGCATTGGCTGCAAGGCATGCGAAGTGGCCTGTGTCGAGTGGAACGACATGCCGTTCCGCGAGACCTACTTCGACAACACCTACCAGACCATGCCGGACACGGCATGGAATTACTGGAACCTGATCAAGTTCAACGAAGATGAGCACTCCGACGGCAGCTTCGCCTGGCTGATGCGCAAGCATCAGTGCATGCACTGCGCCGATCCCGGCTGCCTGCACGCGTGCCCCGCCGACGGCGCCATTGTGCAATACGAGAACGGCATCGTCGATTTCCAGCAGGAGAACTGTATCGGCTGTCAGTTCTGCGTCTCGGGCTGCCCGTTCAATATTCCGAAGTACGATCAAAGCACCAAGAAGGTTTACAAGTGCACGCTCTGCTCCGACAGAGTGGGAGCCGGTCTGGAGCCTGCCTGTATCAAAGCCTGCCCAACGGGCTGCCTGCACTTTGGCACCAAGGACGACATGAAGTTCCTGGCCGAGCAGCGCGCCGCCCAGTTGCGCAATGTCAATGGCTTCAAAGAAGCCGGTGTCTACGATCCGGAAACCATCGGCGGCACCAGCGTCATCTACGTCCTGCACAACATCAACAAGACCGAAGCCTACGGCAACCTTCCACAAAACCCGCGGATTTCGACGGCATTCACCATCTGGAAAGACTGGTTCAAGCCCATCGGGTTGTTTGGCGCGATGCTGGGCTTTGTCGGCGTGGTGATGCACTACGTCTTCGAAGGGCCGCGGCGGGCGCAGCCGCTGCCACCGATCAAGAGAATCGAACCGCCTCCACCACCGGGCGACAGAACCATTGGGAAGGAGAACTAGATGGCAAGCTCATCCAACGTTTTCGTGCATCGGCCCAATGCCATCGATCGCCTCGGCCAGACCGTCGTCTACGAGGGCGAGTTGCTGCGTCATCCGGTGTACACGCGCTTCCTGCACTGGATGGTCGGCATCTTCTTCTTCCTGGCGCTGCTCTCCGGCTTTGCGATTTACTTGCCGTGGATCTTCCGCTTCTTCGCCCCGCTTTTCGGCGGCGGAGCCATGACGCGGTTCCTGCATCCGTGGTTCGGGCTCGGCTTCGTCTTCTTCTTCGCGCTGCAGGCCATCAACTGGCTGGGCGTAATGCGCTGGACCGATGCCGACTCGCGCTGGATGAAGCACATCAAGACCTACGTCACCCGCAGCGATGCCGTCGAGTCGCCGGAGACCGGCTTCTTCAACGCCGGCCAGAAGCTGCAGTTCTGGGAGATCGTCTGCGGCTCGATCGCCTTCGTGATCACCGGCGTAATCATGTGGTTCCCAACGACGTTTGGCCGCGTGCTGGTGTCGATTTCCTACGTGATCCACGACATCTCGGCGCTGGTCATGCTGTTCGGAATCTTCTTCCACATCTACCTGAGCACCTTTGGCGAGCCGGGTACGATACAGGCGATGACTCGCGGCACGGTGTCGGAATCATGGGGCTGGACGCATCATCCCGCGTGGTACAAGGCGGTGACAGGACGCGATCCGCAACAGGCGTTGCACGAAGCCGAGCGCAAGCTGGCCGAGCACAACTACCCGCCCCCGCCGCCAAGGGCGTTGTAGCTCCAAAATCGGTTTCACCACGGAAGCACGGAATACACGGAAAAATCGAAAATTAAAAACAATTCCGTGTATTCCGTGCTTCCGTGGTGAATTCTCAGAGCGTCGGCATCACAACGCGCCGTCCCTCGATCCTGTAATTGCCTTCCAGCAAAATCCCAATCGCCTCGGAATACGCAACGTGTTCCTGTTCCAGAATGCGGACCGCCAGCGTGTGTTCGTCGTCGCTGTCGAGCACGGGCACGACTTTCTGCACGATGATCGCGCCGTGGTCGAGGTTCTCGTCCACAAAATGCACCGTGCAGCCGGAAACCTTCACCCCGTAATCGAAGGCCTGCTTTTGCGCGTCGAGTCCGGGAAACGCCGGCAGCAGCGCGGGATGGATGTTGAGGATGCGATTGGGAAACTGCTGCACGAACCATGGCGACAGCAGACGCATGTATCCGGCGAGGCAGACCAGATCGACCTGATGCTCGCGCAGCGCCGCAACGACCTCGCGGTCGTGCTCCTCGCGCACTTTGCCCTTGGACGGGATGATCAGCGCGTTCAGCCCGCGTCGGCGCGCCGATTCAATGCCCGGCGCGTCCACCCGGTTGGAGATGACGATCGCGATCGTAGCCTCGAGCGCTCCCGACTGGATGTTGTCGGCGATGGCCTCGAAGTTCGACCCACGCCCGGAAAGCAGGATGCCGAGGTTGCGATGGGGCCGGGGATTCTTGCTGGATGGGGGCACGCGCCGATAGTAAAGCGGGAATAGCGAACGCGCAATGACTCGTCGGAACCGCCTTGGGGCGCAAAAAATCCGCTTTCCCGCTTTTGAACCATTTACTTTCGATCCGCCATTTGGGACACATGCGGACGGCCAAAATGGGTGTACAATCGTGCCACTTCAGAGGCAAGTCAGGATTCCAGGCGACCCATTGCGAATAGCTTCAGGGCGACTCAAGGAGGAGTGGCAGTGGCAACTTCAGGGATGTCTCCTAAAGATTCCGACTCAAACCAGAACCGCGCCGAGGACCCAGCAACGATGGCGACCACCGTCACGGCATCCCCGCAGACCCAGCACACCGGCAAGCGTCTCGGCGACTACGAGATCGTTCGCGAACTGGGACACGGCGGCATGGGCCAGGTCTATCTCGTGCGCAATGTGATCTCCGATCGCGTCGAAGCCATGAAAGTCCTGCTCCCCGATCTGGCGCAGCAGGGTGAACTGGCGGCTCGCTTCATGCGGGAGATCAAGGTGCTGGCCAGCCTGGAACATCCCAACATCGCGCAGCTCCGCACTGCGTTCACCGCGGAAAATCAGTTGGTGATGATCATGGAGTACGTGGAGGGCGAAACTCTCTCCCGCCGCCTGGAGCACGGCGCTTTCAGCGTTCCGGACACAGTGAACTATGTCGCGCAGGTGCTTACCGCGTTGAGCTACGCGCATGGCAAGGGCATCATTCATCGCGACATCAAGCCGGCGAACATGATGCTCACGACGCAAGGCGTAGTGAAGCTGATGGACTTCGGCATCGCGCGCTCCTCGAGCGATATCGGCATGACGGTTACGGGCACGACGATGGGCTCGCTCGACTACATGTCGCCTGAGCAGGTGAAGGCAGAGCGGACGGACGCGCGCTCCGACCTGTATTCGGTGGGGGTGTCGCTGTATGAGATGGTCACCGGGCACCGCATGTTCTCGGCGACCAGCAGCTACTCCGTCATGGAGGCGCACGTTAAGGAGATTCCGCGCGCGCCCATCGAAGTGCAGCCCGGCATGCCGAAGCCGCTGAGCGACATCATCATGATGGCGGTCGCCAAAGATCCGGCACAGCGCTTCCAGACCGCCGACGCTTTGCGCAATGCGTTGTCGCAGGTAGCAGGCGCGCCGATGCTTCCACCGATGGAGGCCCGGTCCGCTCCGACGCCCATGCCTCCCGCGCCTGTGGCCCATCCCACAGCTCCCACCACTCTGCCACGCGTGGCTCCCACGCCGACTCCGGTTCCGGCTCCCTATACGACCACGCCACCGCAGCCGGCACGCGGTGGGCGCCATATTGGCTGGATCGTTGTCGCAGCCATCGTGGTGCTGGTCGCGGTCTTCGGCGGCACGCAGGTTTACCGCTCGTCGCACAAAAATGCGGCGGTCGAGACGGCCACTCCGACGCCCCCGGCGAGCACCGCTCCGCAGCCTCCGGCCGCTACCACTCCGAGCGAAGCGCCTGCAGCCGCGGCTCCAGCGACTCCCGAACCGCAGCCGGCTCCCAGAGGGCACTCAGCGGGCGGCAATGCACAAGCAGAGCCTGCGCCTCCTCCCGGACCAACTCCGGAGGAGATTGCCGCTCAGAAGAAGCTGATGGACGACATGGAGAATGAAATGGACCATCTCGACAGCCGTGCCGCGGCCATCGAGAGCAGCCTGGATGCGATGGAGCAGCAGATGCACCAGAGCGGCCTGGGGCTGCGGGGCGATATCGTCGAAGCGCGAAGCACGATGCGCAACGACCTCGCCAAAGCGAAGCAGGCGCTGGAAGGCGCCGACACCGACCGCGCTCGTAAGTATATGGACCAGGCTCAGCATCAAGTTTCGAAGTTGGAGGACTATCTCGGAAGGCGGTAACAGAAATCTGCAAAAGAGATCTCGTCTGCTGAGAGGGGAGAAACTATAATGCGAAAGGTTCGTCTAATTCAATACACATGAGTTTCGCCCCGCAGCAATCCCAGGAAGTGAACAACGACACATCGCCTGAGCAGCCGCAGCGCGGCAAACCGGGCTTCTCCGGCTGGGTGCGGGACGTCGCCATCTCGCTGGCTGTTTCCGCGTTCTTCATCATCTTCCTGTACCAACCGGTGAAGGTGGAAGGCACCAGCATGATGCCCACGCTCCAGGACCAGGAGCGCGTTTTCATCAACAAGTTTGTTTACAAGCTGGAGCCGATCGAACGCGGCGACGTCATCGTCTTCCGCTATCCCCGCGATCCCTCGAAGAGCTACATCAAGCGCGTGATTGCCGTCGCCGGTGACCACGTGCAGATCGAAGCGGGCGTGGTGTTCGTCGATGGCAAGCCTCTGCGCGAGGATTACGTTCCCCGCATGTACGAAGACGTGCGCTCCTATCCGGAAATCGTGGTGCCGCCGCACAGTTACTTCGTGCTCGGCGACCATCGCAACCTCTCCAATGACAGCCGCGACTTCGGGCCGGTGGACGAGAGCTTCATCTACGGCAAAGCCGTGTTCGGGTATTGGCCCGTGGCCAAGTTGGGGACACTGCGGTAAGGCTGCGCTTCGCTGCTCGCTCTTCGCTTTTTGCCGGAACGACTGATCCTCTGGAACGCATCAATAGACAAGGCCCGCCTGTGTCATGCAGCGAAGGACAACCCCGGCGTTCGGGCATGTCCGCATCTTGCTGAATCTGATCTCCGACTGGTCAATGCTCCCGTCCCGCAAGGCGGGACAGTTCAATCCAGCCCAGGACGGAGCGCAGCGGAGTCCTGGGTACGGGACCCATTTTGATCTCGCGTCCCGGCAGGGACCGCACGGGGGAACGTGCCATGCATCACTGCAAACAACGCCGGATTACCAATAATCCCACCCCATGTCGCACACCCACGCGTCTGTCCTTGTTCATTGCGTCTTCAGCACCAAGCAACGCCTGAATCTGATTCCTGATCCCGACGCGCTGTGGCGCTACATGGCCGTTGTCGCGCGCGATCACAAGGTCACGCTACTCGCCGCTGGAGGCACAAAGAACCATACGCATCTGTTGTTGCGGGTCCCGCCAATTGCCCCATTGGCGAAAATCATCCAGGAGCTGAAGGCGAGCAGTTCGCGCTGGCTACGCGAACATGGGCATCGATTCACATGGCAGGAGGGGTACGGCGCGTTCAGCATCAGTCAGGCGCAGCGGCAGACCGTAATCGATTACATTTCGAATCAACACGAGCACCACAAAAAATGGACGTTCGAGCAGGAGTTCATGACGCTCTTGCAACGCTCCGGTGCGGAATTCGACCCGCGATTTGTGTTTGGGTGAACCCCAGTGGCGTCCCTGCCGGGACGCCAACTCATAGATATACGCGAACCCAGGACTCCGGCCGCCACGGCGGCCTCCGTCCTGGGCTGGACTGAGCTGTCCCGCAAGGCGGGACGGGTGCATTGGCGGGTTTTGCGACGTGTGATATCGCGCGCAAGGTCAGAGCTGGAACATTCCGATCATGCGCCCCCTATTCGTACCGCAGCGCCACCATCGGATCGACCATTGATGCGCGCCTTGCGGGGAAATAATTTGCCAGCAGCGCGACGGCGGCGAGCAAAATCGTAATCCCCGCCAGCGACACCGGATCGTAGGCGCTGATGCCGAACAGCAGGCCTGCCATCAGGTGCGTGAGGGTCAAAGCCAGGAGAAGGCCTGCAACGACGCCACCGAGCGCCAGTACCATTCCCTGACGCACCACGAGTTTCAGCACGTCCGCGCGTTGCGCCCCCAAGGCCATGCGCACGCCGATCTCGCGTACGCGCTGGCTGACGAAGTACGCCATGACGCCGTAGATACCGATTGCCGCCAGCAATAGCGCGGTCGCGGCAAACGCCGCCAGCACCTGCATCGCAAAGCGGCGTGCCGCCAACGAATCCGCGATCACGCCGCGCAGCGACCGCACGGCGAACACCGGCAGGTCAGGATCGACGGACTGGATCGCGCGCCGCACCGGTTCCTCCAGCGCCTCAGGGGCCGCGCTGGTGCGAATGTAGAACAAGATGTTGTTCAGCCCGGCCTGTCTCGTGGAAAGGTAGATGTGCGGCGTGTACGGCGCGTCCAGTCCATCGCCGCGACTGCGCCCCACCACGCCGACAATGCGCCGCAGCGGTGACTTTGGCCCGAATTGTGGAAAGCGAAGCTGCTTGCCGAGCGGGTCTTCGTTGGCAAAGAATTTCTCCGCCGCGGTTTCGTCGATCAGCGCAACTGGTTCGCCTTTATCGTCGTCAGCCTCAGTGAAGCCGCGGCCGCGCACGATCGGCGTTCCCAGCACGCGAAACAGATCGGCAGAGGCGAGGCCAATCTCCGCCGTCGGCGACTCTCCGGCCGTGTTCAGACGGCCTTGCACTTCGAAGCTGATGGAATTGCGCAGTTCGCCGAAGGCTGTATTCAGACCGCCAATTCCGACCCCGGTCACGCCGGGTATCGCGCTCAGCCGCCGTTGCACCTCAGCGAGAAAGACGTTGCGCTTCTGCTGATTGGGGTACGGATTGTTCTTGGGAACGTTGGGCACGGGCAGCCACACGCGCGCGGTCACCAGGTTGTCGGCATTGAAGCCCGGCTGCACTTGCAGCACCTTCCAGAAGCTGCGGAGCAAAAGTCCGGCGCCGACCAGAAGAATCAGCGACAGCGCGAACTCCGAGATCACCAGGATGGCGAGGGAGCGCTGCTGGCGTGCGCCAACGCCCACGCCGCGCGCGCCCTGGTTGAGTTTGTCCAGCACACGATGGTCGGACAGCTGAATTGCGGGCGCGATACCGAACAGCAGTCCCGTCAGCAGCGAGATCGCGAGCGCAAACAGCAGCGCGGTGCCATTGAGCTTGATCTCCGAAACCCGCGGCAGCGTCGAAGGCACCATGGTCAGCAGCAGGCTCTTCAGCGCGTAGCTGACGGGAATGGCCAGCGCGCCGCCGCATAACGCCAGCAGCACGCTCTCGGTCAGCGTCTGCCGCACCAGTCGCCACGTACTGGCGCCGAGCGCCTGACGCACTGCAACCTCACGGTGGCGCATCGCCGAGCGCGCCAGCAGCAGGCTGGCGATGTTGACGCAGGCGATGAGCAGCACGGCGCCTACCGCCGCCAGCAGCAGGAATAGCATCAGGCTCGTCTTGCCAACCAGTTCCTCCTGCAGCGGTACGAGGCGCAGCCGCCACTGCGCGCGTGCCGGATAGTCCGGCGGATACTGCGCCTCGAGATGTGCAGCGAAGGCATCGAGCTCCGACTGCGCCTGCCGCACCGTCAGCCCCGGCTTCAGCCGTGCGATCGCTCCGGGAATGAAGCGCAGCGTGCGCACCGGAGGCTTAGGAAACGGATCGGCAGCGAACCCCGTCGCGCACCATACCTCCACATCCTGCTGGAGCGTGCGTCCCGGATGGTGAAAGTCCGGCGGCATCACTCCGATCACGGTGTAGAGGTCCATGTCCAGCCGGAACGTCTTGCCGAGAACGTTGGGGTCGCCGCCGAACATCCTGTGCCAGGCGCTATCGCTGATGACCGCATATTCCGAGAAGCCCTGGCGGAAGTCGCTGGCGTTGAAGACGCGGCCCAATTGCGGTGAAGCATGCAGCAGCGTGAAATAGTTGAAGCTGACCGCGTTGGCTTCGACGCGAAACGGTTTCTCCCGGCCGGTGATGTTCGAGTTGATCGGCCAGATGGCGGAGATATCGTCGAAGACGCCGGAATTCTGCTGTAAGTCCTGGAGCTCCGGCTGCGATACGCCGAGGTCGAGAAGGTTGAGCCCCGGCATGTCGGCCTTTACGGCGACGAGTTGCTCGGGATGCGCGAACGGCAAAGGCCGCAGTAACACGGCATCGACGACGGAGAACAGCGCGGTGTTGGCGCCCACTCCTAGCGCGAGCGTGAGCACGACAACAATGGTCAGCCCGCGGCTCTTCCCCAGCAGGCGCAATCCGTAGCGAATGTCTTGCAGCAACGTTGCCATGCCTCACCCCGTCTCTGCGCGAGCAACCCAACCCTGATTCTCGCAAGTTTCTACCTTGGACGGACGATCGGCAATGAAGTTGCGCGGACAGCGTCGATTGTTGGGACTAACCGCTCGATTGCAACGGGAAACAGCAGTGGGGATGGCTCGATGGAGGGGTAGCCGCAGCGGGGCGTGCCATTGACTCGCGCATCTCGATGAGTCAGGCAATCGTCGCAACGGTCCCTGGTCAGCCGCATCCACCCTTCCTGCTAAGCTCGTGGCATGGGACCCGCAACCCCAGATGCAATCACGATTCGCCCGGCGGTCGCAGACGACGCTGACGCTATCACCCGCGTCTATCTCGAAAGCGCGGAGCATCACGCCCGCATTGACCCGGAACGCTGTTGGATTCCCCCAGCCGACGCAATATCGGCGCGCTACCGCGAAGGGCGGCAGCATCCGCCCGACGTCGAGCAATCCATCACTCTGGTCGCGGAAATCGATGGCGAAATCGTGGGATTCGTCGATGTCCGGCTTGAGCGGTCGCCGGATCCCATGCTCCGGGACTTCCTCTACTGCCACATCGCGGAGATCGCGGTAAGCTCCCGGCAGCAGAGTCGGGGCATCGGTGGACAGCTGCTGCAAGCGGCGGAGGACTGGGGGCGGCGGCAAGGTGCGGAGTTCGCGTCCCTGGATTATCTCGTCGCGAACGCGCGCGCCGGCCTGCTTTATCAGCGCATGGGCTATGGTGTAGCCGCTATGAAGGCGGTCAAGCGGTTATAGTCGCGTGCAACGCGCATTTTACGTGCACAAGCCTCATCCGCGTCGACCCGTTGCACATGGGTGCCATCCATTTCGGGAACTGCGGTTACCTTCGTTTGCCGAGGCGGCGTTTCTGGCTCGCACCGGTCTGGGTGGCGTGACTAGACTGAAGCTGCGGATCCAGAATCCGGCGCGCGCGTCCAATGAGGGCGCGACGGCGGTACGATCTTTGAAAAGTCAGCGCTATCTTCGCATCCCGCTGCTGGCGAGGCGTGAAACCGTTGTAAGCCCTTATTCCGCAATATTATGGCTATAAGTCATGCGGCATCAATATTTTACGGGATATTGTTGCGGTAAAGTCTTTCAGCTCAAGATTTTGCAGATCAGGTAAGGGGGGGAGGGGGTATACCTGCGGCGGGCGTGATGTTCGTTTGGGCCGCGAGGCGAAGCGCAGTCCCGAACGGTTCTTCGGGAGTGGTCGGGCCCGATGTTGCGTTCAGATCGCCTGGCGCCGGCGGCGAAGGATGTAGTGCCTGCCGTTCGCTGAACACCTCTTCCGCCCGTGCTATCCTGCGCGCCGAATGACGTTGCGAACCACCGTAGTTTTCGGTTTGATCACCGCGGTCTTAGGCTCGGTCAGCGCCTGCGCCAGCGTGGCTGGTCTTCTGATCTCGACGACGGGCACTCTGGTGGTTCGGATCTGTTCCACAACCACTTCCTTCGCCGGCTGCTGCACTGCTGATTTCTGCTTCTTTCGCACCACACGGGTCTTCTGCTGCTTCATCTGGCCCTCCCGCTGTAACTCTTAGATGCATGGGGAGGGGAACTCGCAAATGGATACCGGCAACGCTAGAAGCTAGGGTTGGCGACTTCTGAGCTCCCGCAGGTATCGAATTTTCTTGCGCACGTAACCGGCATAGATGACGTTGAGCCGCCGGCACAGCGCGCCGTGGAAGATTCCGCCGCGGACCGTTTGGCGGTAGAAGAACGTCCAGGGTGGGCTGAGGAGTTCGTTGAGGCTGCTCGCGCGCCACGCAGTGTTTTCGTGCTCGAAGTAATGTTGAGCGCTGAGCCGAGCGTAGTGGTCCATGGTCGCGGCAAACTGCTGCACGTCTTTGTAGGCGTAATGCAGCATGTCGTTCTTAAGCTGCGCGACGCGGCCGTCGACCTTGATCGACTCGTGCACGATGCGTGGAGCGAAGCGTCCCTTGCCGCGTCGGATCAGCCGCAACTGGGCGTCGGGATAAAAGCCTCCACCGCGGACCGGCGAGTCGCCGATGAACAGCACGCGAGGAATTTTGAATCCGGCGATGTCGTCCGGAATACCGTGCTGGAGCAGCGTGCGGATTTCAGCCTGCAATGCTGGTGTAAGGACTTCGTCGGCGTCGAGGCTGAGGATCCACTCGCCGGAGGCAAGATCGAGCGCTTTATTCTTCTGCTCGGAGTAGCCCAGCCACGACTGATGAACGAAGCGCACGCCGAACGTCTTGGCGATATCGGGCGTGCGATCGGTCGAGCCGCTGTCGAGGAACACGATTTCGTCGGCGAGATCGACGACCGACTGCAGGACCTGCGCAATCGTTCGCTCTTCATTCTGCGCGACGATGGTGACCGACAGCGGCGGTCCGCCGGTTTTGGTTGGCATACGATTCGCCGATGCGCTGGAGGGCGAAGCGGCAGTTTGCGGCGCTGACAATATGCTCAGCCTTCGTACGCTGTCTGGCCGCGCAGCCGCTTCAGAAACGAGCTGACGCCGTGGCGCAAGCGCTCGCGGCGCATGTAGCCGGAGCTGTTTACCCAGTTGAATTGCAGGCTCATGCGCTTGCCCTCGAACGGGTGGTGTCCATGCCAGGAGCGCTCGCTGCGCTTAAAGATGATGAGGCTGCCCATCGTGGGCGCGACTTCCGCGGCGTAATCGTCGAGCTTGTTCGATCGCAACAGCCGCAGCCGTCCGCCGTCGCTGGTCCATTCCGGATTCAGGTACAGCAAGACGGTGATGACCTTGTTGGTCGAGTCGGTGTGGATCTGCCCATCGGAGCTGTCGCACCAGCCGCGCACCGTCAGCATGGTGGGATATTGCGACAGATCCAGCGAAAACTTCTCGCTGACAACGCGCGCAAAGTCTGCGCTGAACAACTCGGAAGCCAACTGCGCGAACGCGGGACCGTACTGCAGCGATGCCAGAGGGAAACTTCCGTGACGGTCGATGGCGGGAAAATCAGCGACGATGGAAGCTTTGTGTTCAGGCCGCAGGACATCGTCGACCAGAAGATATTCGTATGGTTCGGTCTGCAGCTGCACGGCTGCCAGCTTATCGAGATTCAGCATGGCAGCCCTTGCGAGGGAGAGCGTAATTTGCGGCGTGTGCGTTGCGATCTGCGGCATCTAATTCACCGTCGTGGTGCGCGTGGTTTCGAAGCGGACGCCCGCCTCATTCAGGGCAGCGAGCAACGATTGCAATACCTCGCCCGGTTGGATTCTGAGCATACATTCGCGCGTGCCGAGAGGGCAAACCCGCTTATGGCAGGGCTGACAAGACAGCTGGGTCGAGAGCAAGCGGATGTGCGGGCTGCCGATCGGCGGGGTCCTGCGATAGCCTGTTGGCCCGTAGATGCCGATCAGTACCGGCACGCCGACCGCGCCGGCGATGTGCAGCGGCGCGCTGTCAGGTCCGACGGCTGCTTGCACGTGCTCGTAGAGCGCATACATATCGGCAATCGGTACCTTGCCACAGACGTCGACAACGCGCCCAGCAAGCTGTGCGGCCGGGATGTCGAGCAGGATGCGTTCGGTCAGCCTGGCATCTGCGGGAGCGCCCTGAAACAACACGTTCAGATCGGTTTCCGCGAGCAGCCGCGAAACCAGCTCGGTCCAGTATTCCTCAGGCCAGTGTTTGCTGGGCCATTGCGTCGCGGGAGATATGGCGACCACCGGAGCCTTCGACGCAAACGCGTTTTTGAGCACTGCGCTGACTCGCTGACGGGTCGCGTCGGGGACAGCCGGAGGCTGCACTGTGTAATGCAAATCCTTGGCGCCGATCGCGCGCGCCAGCTGGCCCATGTGCTCCAGATGAAAGGTCGCAGGATCCCAGTATTCGTCGCGACGGATCAGCTGTTCGGTGTAGAAGATGGTGCTGAACTCGCGTCCGTGCTTGTAGCCAACGCGGCGCTGAATGCCCGCGAGAAGAGGGAGCAGCGCGGTCTTGAATAGGCCCTGAGCGTCGATGGCAACGTCGTATCCAACCGCTCGCACTTCGTTCACGAAGGCCCGGAAGTCGCGGATTGCAGCGGGCCATTGCTGTGGGCGGGTAATGGCTCGCGACCAGCGCTTGCGCGAACAGCGATGAAGGTAATCGAGAGCTGGGTGGCCCTCGACCACCGGCGCGAGCTCGGTATCGATGGCCCAGCCGATTTTGGCCTGGGGGAAACTGTCGCGCAGCATGGAGAGCACAGGCAAGGTTTGGACTACGTCGCCCAAAGCGCTGAAACGTACCAGCAATATTTTGTTGGGGGTGCTTGGTCGCAATCAACAGTCCTGGAGCGTGCTCGCGACGACCGATATCTCGCCAGCGACGGCGAGGCGGCGGTCGCTACTACGATTCTAGTTGCCTGTTGAGTGAAGCGCCAGATCGCAGCCAAGAGCCGTTCCGCTGCTGGATGGCGGTCAGTTTTGAGAAAGACTGCTCACAAAGCCACTGAGGCTGCGTATAATAACTAGCGGGGTGCAGTGCCGGATTTGAAAGTTCGAATCAAACGAAGCAAGATACTGCGGGTCGCAGTGCCAGTGACGTTCTGTGTGCTGGTGTTCTTCTTCGCTTTGCATGCCAAGACCGCAGTCTACGGCGGCGCTGCTCGGGCACACGAAACCCCGTCAACGGCGAGCAAGTTGTGGGTCAGCGGGCAGAAAATGGAAGCTCGCGTTGTGCCGCCGGAAAGCGCGCCGTTGTTCTGGGCTGTGTTTCTGGGCCTGCTCGGCTTGTGTTTGCTGAGCCAGCCGCGCGTTCAGAACGTCCTCGTTGTTCCTTCCCCAAGCAATCTTCGCTTACGGCATCTGCGCCGGTTCCTACGTCCGCCTCCGGCCCAGAGCTGATTTTTCATCATCTTTTCATATCGGTTTTACAGGGTCGTTCTAGAGATTGACCCAGGGTCTTTGTAGTACGGGCTGAGGTTTGGTGCTGATCGGCATCAACGCCACATTTCCGTGCTGCCAGCACAAGGAAGGCACATGCCGGTTTCTGATGAAGTTTCCGATGAAGTTCACTCTTCCACTGCTCGCAGGCGCAAATTAATCATCCTGAGCGGCGTTCTGCTCTGTCTGGTGGTTGCGGGCTTCGCTGTCAGCCGGTTGCGAGCCGGCGGCGATTCCGCGCGCAGTACCGCTGAGGCGAGTACAAGCGCGGTCTATGCGGCGGTCGCTCCCGTCAAGCGCGAGACAGTGGCCAACTCGCTCTCAATTGCGGGTCAGTTCATTCCCTATCAGAATGTCGAGCTACACGCCAAGGTCGCAGGGTATATCAAGAACATCTATGTCGATATCGGCGATCACGTGCATCAGGGAGAGGTGCTGGCGGTGTTGGAGATCCCCGAGCTCGTCGCCCAGGTCGATGAGGCGAAGGCCGCGGTGCACCACGCCGAGGAAGAGATCCAGCGCGCCCATAGCGATGTCTCCCGCGCCGAGGCCGATAGCGTGGCCCTGCACTCGAATGCCGTGCGTCTGATCAATACCAACAAAGTACGGCCCGGCTTGATTGCACAGCAGGAACTCGACGATGCGACCGCGAAGGACCGTGCTTCCCAGGCTCAAGTGGACGCGAGTAAGTCGGCACTGGCGGCGGCAAAACAGCAGCTCGCGGTAGCCGTAGCCAATCAGCAGCACTACTCTGCCTTGAGCGATTACTCCAAGATCATCGCGCCCTACGATGGGGTGGTGACCTGGCGATATGCCGATACCGGATCGCTGGTCCAGGCAGGAACCTCCACCAGCACCGGCATGCCGGTTGTGACCCTGGCGCAAGTGAACACTCTGCGGCTGCGAATTCCTGTACCCGAATCGCTGGCCGCCAAAGTGAAGGTCGGCGACTCCGCCGACGTCCACGTGCAGGCGACTGGCGAGCACTTCACCGGCAAGGTGACGCGCTTCACCGATGCGCTCGATCCCTCGACCCGCACCATGCAAGTGGAAGTTGACGTTCCCAATCCTAACTATCATCTGCAGGCGGGGATGTACGCCGACGTAAACCTGCTGGCTAACAGCCGACCCGACGCGCTCACGATTCCAGTGACCTCAATCCTGCGCTCCGAAAACAAGACCAGCGTGCTAGTGGTTGACCCGGAGGACCGGGTCCAGGTGCGACAGGTTCAGCTAGGCGTCGAGAGTCCCAACCGGGTTGAGGTCCTCAGCGGGTTGAACGAGGGCGAGAAGGTTATCGTCGGCAATCTCGGTAGCTATCAGGCGGGCGAGGTAGTCAAACCGAAGCACGCCATCTTCACTACTGCCGACAATTTTTCCGGCACGGAGTAGACCCGTGCGGAGCGTAGTGAGACGAGTTAGTCAATGCTGCCGGAACAAGAACATTGTCATCACAGCGGACGAGGGATCCGCTTTCTTCGCGAACCACCATGAGTGTCGCAGGACGGGCTGAGTCGGCGAGTGGGACCGATCAAACCCCCGCGGACGGACAGCAGATCCCTCGCCCTGGCGGGCTTGTGATGACAATTTTCTAGCCCGGACAGTATCGGCGCATTCAAAGGCTCTTTATGTCGAGTTTTGCCATTAAGTATCCGTTTTTCGTTCTGATGTTGTGCCTGGCGATCATCGTCGTAGGCGTGACGACGATTTTCCGCATGCCTGTGGACCTGTTTCCGCCCATCGACATACCGGTGGTGGTCGTGGCTACCTTTTACAACGGTATGCCTCCACAGCAGGTCGAGGCGAACATCACCGACACCTTCGAGCGTTTCTTCACGCTGGGCAGCAACATCGACCACATTGAATCGCGCTCCCTGACCGGCGTGAGTCTCATCAGGGTCTACTTCCAACCCGGTACCGATCCCGACGCAGCGGTCAGTGAAATTGCCAACCTTGCCATGGCTGATCTGCGAAGACTGCCGCAAGGAACGCTGCCGCCCGTGGTGTTGAAGTTCGACGCCTCCAGCCTGCCGGTCTGCCTGGTCACGCTGAAAGGCCAGGGCCTCAACGAGACGCAGCTGCATGACCTGGGACAGTTCGATGTGCGTAACCAGATTGCGAATGTGCCCGGCGCATCGGTCCCGCAGCCTTATGGGGGCAAGTACCGCCAGATCCAGTTCTATATCGATCCGGTGAAGCTGGAAGCGGCACAGATGAGCCCGATGGACGTGGTGCATGTGGTGAACGATGCCAACAAGATCCTGCCTGCCGGCGACGTGCGCATCGGTCCCAAGGACTACAACATTTACAGCAACAGCCAGCTGCCGACTGTTTCCCAGATGAATGATGTTCCGCTGAAGGCGATCGGCAACAACGTGCTGCGCTTCGGCGATGTCGGGCACGCGGAAGATGCCTCAGCCATTCAGTACAACATCGTTCGCGTGGATGGGCAGAAGTCGGTCTACCTGCCGATTCTCAAGCAGGGCGGCAACAGCAACACCATTCAGATCGTGGACGGCGTACGCCAGCGCATCAAACACCTGCTGGATGTGCCCAAGTCGCTGGTGACGAACGTTGTCTTCGATCAATCGCAGTACGTGAAGACGGCCGTGGAGAACGTGCTGCGCGAGGGCGGCATCGGTCTGGTGCTGACCGCGCTGATGATTCTTATCTTCCTGGGCTCGTTCCGTGGCACGATTTCCGTGTTGATTTCGATCCCGGTTTCCTGTCTGGCTGCGTTCCTGCTGCTCAATGCGTTTGGCGGCACCATCAATACGATGGTGCTTGGGGGACTGGCGCTGGTGCTGTCGCGACTTATCGACAACTCCGTCGTCGTGCTGGAGAACATCTTCCGCCACATGGAGGAGGGCGAAGACGCGATCACCGCGTCGGAGCGGGGTGGAAAAGAAGTCGAGCTTGCGGTGCTGGCCGCGACGTTTACGACCGGCATCGTCTTCTTCCCGGTGGTGTTTCTCTATGGCGTCAGCAAGTACTTGTTCACCGCACTGGCGTTAGGCGTGGTGCTTGCGTTGGCTGCCTCCTATCTGGTGGCGATGACGGTTGTCCCGTTATTCTGCGCCAAGTTCATCAAGGTGGCGCACGGTCAGGGCGGGCATCAGAAAACGAAATCACTGTTTGGTAAGGTCGTTGCCGGCTTCAACCACCACTACAACCGGATGCTGGCGCAGTACGACTATGCGGTGGACAAGGCGCTCAATCGTCCCCTTGCCACGGTGATCATCATCATGGCGAGCTTTGTCGTGAGCCTCGCGTTCTTCCCGCTGCTCGGGCTGGCATTTTTCCCTCGCACCGATCCCGGGCAGTTCGTGATCAGTGTAAAGGCGCCCGCGGGCTCGCGGCTGGAGATGACCAACGAGTACATCGCGCGCGTGGAGGACAATGTTCGCGAAGTCGTCGCGCCCCACGATCTCCGCATGATCGTCTCCAATATCGGCATGACGCCTGATCTATCGGCCATTTACACCAGCAACTCCGCCCAGGATACCGCGTTTGTGCAGGTGAGCCTGAACGAGGAACACAAGACCAGCACCTTCGCCTACATGGACCGTGTGCGTCGCAAGCTCACCTCCGATCTGCCCGAGGTGGCAACTTACTTCCAGACCGGCGGCCTGGTGGATTCAGTGGTGAACATGGGCATGCCGGCGCCGATTGATATTCAGGTGACGGGCAACAATCAGCATGCGGCGTACGAAGTGGCTAGCGAGATGGCGGCCAAGCTGCGTGGCATGCATGATGTGAGCGATGCACTCATCCCGCAGGACCTGGATTACCCGGGCATTCAGCTGAACGTGCGGCGCGAGATGGCTGCGCGCCTGGGAATGACCGCCACCGACGTAGTCGACAACGTGGTGACGGCACTCACTTCCAACGGCATGATTGCGCCCAGCTACTGGGTCGACCCACACAGCGGCAATAACTACTTCCTCACGGTGCAGTACACGAATCATCAGCTGGGTACCATGAGTATGGAGGATTTCAAACAGATTCCGCTGCATGCCAAGGACAACAGCAGCACCACCATGCTGGAGAACGTGGCCGACATCAAGCTGATCAACACGCCGACTGAAGTCGATCACTACCAGCTGTTCCGCAAGATCGACGTCTATGTTTCGCCGCGCGGCGAAGATCTGGGTGCCCTGGCGAGCAAGGTGCAAAAGCTGATCGACAACACCAAGCTGCCGCCCAACATTCGCGTCGAAATGCGCGGCTCGGTGAACGCCATGCATCAGTCGTTCCTGAGCTTCGGCGTGGGACTGTTGCTGGCTATCGTCCTTGTCTATCTCATCCTGATGGCACAGTTCGCCTCGTTCGTCGATCCGTTCATCATTCTGCTGGCGATTCCGTCGGGTATCACGGGGGTAATCCTGTTCCTGTGGGTCACCGGCACGACGCTCAATGTTATGTCGCTGATGGGCGTACTGATGATGACCGGCATCGTGGTGTCGAACAGCATTCTGATTGTCGACGTCACGCGCATCTATCGCGAAGGAGGCATGCCTATTCGCGATGCGGTGGCACTGGCTTGTCGCGTGCGATTGCGACCGATTCTGATGACCTCGCTGGCGACGCTGTTAGGACTGGTGCCGATGGCGTTGGCCTTGGAAGCTGGCAGCGAACAATACGCGCCGCTGGCTCGCTCCATCATCGGCGGATTGCTGGTGTCGGTGGTGCTGACGGTGTTCATTGTGCCGGCGGCCTACCTGCTGATCCATCGGCATGAAGAACAACGCCCGCCGCAGGAGGTGCAAGCTTGAGAGGCAAGATTCTCCGGCTTGTGGTCTTTCTTACGTTGAGTTGTATCGGGATGATGGGACAGACGGCAGCGACGCCGCAAGCGGCAAATCCCGCCGCGCCACCAGCGCAGTTTCCGGCGACGCCGCAGGCGCAACCGCCTGTCCCGGGTGCGCAACCCGCAGCTCCGGCCACGGCTCCGTCCCAGACGCTCACGACCCAGCAACAAACCGATCAGGAACTCCAGCCTCTGCCGTTGCCGCAGATGCCGCCGACGCTTCCCGGTGTCGCGCCGCCGCAACTGATCACCAGCGGACCGCTTCACCGCCTCACCGCGCAGGACGCCGAAGCACTGGCCATCAAGAACAATCCACAGATCTCGCTGTATCGCCTGCTGTACCTGGCATCGAACCAGGTCACGCGGGAGAGCAAGTCGGGCTTCTATCCAACCATTTCGGGCAATCTCACCGCCGTCGGCGGACAGAACGGCAGCCGCATCGCTGCCGGCGCGCTGAACGCTCCGCGCTTGCTGGATCGCGCAGCCGGCGGCCTCATTTTGTCGCAGCTCATTACTGATTTCGGCAGGACCAACAACCTGGTCGCCACCTCTGCCTTGCGCGCCAAAGCGGCCGACATGAACGCCATGGCCACCGTGTACCAGATCAAGCTCGCCGTGGACGAGGCTTTCTACAATGCGCTGCAAACGCAGGTCGAAGAAAAGGTGGCGGAAGAAACCGTAAGGGAGCGGCAGACTGTTGCCGACCAGATCAGCACGCTGTACCAGAACCGGTTGCGCTCGGAAGTGGACCTGAGTTTCGCCGACGTAAACCTCTCGCAGGCGAAGCTGCTGCTGCTGGACGCGCAAAACAACTATCAGGCGGCCCTGTCGCAGCTCAGCCAAATCCTGGGCTATTCCGCGCAACAGCAGTTCGAACTCGTGGACAGCGAACATGAGCTGACGCCGCCGCCCGACGCAGTAAGTCAACTGGAAGACCAGGCCTTCAGCAATCGTCCAGAGATCGCCGCGCAAGGCTTTGAGTACCAGGCAGACGAGCATTACGCGAAGGCGGAGCGCGATTTGCTATTGCCCACGGTGTCCGCATTGGGCGTAGTGGGCGACGCCTTTGAAGGCAGCACGCTAAATGGCGTGCAGCAGTTTCCGACGTGGTATGGGGCTGCGGGCGTGAACCTGAGTGTCCCGATATTCAACGGCTTTAACTACGTAGCGCGCTGGAGGGAGGCCGGTATCCGGACGCAGGCCGCCAACGAGCAGTTGCGTGATCTGAAGGACCGCATTGCCAATGACGTGCGCACCAGTTGGCTCAACGCCATTACCGCCTATAACCGCATCGGGGTCAGCCAGCAGTTCCTCAACCAGACCAATCTCGCACTCCAGTTGTCGCAGACGCGCTATAACCTTGGCCTGAGCTCGATTGTGGAACTCAGCCAGGCACAGCTGCAGCAGACCGAAGCGCAGATCCAATACGCTGCGGCGAAGTATCAGTACCGCATCGCGGAATCCGTACTGCGCTTTCAGGTTGCCGCGCCGTGACGGCAGGAATCGAGAGTACCTGCTTCGTTTTCTTGAGTCGCAGGTCACGTATGGCCTAACATACCGGCAGAAACGGCCGGAGGGCCCATGCTGCCGTGCGCCAAACGAACCTCGCTGCCTGCACTGCTTGCGGTCTGCCTCTTCGTCGTTGTATTGGGGACGCATGCGCTGCGCGCGCAGCAGCAGAACACTTCCAACGAAAATAACGGCTACCCGGTCACGGTAGGTGGCGAAGAGGTATTTCGCATCTACGAAAACGTAGGAAGTTTCTCGGCGGAACAGCGGGCCAACGCCGCGTCGCAGCGATATGAGCGGCTGGTCTACGACCGCAAAGCCGACCTCGCAAACATCACCACTGTCGATTCGCCGAACGGGACTTCGATCATCCTGGGTGAAAACGTGCTGCTGGTGGTTACGGATCAGGACGCACAGCACTATCACAGCTCGCGACAAGCAACAGCCAGCCTGTTCGCGAAACGCATCCGTGATGCCGTGGGCATGGACCGCTGGCTGCACAGCAGGAAATACCTGGTCCGCGCGGCCATCTACGGTGCAGTGACCCTGGCCGTTTATCTGCTGCTGGTCTGGCTGGTCGTGGCGGGCACGCGAAAGCTGCTAGTTGTTCTGCGACCGGCGGCAGCGCGAATCAAAGGGATCAAAATCCAGCAGTCGGAGTTGCTGGCCGGTGACCGCATCGCCGCCATGCTTATGACCGGCGTGCGGCTGCTGCGCGTTGTCCTGCTGTTCCTTTTCACCTGGATTTTTCTGGCGACCGAATTCAACTACTTCCCGTGGACGCGCGGACACGGCCGTCAGCTGTTGAACTATATCGTCAACCCGATCACTGCCCTGGGTAGGGCACTTGTTAACTACCTGCCGAACCTGTTTTACATCATCGTAATCGTGACGGTGATGTACTACGTCGCCAGGTTTATTCGACGCCTGGCGAGCGAAGTCGAAGGCGGCAACATCCGCATCAGCGGCTTTTATCCCGAGTGGGCCCAGCCAACATACAAGATCATCCGTTTCTTGCTGATCGCGTTTACGGGTGTAATCGTTTATCCCTACTTGCCGGGAGAGAACTCGCCCGCCTTCAAAGGCGTCGGCATCTTTATCGGCGTGCTGTTCTCGTTGGGTTCTACCTCGGCGGTCGCGAATGTAGTGGCGGGAGTCATCCTGATCTATGCGCGCGGATTTCGCGTAGGCGACTGGGTGAAAATCGGCGACAACCTGGGAGAGGTCACCTCGCAGACCATGCTCGCCACCCACATGAAGACCATCAAGAACGAAGAGATCATCCTTCCCAATTCCGTCGTGCTGGGCAGCTACGTGACGAACTACAGCATGCTGGCGCAGACCCAGGGACTGATCCTGCACACGTCGGTGACCATCGGCTACGATGCCCCCTGGCGTAAGGTGCATGAACTGTTGATCGAGGCCGCGCTGAAGACGAAGTACATCCTGCCGTCACCGGCGCCGTTTGTACTGCAAACCGCGCTGCAAGACTCGTACGTGCAATACGAAATCAACGCTTATACCGATCAACCATTGGAGATGGTGAACATCTACTCAGAGCTGCACAGCAATATTCAGGATTGCTTCTACGCCGGAGGGGTGGAAATCATGTCGCCGATTTACTCCGCACTGCGCGATGGAAACAAGGTCGCCATTCCCGGCGAATCGCTGCCGGCCGATTACCGCCCGGGAGGCTTCCGCATCGCGCGCGACGACGCGAGCGCGGCCGGAGCAGGGAAGAGCTAAGCCTGACGATCACTTCTGTCGCGCGTAGGTGTACATGTACTCGGTATCGCTGGGCGAAACGGCAATTTTGGTTTGCAGAGAATCCGTAAGCTTAGTGGGCGCCTTGCCCGCCAGTGATTCATTCGTGACGAGGTAGCCGCCGGGCCGGATCATCGCCCCTACATTGGCGCGCGCCAGATTCTGCTCCAGGCTGTCGTAATACACAAAGATATTGGTGCCGATGACCAGGTCAAACTGCTTGTCCGGCGGTAATGGAAGGGTCTGAAACACCACATTCATGTCCACGGGTTTAACCCGCAACACCACCGCGGGACGCACGCTCACGGCGCGATTCCATATGTCGGCGGCGGCTTCCGGCACCGGGATCTTCTGCGTCGGCTTACCTACCTGATCGCCCAGCTTCTGCCAGTACTCCAGGAATCCGGCGGCATATTCCTTGCTCCACTGATCGGAGGGGCTGGACAGCAGTTGAATGGTGTACCACTTGCCGGCTTCGGCCTCCGTCCTGGCACGGTCCAGGTGCTTGTTCACTCGCGAACTGATATCGAAGGTCTCCACTTCC
>Ga0335069_10003901_pt1 | contig 22366 bp, 10 predicted proteins | sample Lox_Sample_11_FD_206714 | JGI IMG/M metagenome (GOLD analysis project Ga0335069, IMG submission 206714) | Soil microbial communities from Loxahatchee National Wildlife Refuge, Florida, United States - Lox_Sample_1.1 | ecosystem: Environmental > Terrestrial > Soil > Wetlands | place: USA... | reverse complement strand
CTGCGCCTGAGGGAGCTGTCGTACTTCTTGACCGAGAGGTGCCGAAACCAAGCCAGGATGGTTTCAGGGCGCACGATCTGGCAACAGGCCTTGCGGTCCTCGGGGGTGAGCGCCTTGCCCTTCAAGGCCAGCCGTCGCCGTTGGTCGGGCGTGAACATCACCCGGGTCCTGCCGGTTTCAGCGGCGAGCAGCTCCTTGAGGGCGCGGACCTCCTCCTGCAAGTACTCCACCCTGCGCGCCATCTGCTCGTTGAGCGCGTGCGTGAGCATCGCAAGGAGGAACTGCACGGTCGTGGGAAGCATCGCAGGACGCGAGCATGCCCACCGATGCTGAACCCCGGGGCACCGGCTCACCCTTTCATCCCGCCCACGGACCGTGAATTGGCGAGCCACAGGTGCGGGCACAGCAACCTGAGACAAACGACTGATCGTGAAACGTTCCTTTACCTGGCCCTAGGTAGTTCCCCATCTTGGCCCTGCACCTTCCGTTGAACTCGGTGCCGGCGCGCAGCAGTGCACCTGGACTCTCGGAAGGTTGTCCGATCGCCTCGGCTTCACGCGGGGTAGTGGCCGCAGGTCTCCTGGGCAGGAGCACATGGCCGATCGCCTCGGCATCAGCGTTCTCGATCTCCTGCCCCAGACCTCGGGGCTGGCGGTGCAGGCGCCCGATGCCGTCATCGAGAAGATCGGCGTCCTGACGATCCTCGATCACCGCAGCACGGTGAGCCAGGACTTCGTGCTACACGAGGGGGTCCTGCAGTCTGCACTCGAGGTGCTGGGCATCGACACCTCGTCCTGGGCGGTGAAGATCCCCGGGCTCACCCTGGGCCTGCCCTTCCGGCTGGCCATCCAGCGCGGCGCCCCGGCCGGCTCCGGGGCCGAGGAGCCGGCCCCCACCCTCTGGACCCTGGACATCGAGGTCTGGGACGTCGAGGTGCAGATCCCCGGCGTGCAGGCCGCGGCGAAGAGCGGGGGCGACGGCGTCACCCCGCTCACCCTGATCGCCACCGGTACGACCGACGAGGACAAGAAGGTCTTCCTGGTCGGCCGCGGGGTGGTCCGCATCGCCGGCGGTGGCTCCGCTGGCACCTCGGTGCAGATTGTCGACTCGCCGGACCCGCTCGACCCGACCGCACCCACCGGATCGGTGATCCGCCTCACCGTCCAGCCCCCGAGCTTCCTCTTCGGGCAGTCGAAGTACGGCATGACGCTGGATGAGTTCGTGCTCGACTTCTCCAAGACCTACACACCCTCGGAGATCGCGGCGCGCGGGCACGACGAGGCCTGGGAGGGGGTCGCCTTCCGGGAGGCGTCGTTCTACTTCCCCCCCGACACGCCCTTCGTCCACAGCCTCTCGCTCAGCACCCGGGACGTGATTATCGGCGATCCGGGCGGCCTCCAGGGCGAACTCGCCGTGGAGTTCGGGCAGGACCTCGCCGACGTCTACAACACCCGCATCGCCGTGAGGCGCCAGGACGGGCAGAACGAGGTCGACGTCCCCCGGTCCTCGCCCGCCTCGGACGAGCCGGCGGTGGTCTTCGCGGTCCCGGCGGGCCCCAACGGCACCGCCCAGCGGGTGAAGGCGGTGTTCTCGGTGGGGGCGGGCGAGCTCATCCCCGGGCACACTGACCTGGCGGTGGTGGGGGTCTACTGGAAGCTGCCGGACGGGACCGAGGGCACGGGCGGGGAGACGCCCTGGTTCGACGCGCCCACGGACAAGCCGCTCGTCTACCGGCTGCGCGAGGGCGCCCCCTCCACCGCCACGAACACCGCCGCCCCGGCGAGCAAGGTGCCGGACGGCCAGACGGAGCTCGCCGAGGTCAAGGTCACCTTCCCCCGCGACTCGGGTGGGCCCTCCGGCGTGGCGCCGCTCGTCGACTGCACCGTCGGCACCACCGTCTACACGAACGTCATCCACCTGCGCGGCCCGCGCACCCGGCTCAAGGGGATCTCCCTCGCGGTGCGGGGCGGCGGGAAGGCCGACTGGACGCTTACGCCGGGGAGCTACGCCGCCGGCGCGAACGATACCTCCACCGTCACCCTGCCCCTCCTGCCGGAGGACGTCACCCGGGGCTACCTCACCGCCCAGACCAAGGACGGGACGCGCCGGATCCTCATCGAGGCGACGCGGCAGGGTCCGCTGGCGCTGGGCCACCAGAAGGACACGGGCGCGAGCTCGAAGTCGATGGTGACGGTGGACGGGACGGGCGACGCGTCCCCCACCTCGGTCAAAGCGACCTTCCTGGCGACGCCCTTCCACCTCGCCAAGGAGCGGAAGCCGGCCAAGGACCCGGCCACCATCAGCGGGACGGAGGTCACGGTTCCCCAGGGGGCCGACGCCGAGGTGGAGGTGCCGCTCCCCTCCGGCGCGGACGACCCGGTGCCGGCGCCGGTCATCCCGGTGGGCACCACCTCGAGCGTGGTGCAGGTCCTCTACGACTTCGGGAAGTCGGTGCCCGTCAACGTCGTCTACCCCTATACCGGGTCCGACCCGGCCGACGCGGTGGCGCACGAGCCGGACGCCCTGCCGCTGGCCCAGCACCTCGAGGCCCGGCTCCGCCCCGAGGGCGGGGATCCGGTGGCGCAGCTAATGACCTGGCTCGCCGCGCTGGGGCCGCCGAACGGCCGCAAGTTCTTCGTCGTCGGGCGCACCGACGACCTCTGGTCCTCGGGGAACCTTGCGGAGAACAAGACCGCCAACGACGGGCTCGCCGATGCGCGGGCAGCGGCAGCGGCGGCGGCACTGGTGTCGGCAGGCGTCCCGGCCGGCGATGTCACGAGCCGCCACGAGAGCGTCGCATGGGGATCGGCGCCGCCCGGGTTCCCCCCGGCGCGCATCACCGACGTCGGGCGGCTGGCGCTGCCCGCGGGGCTCGAGACCACGCCTTCCGGGGCGAGCTCACCGGTCTGGAACAGGCGCTGGAACCCCGACGCCGCGAGCGGCAACACCCACAACCTGGCGGTCAACGACCCGCACCGCCCGCCCTACCGCTGCGCCGAGATCTACGCGGTCGACACCGGCTCCGTGACGCCCCCACCGCCTCCGCCGGGAACCCAGGAGGGCGTGCCCACCCGGATGCTGGTCCCGGGGCCGGACGGCGACCCCGCCCCCGGCCAGAAGAGCACCTCCGACTCCTCGCCCCCGGTCGACTACCGGGTCAAGCTGGACGTGAAGTGGGACAGCCCCACGGTGGTGAGCGCCGCCGACGCCATCCCCACCGAGGCCCAGGCGCTGGTGGCCTGGAAGAAGGCCCAGGTCGAGCTGCCTGCCACCTCGAGCGGCTCGGCGACCACGGTGCCGCCCCCGACCGGCCCCGACTACTGGCAGGTGCTCCTGCAGTGGGCCTACGACGCCCGGAGCGGCGAGACCCAGGCCACCGGCGCGCTCTCCCTGCCGGACGGGACGCTCACATGGGAGAGCAATGCCCTGGCCGGCGCGCTGGCCTTCGGCCCGGCCTTCACCGCTCTCCTGGACCCGAGCGACACGGTCAAGGACCCGATGGGCGAGTTCGTGGCCGCCGCGGCCATGGTGGCGGTGGGCGCGGCCATCGGCGAGCTCATCAACTCGAGCGGCCCGGAGAGCACGGTCGACATCGACAAGTTCGCCGTCTCCTACAAGTGGAACGGGGCGGCGCAGGTCGGGGCCAAGGTCGACTACACCATCGACCTCAGGGTGAACGTCTCCATCTCCGGGGCGGGCTCGCTCACCGGACACCTCAAGCTCCAGTACAAGGGGGTGGGGCTGCGCTTCGACGGCAAGCCCGGCGGCGGCCTGGCCGGGGTGGCGCTCACCTACGACGACCTGAGCGTGGAGGTGAAGGACCCGGGCACCTGGAGCCTGGGCGGCCCGCTCGGGAACCTCATCCGCATCGCCGCCTCGCGCATCGGCAACGGCTCGCAGTGGATGGAGTTCGACCTCGCCTTCGCCCTCGACCTCGGGGTGATCACGCTGGAGGGGGCGACGGTCCGCCTGGGCATCTCGCCCTTCTCCATCGAGCTCCGCGGGCTCACCGCCTCGGTGGACATCCCCCAGACGCTCAAGGGCAAGGGCTCGGTGACCATCGGCGACGGCGGCGCCTTCCGGGCGCTCCTGGCTCTGGAGGTGATCCCGGCCAAGCTCTCGGCCTACGGCTCCCTGGCGGTGGACCAGGACTTCGTGGCCGTGGAGGTGGGGGTGCAGCTGCCGGTGGGGATCCCGCTCGCCAACACCGGCTTCGGGATCTTCGGGTTCATGGGCCGCTTCGTGGCCAACGGCACCCGGAACCTGGACGGCCTCGTCAACCCCGACCCGGTGCAGAAGCAGCTCGACTGGTACGTGCGCTCCCCGGAGCAGAAGTACAAGCGGCTCTCCGGCCAGTTCGCCTTCGGGGTCGGCGCGGTGGTGGGGACGCTGCCCGACAGCGCCTTCACCTTCAACGCCGAGGGGAGCCTGACCGTCGGCTTCCCCGACGTCTCGGTGATCTTCGGGATCGACGCCCATCTCCTGACCCAGCGGAAGAGCCAGGCCACGGAGTCGGGCACGGCCAGCTCCGCCTCCTTCCGCATCCTGGGCATGGTCCTGATCGACGAGTCCTCGATCATGATCGCCGTGCGGGGGTCCTATGAGATCCCCAAGGTGCTGAAGCTCACCATTCCCATATCCGCCTACTTCCCGCTGGCCGGCACCGACACCTGGTACATCCGCATCGGCACCGACAACGAGCCGGCCACCACGGACCACCCCGCCCGGCCGGGGAGCCCGGTGACCATCACCCTGCTCCCGGACCTCCTCGACGTGACCGCCTGGGCGTTCACCATGATCGAGGAGCGGCAGCTGCACCACCTGGGCGGGGCGCTGGTGCCGCTGGACCTCGCCGACCCGCTCGACTTCGACGGCTTCTGCATCGGGGTGGGGGCGGGCTTCGACCTCAAGTACTCGGCCGGCCCCTTCAAGCTGGAGATCACCGCCTTCCTGCTCGTGGGGGTGGGCACGAAGCCCCTGCTCTTCGCCGGCGCCGCCGGGGTGAAGGGCGAGCTCGACCTGGTGGTGGTGTCGGTGGGCGTGGATGGCCTCGTGCACTTCCACGTCTCGCCCGACTACAGCTACGTGCAGGGCCACTTCTGCGGGCACGTCGACTGCTTCTTCTTCGAGGTGTCGGGCTGTGTCGACATCCGCATCGGCGACGACCCGCCGCTCGAGATCCCCGAGCCGGAGCCGCCCTTCGCCGGCCTCGACCTGTGCGACCACCTGGCGGTGGTGAAGGGGAAGGCCTCGGGGAGCGACGCCGAGGCCGCGCCCACCGTCTGGCCGGACACGGTGGCGGTGCTGAAGTGCAAGCACTACGTGGAGGACGGCCTCGGGGGCGGCGCCGACTTCGACCGAAAGGTGACCGAGCCAGCGGCCCTCTCGCCCTGGACCGGCTCGACCGAGCTCAAGTACGCCTACCGGCTCAAGTCCCTCTCCCTCCACAAGCTGACCGGCTCCGACCCCAACGACTCCGGGGCCTGGACGCAGGTCTCGGGGCCCTTCGACTCGGCCTGGTGGCTCCCCACCCACCGCATCGCGGTGATCGAGGGGGGCGATTCGACCGGGCCAAGCACCGAGGAGGGCCGCGAGCTCGGGCTCTTCAGCTGGGACCCGCGGGCCTGGTCGCGCTGGCTGGGCGAGGGCTCCCAGGACCTCCCCGGCGACCCGGCCACCACGGTCGGCGAGATCTGCGACCCGGTGAAGCCGGCCGATCCCTCCTGCGCCTTTGGCAAGGACTGGACCTACGCGGCGGGGCGGCTCGGCTCCTTCCTGGCGACGCCGGCCACCGGCTCCGCCTTCCCCAGCCGCTTCAGCGTCTTCGCAGAGCTCCCGGCGGGCCTCGACCAGAACCTCCTCGCCGCCCTGGGCGCGGACGCCGGCTGGAACTGGTACCCGGGGGCGGTGGTGCCGCTGCACGGGGGGCTGAACCTGCACGGTACCCCGGTGACGAGCGGCTGGCGCCTGCCCGAGTGGCGCGCGCAGGGGCAGGTGGTGGCGACTGCCCCCCTGGAGCTCGCGCTCTCGAGGCCGCTCCTGCAGGGCGAGCTCGTCCTGGAGGTCTGCCCGGGGCGCCAGGTCACCCCGCCGCCCAGGGCCCAGTGCGACACCGCCCCGCAGAAGGATACAAGGTTCCAGCTCTTCGTCGGCGAGGTGTCCAAGACCAACTACACCGCGCCCCTCATGACCGCCTTCACCACCGGCCAGGGATGGGCGCTCCGCCTGCTCTCCGGCCCGCTCGCCGGCGCCTACCCGGGCACCGTCGGCCGGGTCTCGGTGGAGATCGATCCGGAGGGGGCGACGGCCACCCTGGTGGCCTACGACGCGCAGGGGGCGGTGGTGGGTCAGGTCACCACCTCCGGCCCCGGCCGCCAGTCGCTCACGGTCACCGGAAGTGGCATCGCCCGCATCGCCGTGGCCGGCGACAAGCAGCCGGCCATCTTCGAGATCTGCTGGGGGGGCGACCCCGGCCTGGGCATCCTCTCCCTGCTCGACCTCAAGGACTCCTCGGCGCCCGTGGTGGTGGCCTTCGACGTGAAGGGGAACGCCACGGTGCTCACCGGCGCGGCCCCGCAGGTGCCGCCCCCGAGCCCCGCGGCGGCGATCATCGTGCGCTGCCCCAAGCTCGTCTACACGCTCCCGCCGGGCCCGGGGTGGACCCGCATCGCCATCGCTCCGTGGCTCAGGGGCGAGGTGAGCCTGGTCGCCTGCTGCGGCGTCACCCTGGAGGCGGCGCAGGCGCAGGCGGACGACTCGGAGTTCCGGGACTCGCTCAAGGGCCTGCTCCTCGACCTGGCGCAGTATGCGGTCACGAACCAGCCCACACACAAGGTCTACCTGGACGCCCAGGCGACCTACGAGATCCGGGCGGAGTGGCAGTACCAGGGCTTCCGTCCCGCGAACCAGGGCGACCAGCCCCCGAGCACCGGCTCCGGGACCTGGACGGACGCCACCGCGGCCGAGCACTTCCGCTTCGCCACCGCGGCCTACGGCCTCGCGGCCACACCGGCGCCGGCGGAGAGCACGAGCCTCGACCAGGATCCAGCCCAGGGCGGGCCCGGCTACGACGAGCGCACCTTCGACCCGCGCGGCATCGCACGCTACCTCACCCGGGCCACGCCGACGCACGAGGACCCGCCGCAGTTCCTGGACGATCCGGTGGGGTTCTGGTTCTCGGTGGACCACCTCGAGCCCCTGGTCGAGAAGTACGACCGCATCCTGCAGGCGAAGGTGCTGCACACGACGCCCTCGGTCGGTTCCCTGCACGCGGTGCCCGCGCCCGAGTCCGGCTCCAAGCACCCGCTCGACGTCACGAAGTCCACGACGTGGAAGGTGGAGACGACGAGCTGGTTCGCCGCCGATCGCCGCCTGGTGGAGGCGACCGAGGCGGCCCCGTGCCTGGGCCAGCCGCCGGCGCTGGGCTCCTCCTCGGTCTCGGTCGAGGCGGACCTCGAGCCGCGCCAGGAGTACGACCTGCTCCTCAACGTCGCCCCCAAGACCGTGGGTGCCTACCCCGAGGTGGTCACCGTCCGGAGCCACTTCCGGACCTCGAGCTACCGAAACCCGTCCGAGCTCCTCGCCGCGCTCGGGTTCGCGGACCCCCTGGCGCTGGGCGCGCCCACCGACGTCGTCGGGACCGCGCCCCTCGCGGCGGGGGCGCTGGAGATCGGGGACACCGCGCTCGACGCGGCGCTCTCGACGCTGGGCCTCGACCCCTGGCCGCTGCCGGCCGCCCCGCGCACCACCGCCGTCTGGCTCCCCCCGGCTGGCGCCGGGCAGCCCTGGCAGCTCGCCGCCGTGCTGCTCGAGTCGGACGAGCCCATCTGGCGGGCCGGCTTCACCACCGGCGCCATCGGCGAGCCCGTGCCGCCGCCCAGGCTGGAGGTGGCGAACCTGCAGCTCTTCCGGACCTACGAGAAGACGGTGATCCTCCCCTTCCCCTTCCCGCACAAGGTGAAGCAGACGGTGCGCACCGCGCTCGGAAGCCTCACCGAGCGGGTGCGGAGCGGTGGCGCCACCCGCTCCATCTTCGTGCCCACTTCTCCCATCGCGGTGAGCGGGGGTCGCCTCTACGACCTCGAGCTCCTCTTCAGCGAGCGCGGGGTGGCGGGCACCCACGGGCGCGCGCCCCTGTTCGACCGGCCCCTGATGGTGCTCGAGGAGGGCGAATGAAGGAGCGGCTGCCATGAGCACGCCCGCGCCGCAGTGGGCCTTCACCGCCGAGGCCATCGACGCCGTCGGCGACGACCACCTACCGGAGGGCGTGCACGTGCGCGCGCTGCCCTCGCCCAGGCTCGGCCTGCCGGCGACGCCGCTGGTCGTGACCCGGATCGTCCTCACGCCCGGACAGGTGAAGGAGTTCGGCCGGAGCGACGGGGTCACCTGGATCGACTCGCACGGGGCCACGCGCACGGTCCCCTTCGACGTGACGCTCGACAACCCGGTGACGGGCTACTTCCCCGTCCCGGACGTCGTCTTCGCCGAGCTCATCGCCGCCCCGTCGCCCGCGCCGCCGCAGATCCACGGCATCCCGGGCGGTCCGCTGCTGCCGGCGATCTCGCTCTCCCACCTACCCCCGGTCTTCCGGTCCTTCCTGAGGTTCGAGGCGCTAGCCAGCTCGGCGCTGGGGCTCGTGCCATTCCAGTCGCGGGACGCCGCCCCGTACGCGCTCGCGGCCCGGGCGCTGCCCGTGGTGCGGGTGGTGGGGAACGGCACGGTGCGCTCCATCCGCTGGCTCGACGCCAACCGGGTGAAGCAGCCCCAGGAGATGCTGTGGGAGGTGTGGAGCCTGCCGGTGGCGGGCCCGACCCCCCGCTACCTCCCGAGGCCCACCTCCGTCGCCGACGCGCAGGACCGGATCCAGCGCGCGGCGGTGGTCCGCCAGCCGATGTACGTCGCCTGGAAGTCGGCGGGACCGCCCGCCGCCCCGCCGGCGACGCCCCAGGACGCCCTGAAGCGGGTCGACCAGGTGCGGCCGGACATCGACAAGTGGCTCGACCGGCTGCTGAACGACACGTCGAAGCCGATCCAGGAGCTCACCGACGACCGGAACCTCTCGACCGCGAGCGGCTCGATCTCCGTCCCCATGGAGCCCTTCGTCATCGCCGGCGCCGTCGACCCGGACGTGGGCCACTACCTCGGCTTTGGGGACAACGACCGGGACGCCGGCGCGCCCAAGGGATCGCTGGTGCTCTACCGTATCCGGGGCCTCTGGCGGTGGGATGCCAAGCGCTGGTCCGGGCCGGAGGCGCTCGCCTTCAGCACCGGCATCCGGGCGGGGCCAAAGGAGGCGGTGAAGGAGTGGCCCATCCTCAAGGAGCTGGGCCTCGTCCCGGAGCAGGCCGGGCCCTTCGTCGACCTGTACGCGGCGGCCGTGGCCATCATCGGGTCGCCGCCGTCCGTGCCCGGGCAGGTAACCATCGATCTCGTGGAGGACCGGGGTTGGCTCGCCACCCCCCCCCCACCGGACGTGCGCCGGGCGCTCCGGCTCGTGGCGAGCGGGTTCTTGCCCCACCCGGTGGCGGTGTTGACCGCGACCGACTCCTTCGGCGACCGGACCTTGAACCCCTATCCCCACATCGGACGCCTTCCCCCGGGCAAGCCGCCGCCCGGCGGCACGCCGCTTCCCATCATCGTCTCCCGCCCCGGCGACACCACCGTGCCCGGGCAGGGGCGCTTCGAGGACCGGGACGCTCCGGGGAGCGCCATCCACTACCGGCTGGCGCAGGGAGACTGGTTCGGGCGGTGGGGCGTCTTCAGCGCCGGGGATGCACCGGCCAAGGCCCGGACGCCGCCCATGCGGCCGACGGTGGAGCTCTACCCCCAGCCGCCCATCGTCGGAAGCCCGGCGCCGACCGGGCCGCTCTCGGGACTCATCAGCGTCCGGATCCCCATCCCGCGCACGGCCGACCTGCCGCCGGGCGGTGCGGCGCTCTCGCGCCTCGACCTCGACGAGACCTTCACCGGCTCTTCGACCACCACCGCCGGCTACGATCTCTCGGCCCTCCCCGGCGGCGCCAGCGTCGAGACGCACCCGGCGCCGGACCACGATGTCCTGGTGATCCCGCGCACCGGCCCGGCCCGCTACCCCTCGACCTCGCTCAAGGTGAGCTACACGGCGCGCTGGGTGGACAGCCTGGGCCAGGTCTCGGCCAACTCCGACCCGGCGGTCCGGACCATCGTCGACCCCAGGCCCCCGCCCTTGCCGGCGGTGGAGACCGAGCTCCGCTACACGGCCAGGCCCGACTCGCAGGGCCACGCCCGGGTGGACCTCGACTTCGCCTCGACGCCGGGGACGCGCTACCGGGTCTACGCCTCGACCGAGGTCACGCTCCTCAAGGCGCTCGATGATGGCGGACACACGCTCGAGGCGAGCGACATCCGCGGTGCAGCGCCGGGCGCCCTGCGGGCCATGAAGTTCAGGAGCTACAAGGGCCTCTTCGGCTGGGACCACTTCGAGTGCCTGACCAAGCAGTCGATCGTGGCGACTGGCACCACCACCCACTTCGTGCACCGGGTCTCCGGCTCACTGGATGTCCTGGTCATCTACCGCGTGATCAGCGAGGGCGAGTCCGGGGCGCTTGCGGACCTGACCCAGGCAGACCTCGTGCCCTTCGCGGTCCCGAACCTGGGCGGCCCGCCCCAGCCGCTCCTCTCCGTCCTGAACAGCGGCCTTGACCCGACCACCGCCGGCGTGGCGCTCCGGGTGAAGGTGCCGGTGGGGAAGGCGAAGCCCAAGGCCTGGCGGCTGCGGCGGGCCAGCGTCCCCACGAACGATCCCCTGCGGATGAGCGTCGTGGCGGAGGACGCGGTCTCCACGCTGACCCACGCGCCCGAGGGCGACAGCTTCGACATCACGGTCATCGATCCGCTCAAGGCCTGGCGCCAGTACCGCTTCGCCGTCGAGGTGCAGGCCGACTCGCCGCCTGGGGCGCCCACGGTCGGCGTGCTCCTGCCGGGGGAGTGGAGCCAGCCGAGCCGGCCGGCGACGCTGGCGGTCATCCCGCCGGCGGGGCCCTTGGCCCCGAGCGCGGTGCAGATCGCCAACGTCGGCGGTGTGCTGGAGATCAGGGTCAGCCACCCCGCCCCGGACTCGCTCGCCGCCACGTCGATGGGGCCCTTCCGCTTCGAGCTGTGGCGGGTGAACCCGGACACGGGGCCAGAGGAGCTCCACCTGCTCTTCACGCCCGGCCCGGGCGGCGCCTGGATCGCCACGGACCCGGCCCCGGCGGACCCGGGCACCTACGCCACGGTGCGCATCATCGACCCCATCGGCCGGGCGAGCGACGCCGTCGTCTCCAACACCCTGTGACGCCATGGCCATCACGCTCAATCCGACCGTCAAGAGCCTGGGCATCATGGCGCCGGTCCTGGGCCCCTGGTTCTCGCAGCCGGTGACGCTGGGCGCGCTCGACCCCTCGAAGAAGCTGGCGCTCTCGGTCACCTTCTCGGCGGCCACCGACTGGTACGCGCCGGCAGCCGGCCTCCTCGGCGTCTTCGTCACCGACGGGACGAACCCGCCGCAGGCGCTCGACGCACTACAGGACAGCGACGGCGCCTGGCCCTTCCCCGATGGCCGGCTAGTGGCGTTCTTCCGGCTCCTGCCCGAGGTGGAGGAGCGACTGAACGAGCTCATGGGCCTCGTCCCGGCGGCGACCGCGAACCCGGTCGCGAACGCGCCCGTTGCGCTCTCCGCCCCGACGCGGCCGCAGGTCCGGAGCTTCGCCCTCGTGCTGCCGGGCACAACCGCGCTCACGCCCGCGGGGGTCTTCCCGCTCTTCGGCGGCGCCGGGTCCTTGCCCGGCTCGAGCGACAAGGAGCACGCCACCGCCATCGGGCTCTCGCTCGACAGCGGCGGTCAGCTCGTGAACGCCGCGGTCCCCATGACCTACCTGCGCCGCCCCGGCGGCAGCGTGGCGAAGCGCGACAAGCTCCTGCAGGGGCTCTCGGGCTCGGTGGACCTGTGGGCATTTGACCGGCGCGGGCGGGCCATCGACCCTGGCGCGGTGGCAAGCTGGTGGTCCTGGCTTCTCAACACCGCGGTCGGCGACGACCCGGCCACCGGCGCCACCGACTTCCAGCTCCTGGCGCCGGACATCGCCGCGGGCGACTACCCCCAGGCCGGCAACCTGCCGGTGGTAGTGAGCGTGGCCGCGCAGCGGACGGTGCACCTCGTCGACGCGCACGAGGGGCCGCTCGGCGCCCCCTTCCTGAACAACCGCCTCCAGAACGGCACGGCCGCGGTCACCGCCAACCTCCTCACCCTGTCCGGCGCGACCGGAGCCACCCTGAGCTTCACGGCGCTCCCCGCACCGGGAACGACGCCCCCGGCCGACAACCCCCAGCTCGACGACGCGCCGCGGCCGCGGGTGGCGGTGCTGCCCACCGGCAGCTACGGCACGACGGCCAGCGTCTGGCCCGGCGGTGCCGTGCACGCGGGCCTCACGAGGGACTTCGTCCGGGTGGCCCTGGTCGAGGAGGAGTCGCACCTCGTGGGGGTGACGCGCCGCGACAGCCGCGCGGCGGCCACGACCGCCGAGGCGCGCCGCCAGTCCGCCCAGAACCGGCCCAGCACCCGGGTGAACGTGAGCCGGACGGCGACCACCGCTGGCGTGCTCCTCGCGAATGGCCGCCTGGCGGCGGACGCCATCCTCTCCATCTCCAACACCTCGAGCCCCACGCGCCTCGTGGCCGGCATCGCCGACTCTGCCTTCGGCGGCACGCCGGCCGCTCTCACGGCCCCGGGCGGTTCGCCAAGCCTGCCGGCCGCGCTCACGGACAGCGGCGCGGGTACCCTGCCCGCCCAGGGCGAGTACCGGGTGCGGGCACTCACCGGCGGCGGTGCGCAGGCGAGCGGTCCGCAGTGGGTGCTCGTGGAGGTGAACCTGGGCAGCGCAAACGCCGGCGCCTGGGTGAGGGCCTGGCCCCAGGGCTTCGACCTCACGAACGGGATCCACTTCCGGACGAGCGGGGGGGCAGGGCGGGCTGACGCGAACGGTGTGGCGCAGCTGGTCATGCTCCTCATCCCCGGCCGGACCGACCCGACCGGCCTCATGGGCATGGACATCCTGGCCGTGGTCACGGACTCGACCGGGACCCTCATCGTGGCCCGCCGCACCTACGCCGACCGGCGCTTCAGCCGCCCCGCCGCCCTGCCCGGCGCCCCCGCGACCGCCGTCTCAGGTACCTGGCTCGTGTGCGAGACCGGCGTGAGCGGCACCGGGGCGTTGCCCGCCGGGGCGGTGCCGCCGGGCGGGCACGTGGTCCTCCCGGGCTCCCCGCCGGCGATCGTCGACCGCACGAGCCTCGCCGCAAGCGCCTGGGACCCGCAGACCCTCCGGAACAAGCTCCAGTCGACGGACATCGTCTCCTTGACCACGCCCCCCTTCGGGTCGACGCCGGACCGGGCCGACGCCATCGGCCGCCCGCTGTCACGCGACCCGATGACCGGCGGCGATCCGCGGGGAGGCCTGGACGCCATCGTCGGTAACAAGCTGCACCTCCTCTCCCCCTCGGTGGTCGGCTCGGCCATCGCCTCCTCGGTCCCATACGCCCTCCTGCAGCGCCTGGAGGTCGCAGCCGCGACGAGCTCCACCACCGGCTCGGGGTCGGCCCAGGCTGCCATCGGGGCCCTGTCCCCCGTCCCCTGGGCGCTCGAGGCGCCGCAGAACGCCTTCCTGGGCCACCCGCTCGTCCCGGCCGGCATCGAGGCCCACGGGACGGGGGTATCGCTCAGCGGGGCGCCGGCGGTGGCCGTGGCCGAGTACGTGCGCGAGCGCACGGCGGGGCTGGGGTTCCCGGCGGTCCAGGGCCTCTCCGAGCCGGACCGTTCCTCGGCCATCCAGAGCGAGATCGCCCTCGCCGCCGAGGCGGCGACCGCCCTCCCGACCCTAGCGGACGGCGCCGGGGCGGGGCCGGTGGTGGCCGTGCTCCGGACGAGCGCCTTCGGGCTCGAGGGCATCCCGGGCGTTGCCGTGGGGGCGACCACGGGCAACGTCTTCCCGCTCAGCCAGAACGTCTCGAGGCTGGCCTCCTGGCTTGACGATCAGGTGTCCGCCGGGGGTGGCGCCGGGACGGCGCTCCGGAACGCCGCCTCGGGCTCCATCGACTCGATGACCCGCGCGCTCGACCGGCGCATCCTCAACTCGGCCTTCGGCGCGAGGGAGGCGCTCTCGGCCCTCCTCGGCGCCATCGGCCGCGCCCAGGACCTCATCTACATCGAGACGCCGGCGGTGGATAACCTGGCCGTCGACCCCGCCGGCGAGAACGTGCAGCTCTGGCAGCGGCTGGTGAGCAGGGTCGCCACCCGCAAGGGCCTGCGGGTGGCCCTCTGCGTCCCAACGCTCCTCGGGCAGGGCTCGCCGAGCAAGCTCCAGCAGGTGCGGGACCAGTGCCTCCTGGACGCGATCATGGCCTTCCGGAACGTTGCCGTTGACCGCCTCGCCGTCTTCTCGCCCGGGGCGAGCGCGGGCCGGGCGGTACGGCTGGCCTCCACGTCGGTGATCGTCGATGACGCCTTCGCCCTTACCGGCACGACGCACCTCTGGCGGCGGGGGCTCACCTGGGACTCCTCGTTCGCGGCCGCCGTGTTCGACGAGCGCCTGGTGGACGGCCGCCCCCAGGACGTCCGGGCCTTCCGCATCCAGCTCATGGCCGATCGCCTGGGGGTGCCGGTGACCCGGCTGCCCTCGGATCCGGCCGAACTCTTGAAGGCCATCCGGGACCTGGACTCGCGGGGTAGCGAGCGCCTCTCGGTCACGGCCGTCACCGCCCCCAAGCCGGCCCTGCCGGGCGGGGACGTCGACATCTGGAACCCCGACGGCAGCCGCACCGACCTGACGCTCGGCTCGATCGCGGCGCTCTTCGCCGCCGCGGTCGCCCTGACCGACGTCTCGCACGCCATCGTCGAGGGGTGACCGCCTGCGGGGCGTCAGTCATTGACGCCCGGGAGGGAAGGCAAGCAGTGGAGATGACGCTTGCTGGAGGCACGGCAGTCCGCGACATGCAGACTCGATCCCTGGCCCGATGAAGGACTCGAGGAGTGCGACATGGCCCAGACGCTCAAGAGCACGCTCTCCGGGGTGTGGCTCATGCAGACGCTCAGAATGACGGTGCCGGTCCCCTGCAGGATCGAGTACACGGTCCGCCACAAGGGCGACGGGGACAACAAGCTCAGGGTGCAGTTCGGTTGGCTTCTCCAGCTCATCTGGGCTTAGGTGAGCGACTTCGACGTAGAGCCGGGCAAGTCCAAGTCCCGGACCGAGGAGTTCAAGGACGACACCACGGGATCCGAGGACAGCAGGCAGGACGTTCGCTGGAGGCTGTCACGCTCAGCCCTGACGAAGGCGATCGACTGGGAGCTGACCTACACCGTGACCCGTCTCCGGGACGAGACCGACGCGTCCCACGACTTCGACGTGACCATCACGAACGGGGAGTGACCCCGGCGCAGCGGCGGCCAAGGGGATGGCCGAGCTCAGGCGCTGACGCGCCGAGTCGTGGACGGTCGGCCGGGTCGCCGAGTGACGCGGAGGTGCGGCGCGGGGCGGGGCCTTGCGGCAGCGGCCAGGAACTTCCGACCATCCTCGCCGCCCTGGGGCGAGAGCGCCGGGAACGAGGTGCATCATGAGCGAGCAGCCGGTGGAGCGGAGCGAGCTGTGGGCGACCTTCTCGGTCATGGATCACGTCCGCCCGGGGGCCTTCGTGGCGGAGGTGCTGCTCTACGACCGGCTCCTCCTGCCGGTCCCGCCGCGCGCCTCCGACCTGCCGACCGACCCCGAGGCCAGGGCGACCTCGGAGAAGGAGTGGAAACGCTGGAAGGACACGAAATGGGATCCCGCGCGCCAGGGGCAGCTCCTCGGGATCCTCGGAGACCTGGCGGAGCCCATCCCCTGGACGGCGGACCGGCAGGCGGAGTGGCGGCAGGAGATGGCGAGCCAGTTCGACCAGGCGGCGCGAAACGGGTACTTCCTGACCGGGACCGTGCTCGAGAAGTTCGCGCCGGCAATGGCGCAGACGGTGGTGGCCGTCTCTCCCTACCGGTCCTTGAAGCAGCTCGCCAACGAGCAGGGCATCCGCCGTCGCACCCCCCACGAGGCCATCCCCAGGAGCGCGGTCATGGCCGTGGTCGGGCAGGAGCTGCTCGTGCCGCCCGACCCGGACCGCGACGACTTCCAGGCGCTGGCGGACGCGGTCGAGGTGGCGCACAGGGCGGACTACCGCGCGCGGCGGGCGGCGCTGTGGCGCTGGCAGCAGCGGTTCGTGCGGGGGGATCAGACCGACGCTCGCTCGGTCCGGGCGGCGGTGCAGGAGATGCAGCAGCTGGTGGCGGACCTCCGGCGCGCCACCGGGCGCGAGAGGCGCTGGAAGCTTGCGAGGAAGGTCTTCTTCTTCCTGAGGCTGGGGGGCTCCCTCGCCCCGGGAGCGGCGGCGGTGGGGGCGAAGGGGGCGGAGGTGGTGGCGTCGATCGGCGACTTCGTGACGATCGGCCAGGCGCCGGCCGCGCCCGGCGACCCGGTCGGCGCCGCGGCGGCGAGCCTCATCGTCGACGCGAAGGACCGGCTCGACCTCACGTCCTGACAGCCTGTGGATCGCCAGAACCTGGTCCGTGCTGAAACCATTGACGATTCAGCTTGGGGCCTGGATCCTCGCCGGCTCGAGGCTTCGCCTCCTGGTGGCTTTCCTGCCGACGCTCCGCTCGGCCCTGCGCTCGCGCCGCGACCTGGTGGTCGAGGAACCTGGCCCTGCGCCAGCAACTCGCCACACTGACCGGTCGACGACACCCGGTCATACGGCCCGCTGACCGCCTCTTCTGGATCCTGCTGCGCCGCCTCTGGAGCGGTTGGGCCGAGTGCCTCGCCATCGTCCGGCCAGACACGGTCGTGCGCTGGCACCGCACCGGCTTCAGGATCTACTGGAACTGGCTTTCCCGGCGGGCCGGGCGCTCCGGTCGCCCTTTCCTGCCGCACGAGGTTCGGGCCCTCATCAGGAGGATGGCCACCGAGAACTCCTGGGGCGCGCCCCGCATTCACGGCGAGCTCCTCCGCCTTGGCTTCAACCTGTCCGAGCGCAGCGTCTCGCGCTACCTGCGCTCCCTGCCCCGCGCCCCGAGAGCTGGTCAGACCTGGACAACCTTCCTTCGGAACCACCGAAACGGCATCGCCGCCATGGACTTGTTCTCGGTGCCGACGGTGACGTTCCGAGTCCTCCAGGTGCTCCGTTCCGCGAACGCGTTCTGCCACGGGGACCTCGCCGCCGTGATCACCTCCTCGATCCCGAGCACGTCCAGCGTATGCCGGATACGGTCGCCATAGACTCCGTCTCGGTCCCGCACCAGGAATCGAGGGACCCTCTCCTCGGGGAAGGCTTGCACCAACTGCCGCGCTGTCCACTCCGCGCTCGGATTCGCGGTCACGTTGAAGTGGAGCACCCGCCGGCGCTCGTGGGCCAGCACCAGGAACCCGAACAGCACTCCGAACGTCGCGGTGGGAACCGTGAAGAACGACGGAAGCATCCTCTCCCATCGTTCGTGCTTGGCGGGCTGGTACACTTCCTCTCCAGGCAGCTGGATCGCTCGCGAAAGATAGAGCGCTTTCAACCGGTTCTTCGCCCTGGCGACATCCCTCGTGAGGATCGTGTAGTTGCGTACAGCCGCACGGAGCTCCGAGTACGGGCCACACCGTTTGTAAACCCGTCGCTTGATCGCACCCGTCCGAAGTCCCTCCGCCAGCTCCAATGCATCCTGCGCGTCGTCCTTGCTGCCCGCTCGACGCGCCGGCACCGTCACCACGATCTCGTCCACTTCGGTCCGGAGGAGCTCGTACAACCAGCTGCTCTGAGCACCCTCTTCCAAACAGAGGTGCTTCGAACCTGGTATCGCCCGCACTGCTTGTACCAGAGCCGCACCGTTGGTCTCCACGACCTGGCGGCCCACCTCCTTCCCGGCCGCTGTTAACACACGCAACGTGCAGCTTTGCGAGTGTCCATCCAATCCGATATACCGATCCATGAGCGTCCTCCTCCCTCGGCTGGTTCCACGCAAAGCCAACCGTGTCACGCAGCTGTGACAGGAGGGGACGCTCCTCCACCCTCTGGAGCATCACCGCTCGACCGTACGGTTCATCCGCCACGTTTCCATGATGCCTAAGAAGGCTCGCCAGGATGGAGACGACGGCTTCCGCTCCTTCACCATGTACTTGGCGACGGTCGACGTCGCGATCTCGATGCCGAGCTTCGCGAGTTCATTTCGAATGCGCGGAGCGCCCCAGGTCACGTTCGCCCTCGACATGGTGCGGATGAGGCCGACGAGTTGGCGACCAAGCTTGGGTCGCCCGCCACAACCGGCCCGAGTGCTGCGGGTCCAGAAGCGCTTGAACCCTTCGCGATGCCACCGGACCACCGTGGCCGGCTGGATGATCGCCAGAGCATGCCTCCACGCATGCCAACGACGGGCAAGGACCACCCGCAAGGCTCGATCCCAGCCGTCGAAGCGAGGGCGCCGATCGCCGAGGGCGCGGGTGAGGACGCCGATCTGGTGACGGAGCGCCCGGTTCTCCATCGCGAGGTCGCCATTCGTCCGAAAGGAGGACCTGGCAGTCCCGAGGATCGTCCGAATCAAGCTCCACACCCGCCCGACGCTATCCGCGCAACCCGCCGGGGCTCAAGGGTTTTCGCGCAGACGGAGTATTCGGCAGGCACAGCCGGTTTGGATCGCACCGCCAGCTGCCGCCGCAGCGCAAGTTCTCTACAGCGAGCTCCCGCTGGGTGCGAAACGAGAGTCCCGCAGCAATTGGCGAGGCGGGCCCCCTATTATTCGCGGGAGGAAACCCATGCGCACCAGGCTCGGAACTCGGCAACGACTCTTCATCGCCTTCGCACTGCTCGTGTCGATGTTTGCGTTGGCGTCCTATTTTACGATGGCGGAGGTCAGAACCATCCACGACGACCTACTCCAGACGAAGCACTACGAGGACGGTGTCCGGGTCTCCCTTGAGTTGTCGAGCGCCGTGCGGGACCAGTACGCGCACCAGGCGCACACCATCATTATGGGAAACGACAGCCACCTCGCGCATTACACTGAAGCCCACCGTCACGTTCTGGACATGATCGATCGGGTCCGGCAGTACGCGACGTTACCCGACGAGCGGACCTGGGTGAACGACATCGCCGCTGCATCCGACCAGCTCGATCGGGTGTTTCGCGACCGGATCGTGCCGGCGGTCCTGAAGCGCAATACCGCCGACGTTCAGGAGGAGCACGCACAGGCGCAGAAGCTTGTGACCCTCATTCAGGGTTGGTCTGACCTGCTGGTCGATCGCTTCGAGTCGTCGATCTCCCAGTTTCAGACAAGTGTCGCGGGAATGCAGGACTCGGCAATGCGCTGGACCGTATTCTTCGTGGCTGGAGCGCCACTGCTCGCCATCCTGGTGGGCCTCTACGTCCTTCGCTCCGTAGCTCAGCCGGTGTCTCGCCTCCAGGCAGGTGCGGCGCGGATCGCGAACGGTGACCTCGACGCGCGAATCCAAATCGACACTGCGGACGAGTTCGGAGCGCTGGCCAGGCAGTTCAATTCCATGACTCAAGCCTTGAAGGAGCAGCAACAACAACTCATCCGGCACGAGCGCCTGGAGCAGGAAGTCTTGCTCGCGGCACAAGTGCAGGCCAGCATCCTGCCGCACCACACACCGGACCTGCCCGGCTATGAGTTTGCCGGTGTCGCTCTCGCCGCCCGCTACGTCAGCGGCGACACCTACGACTGGATCAGCTTCAGCCCCGAGCACTGTTACCTGGCCCTGGCCGACATCGCGGGGAAAGGAGTCTCGGCAGCGATGATGAGCTCAACCGCACGCGCTCTTTTGCGTGACAGCGCCGCTCGGAAGAGCCCCCCTGGCCTGGCCCTGTCCAATCTCAACCGATTCCTGTACGACGATCTTACTCATGCCGGCCGTTTCATCACAATCGTCGCTGCCAACTTGGACCGGCGCACCGCAGCCCTCGATTACGCAAGCGCCGGCCATACCGAGGTGCTCTGGTACAGGGCGTCGCGGAGAGCATGCGAGAGATTGCCGGCCACGGGACCTCCCATCGGCGTGTTGCCGGAAGGCGACATTGACGAGCGCCGCATCTCCCTGTGCCCAGGCGACCTACTGCTCTTCTATAGCGACGGGGTGACGGAAGCGGAGAACGAGGCGAACGAGTTCTTCGGAACCGACCGTCTCGTCGTCTTATTGCAAGAGAACCAGCTCTTGCCCGCCGCGGCCCTCGCCCGGTCCATCGTCGAAGCAGTCGATGCGTTCTCAAGGGGCGCCCGGAGCGACGACCTGACGCTCATCGTCGTCAAGGCCCTGCCGCGCACTGTCTCCTTCCACTGCCGCGCAGATTTCGGCCACATGGAAGAGGCCATGGAGCTCTTCCGCTCCCTGGCCCGAGCTTACGGTACAGACTTTACCAACCAGTTGGAGCCGGCACTCTCTCAGGTACTCACCAACGTCATCGAGCATGCGTACCAAAACACTGGTGGCGATCTTCGCGGCGAGGTCCGCCTGGAAACGGACAGGGTACAGGTTGACCTCTACGATGACGGGCTTCCCTTCGCGGCATTGCCCACTAGGGATCTTCGTCAGCCGAGCGAGAGGGGCTGCGGAGTACCCATCATCACAGAGCTCATGGACGAAGTCGCCTATTCGCCCGCGACCAGTGCGGGCAATCATTGGCGGCTGGTGAAGAAGCGACCGCAGGAGACGCCCGGCGATGGTCGGTGACCACAGTCACGCGCCGGGTAGCAGTGCGTCATTCGCGCAATCGGGGTGCCACCAGCCTGCTCGCGGGTGGTTCAAGTCGCCCGTTTGCCAACTTTGCGTCCATAAGGAGGCCGCTTACGGTCAAGTGGGAGGTACCGCTTGCCCTGAAGCCCTATCGACGCACCGCTCCGCAATATCTCCATCCGCACTGTTGAAGGGCCGCCGGTGCGGCCCAGTGCAAACCGAGTCCTCACCAGGTCGGGCTCCCTCAGCCGCATGGCTAGAGACCGGCGTCCGCGCCTCGGTTCGTGGTACCGCGGCTTGTGGGTGTTTCTTTGCCGTCACTGGAAGGCTTGGCGAGGAGTCCTGGTGATCATCCAGCCCGCTACGGTAGTCCGATGGCATCGGGAGGGCTTCCGCCGGTTCTACACGGGCAAGAGTGAGGCCCGGAGTCACGGCCGCCCTGCCCTCGATCGCGAGGTCATCGGCCTGATTCGCAGGATGTCAACGTCCAACTTCACGTGGGGTGCCCGGCGCATCCGCAATGCTCACACACCGTCACCGTCAGGAGATGTACGCCGCCGGCTTTCGGCGGCAGTCGTCCCGTCTTCTCTCGTGTCCGTACTCCACGCTCGAAAAGGGCTGGGCAAGGATCCACAGAACCACCTCCAGCGCGGTATGGTATGCGTCCGGCTGTCGAGGAGGCGCTTGTGGCGAACCGAGCCGGGCGGGAATTAGACGTTCCGCTCCACGAGCTCCACAACGTCGCCTTCCGCGAGCACCGCGCCGTTCCAGGTCACCCGAGCCATGCCATAGTCACCTCCCGAGCCACCGTGGCTCCAGCCTATGGACCTTGGTGGTTACCGATCATTGCGTCTCCGACCCCTTGAGGTCTGGTCGGTATAGAGCATGGAGCGGCGCTACGAGGCGTAAGGTGGTCCTGCCGGAAGGTCCATGCGACACGGGAGAGCGACAAGCTCGTAGGTCTTGCCCGGGGCTCGGCGCCCTGAGGCGGGAATCACATTTCGGGGCACGCCTCAGGCGGCGCGCCGCTCGTAGTGACGATAGAGATCGTCGGCCTCGACGACCTCCACGACCTTGCCGAGCTCGGGCCCCTGCACCGGCCTGGCGTCGGGCAGTCCATGGCCAGTGAGCGATGACAGCGCCAGCGATGGTAGTGCTCCAAATAGTCGGCGAGCATCGGCGTGATCTTTGGGCCGCCCGGGGTGGCGTGCGTTTGATCGCCTGAGGCCTGAGAACAAACGAGAATCGGGGCCCTGCGTAACCCACAGCCCCGCGCCCTATGCGCGGTTCGTGGAGGCCCCGATGACAACAAGGTACGACACGCTGGTTCCCTCTCTCAGGAGGCTGCTGCCCTCTTGTCGGCTGGCTGGCGGCCGGGGTAGTTGGTTTCATCGAGCGTCTCCGGGCCATCCGAGCCGGCGCCTTCGTCTGGGCCGTGGTGCTCAGCCGGTTCGAGCCACAGCGGCCGGGCTTCACCCAAGCGCGGCGCTGGTACCAGCGACTCACCGGCCGGTCCCTATGTCCGCGCCCCTTCCAGATGCGTTTCAAGGAACAGAGCGCAGTTGCGCTGTTTCAGCGCGCCTTCGACGATGCGGTGGGAC
>Ga0335069_10003899_pt1 | contig 22371 bp, 23 predicted proteins | sample Lox_Sample_11_FD_206714 | JGI IMG/M metagenome (GOLD analysis project Ga0335069, IMG submission 206714) | Soil microbial communities from Loxahatchee National Wildlife Refuge, Florida, United States - Lox_Sample_1.1 | ecosystem: Environmental > Terrestrial > Soil > Wetlands | place: USA... | reverse complement strand
CCGCAGGCGCGGATTTACAAGGTATGGAACACGCCGGAATACGGCAGCGCGGACGCGGATTATCTCGACATGGTGAGCGATTGCCTGAGCGAGGGGAAATCGTCGCGCTTGTACAAACGGCTGATCTATCAGGACCAGATCGCGACACAAGCGATTGCATTCACCGACGAACGCGAGATTGGAAGCCAGTTCTACATTCGCGCGACGGTAAGAGCCGGCGAGAGCACTGCGAAGGTTGAGAAGGAAGTGGACGAGGAGCTTGCGCGCTTCCTCAAGAATGGTCCAACTCCGGAAGAGTTGCAGCGCGTGAAGGCGCAGCATGAAGCGCAATTCCTGCGCGGCATCGAACGCATTGGCGGATTCGGCGGAACGTCGGATCAGCTCGCGATCAGCGAAGTGTTCCGCGGCAGTCCTGATGCCTACAAAGTCTCGCTCAAGCGCGTGCGCGAAGCGACTGCCGAAGACTTGAAAGCGGCGGCCAATCGCTGGCTTTCGGACGGCGTCTACATTCTCGAGGTCGATCCATTTCCCGAGTTCAAGACTGCGTCTACTGGAGCCGATCGCAGTTCGGCGCCAGTTCCCGGAAACCCGCCTGAACTGAAGCTGCCGAAGTTGCAGCGCGCAACACTGTCGAATGGATTGAAGATCGTTCTGGCAGAGCGGCACGAAACTCCGATTGTCGATTTCAGGCTGGTCAGCGATGCTGGATATGCTTCCGACTCGCTTTCTGCGCCTGGAACCGCGAACCTGGCGATGAAAGTTCTGATGGATGGAACGAAGACTCGCGATGCGCTGAAGATCAGCGATGAGGAAGAAAGCCTCGGTGCGGAGCTGAACGCAGGATCGAACCTCGATCTCTCGTTCATCACGCTTTCGGCGCTGAGCGCGAAGCTCGATCCTTCGCTGAATCTCTTCAGCGATTTGCTTCTCAATCCTTCCTTTCCCGAGAGCGAAGTCAAGCGCGAGCAGAAATTGGTTCTCTCGGCGATCGAGCGGGAAGAGAATACTCCGCAGTTGATGGCATATCGCGTGATGCCTGCGCTGCTTTACGGCGCGAATCATCCGTATGGAAATCCATTCACCGGTTCGGGCACGAAGGCGAGTGTCGAGAAGATGACGCGCGCTGATCTGGTGAAATTCCATGACACTTGGTTCCGCCCAAATAACTCGACGCTGATCATCGTCGGCGATACGACGATGGAGCAGATCAAGCCGAAGCTCGAGAAACTTCTCGCAGGATGGAAGAGCGGCGAAGTTCCAAAGAAGAATGTGAGCGATGTTGCGATGGCATCGAAGTCGCAGGTTTATCTCATCGACAAGCCTGGAGCGCTGCAATCGGTGATCGTCGCTGGCATCGTCGCGCCGCCGCGAGCGAATCCGCAGGAGATCGCGATCGAAGCGGCAAACGACGCGCTGGGCGGGACGTTTGGCGCGCGCATCAACATGAATCTGCGCGAGGACAAGCACTGGTCTTACGGAACTTTTTCGGTGCTGCGCAACGCGCGTTCGCAACGTCCATATCTTTCCATCGCGCCTGTACAAACGGACAAGACGAAAGAGTCGATGGAGGAGTTGAACAAGGAGTTCCGCGGAATTGTCGGCGAGCATCAGATCGACAGTGACGAACTGAAAAAAATTCAGGCGAACGAGACGCTCAAGCTTCCGGGGTCGCGGGAGACGCTGGAACAACTTGGGCAGGGCGTGCAGGACATCGTCCAGTTCGGTTTGCCTGACGACTACTTCGAAACCTACGGGGCGAAGGTAAACGCGCTGCAGCTCTCAAACGTGAACGACGCCGCGAAAGAAATCGTTCATCCCGACAACCTAATCTGGGTGGTGGTCGGCGACCGCGCCAAGATCGAGTCGGGAGTGAAGGAACTGAACCTCGGCGAGTTCCACCTGATGACGCCGGATGGGAAACTGATGTAAGACGGATCGGTCCAAAACCGGGGGTGGCTCGAGATCGGGGCTTGCGGTTTTCGAGGTACCCCCCTCCCCCCCACCTACCCCTCTAATAGAATCAGCAGTTTAGCGAGAATTTCCCGCCAAAGTCTTCGATCTAAACGAGTTAGAGGTAAAGTATTCAAAACATTATACTTACAGGTGCCGACCGATTTCACAACCCATTAGAATCAGCAGTTTGGCCCCAGCCCCATTCGCAAAGTCTTCCTATCAAAGATCTTAACGTTCGATTCCGCCTGAGTGAGGGCGTTGGCCCTGGCCTTTGTGCCACGCAATAAAGAAATTGTTCGCTTGCGGTTGGGCCAAGTCAAGGAATATTCGAAGCGGTCGAAATAAAGCGCTTCCCGATCTGGGATGGCGGTGGGTCGTCTCTCCGGGACTTGAATCTTGGTTTCGAATTGACCCACCGCTGAAGCGGTGGACTAACGTAGCTTGTCCCTTCGGGGCTCGAGGCTTTGGCCAGGAAGACTGGCGCTAATTTCCAGATAGAGATTCAAAAACTCACTGCTTTTAGCGCCGGTATTGATACAAGAAATATCCAACGAACCAGGCACCCACGAGAAAATAGGCTGCTACCTCTCCCCAAAAGACTCTGGGTTCTTTTTCGCGGTAGACCCAGCCGTTAAAACGGACCCATACTTTGCCGTACGTGATAAAAATCGCGGCCGCAGAAATTGAAATGTCCCCAAGGAGCAGGAAGACGTATGGCGGTTTAAGAGGATCAGCCATGTCGTTGTTTTTTTCTTCTTCGCAATCCCGTGGGTCGTGTTGGCGTTCTTTCGCCCCTTCGGGGCTCTAGCGCGTTCCACTTTCCACCCACGGCTTGCGCCGTGGGCTGGATTCTTTTCGCCGCTTCGCGGCTGTTGCGGGTGCGCGTGCTACGCCTAGTTCGCCCGGCTATCACGCCAGATGCTTCGGGAATTTGGTCTATGCGTTTACCGTCTCGGGTTGCGATTTGCCGGCCATCAATTGCCGCAGGACGTAATGCAGGATGCCACCGTTGGCGTAGTAGAGAGCTTCCTGCGGAGTGTCGATGCGGACTGTGGCCTGGAATTCTCTTGTCTTGCCATCGATGGCCCTCGCGCTGACGGTGATTTTCCGCCCCGAAGCGAATTTTTCGATGATGTCGCGAATGCCACCGATTTCGAAGACTTCTTCGCCAGTCAGCTTTAGCGACTCGGCGTTTTCTCCGGGCAGGAATTGCAGCGGAAGAATGCCCATGCCGACGAGATTCGAGCGGTGAATGCGCTCGTAGCTTTCGGCGATAACGGCGCGAACACCGAGCAGGCGCGGGCCTTTTGCCGCCCAGTCACGCGAGGAACCGGAGCCGTATTCTTTGCCGGCGAGAATCACCAGCGGAGTTTTCTCGGTGGCATATTTCTCGGAGGCGTCGAAGATGGACATCTCTGTGCCGCTTGGAACATGACGAGTAAAGCCGCCTTCCGTGTTCACCATTTTGTTGCGCAGGCGGACGTTGGCGAAGGTGCCGCGGACCATGACTTCATGATTGCCGCGGCGCGATCCGTAAGAGTTGAAGTCGGCGGGCTGGACTCCGTGCGCGATCAGGTATTTTCCGGCGGGGCTGTCTTTCTTGATCGAGCCCGCGGGGGAGATATGGTCGGTGGTAATGCTGTCTCCGAAAACGGCCAGGACGCGCGCGCCCTTGATGTCTTCGACAGACGATGGCTGGATCTTCATGCCATCGAAATATGGCGCCTGGCGGATATATGTGGAGTCTTTTTCCCAGGCGTAGGTTTCGCCCTTGGGAACTGGGAGGCCGCGCCAGCGCTCGTCTCCGGCATAGACCTCGGCGTAGCTTTTGCGGAACATGTGCGAGGTGATGGCGCTTGAGACGGTCTGCTCGATCTCCTGCTGTGTGGGCCAGATGTCGGCGAGGTAAATGTGTTCGTCGTGTTTGCCTTTGCCGATGGGCTCTTTGCGAAGGTCGATGTCGATGCGCCCGGCGAGCGCGAAGGCGACTACGAGTGGCGGCGACATCAGGTAGTTGGCGCGAACTTCGGAATTGATACGGCCTTCGAAGTTGCGATTGCCGGAGAGGACCGAAGCGACGACAAGATTTTTTTCCTCGATGGCGGCGGAGACTTCAGCCGGCAGCGGGCCGGAGTTGCCGATGCAGGTGGTGCAGCCATAGCCGACGAGATGGAATTTCAGTTTCTCGAGATAGGGCATGAGGCCAGCGGTTTCGAGATAGTCTTTGACGACCTTGGAGCCGGGAGCAAGCGAGGTCTTCACCCATGGTGGAACGGCCAGGCCTTTTTCGACGGCTTTTTTCGCGAGGAGGCCGGCGGCGATGAGGACCGAGGGATTGGAGGTGTTGGTGCAGCTCGTGATCGCGGCGATAACTACATTGCCGTGCTTGAGTGACTTCGCACCGTTGGCGGCAATGTGCTCATGCACGTTTGGATCTTCGACGCCGACAGCGGCGGGATTGCCGCCTTCCTGCTCCCAGCGCGCAGCGGTGGTTGCGGCAGGAACCGGCTTTGCGCCTGGATTCGGCGGCTTGATCAACGATGGCAACGCTTGCGCGAAGGACTCGCCTGCCTTCGAGAGAACTACCCGATCCTGCGGACGCTTCGGACCGGCGAGGCTGGGCTCGACGGTGGAGAGATCGAGACTAAGGTGTTCGGAGTATTCGGCTGAGGGCGTGTTCGCGTCGTGGAAGAGGCCTTGCTCGCGGGCGTAGGCTTCGACTAACGCGATCTGCTCTTCGCTGCGTCCGGTGAGCGCTAGATAGCGCAGCGTTTCTTTGTCGATCGGGAAGATGCCGCAGGTGGCGCCATATTCGGGCGACATGTTGGCGATGGTGGCGCGGTCGGCGAGCGGGAGATCCTGCAGGCCGGGGCCAAAGTACTCAACGAATTTGCCGACGACGCCGTGCTTGCGCAACATCTCGGTAATGGTGAGGACGAGGTCGGTGGCGGTCGCGCCTTCGCGCAGGCGGCCGGTGAGTTTTACGCCGACGACCAGCGGGATCAGCATGGACACGGGCTGGCCGAGCATGGCGGCTTCGGCTTCGATGCCGCCGACGCCCCAGCCGAGGACGCCGAGTCCGTTGATCATTGTAGTGTGCGAGTCGGTGCCGACGAGCGTGTCGGGATAGGCGGTGCGCTTGCCGTCTTCTTCATTGACAAAGACGACGCGCGCTAGATATTCGAGATTGACCTGGTGCACGATGCCGGTGTCGGGCGGAACGATAGCGAGATTGCGGAAGCCGGTTTGTCCCCAGCGAAGGAAGGCGTAGCGCTCTTTGTTGCGCTGGAATTCGAGGAGAGCGTTCATGTCGAAGGCGCCGGCCGTGCCGAATTCATCGACTTGCACGGAGTGGTCGATGACGAGTTCGGCGGGCTGGAGCGGATTGATGAGCGCGGGGTCGCCGCCGAGATGGCGCATGGCGTCGCGCATGGCTGCGAGATCGACGACCGCGGGAACGCCGGTGAAATCCTGAAGGAGGACACGGCTTGGGGTGAAGGCAATTTCCTTTTCCGGCTTGGAATTCTTGTTCCAGGCAGCCAGGGCGCGGATTTCCTGCGGCGTAACGTTGCGGCCGTCTTCGGTGCGGAGCAGGTTCTCGAGCAAAATGCGGAGCGAGAACGGGAGATGCCTGGTCAAGATGCCCTGCTTGTCGAGAGCGTCGATGCGGAAGATTTCGTATTCTTTGTGGCCGGCTTTGAAGGTGGCGCGGGCGCCGAAACTGTTGGCTGACATGATGGCCTTTCTGGGACAACCCTGATTAGAGACAAATGTTAAGTATCGAGCGACCTGACACAGATGGCTGTGATATCAATCACCCCGAAATCCTAGTTTATTCCTTTGGGTGGCATTTATGGAGGCTCTGGGTGCTTTTCGGGGATTTGGGTTGAGCGCAGGCACACCGGGCTTCGCTATGCTCGGTTAGACTTTGTCCACCTATTATGCAGACGCTGGTTTACGTGGCACTTGTCATTCGCGATTATGACGAAGCTCTCGCCTTCTATGTCGATGTTCTTAATTTCCGCTTGATTGAGGACACTCGCCTCAGCGAAACGAAACGCTGGGTTGTGGTTGCGCCGCCAGGGTCGGGAGGCACATGTCTTCTTCTGGCTAAGGCAGTTGGCGAGGAACAAACGAGCCGCATCGGCAATCAGACCGGTGGCAGAGTTTTTTTATTTCTTTACACTGACGACTTCTGGCGTGACTACGAGGCCCTGACAGCCCGCGGTGTGAAGTTTATTCGTCCTCCGGCTGAAGAGGAGTATGGGACGGTGGCCGTGTTCGAGGATCTCTACGGGAATCAGTGGGACCTGCTGCAGCTGAAACAATTGCCCAATCCGGGTTGATCCTGCTTACCTCGCCCGCAGTAAGAGGACCGGGACGCTGATGTTGTGGCGAACGCGCGTGACCGTCGCGCCCAGAAAAATGTCGGCGAGGAGGCGATGGCCGTGGGTGCTCATGGCTACGAGGTCGCATCCTTTCTGGTTGACCCATTTGATGATTTCGCTGGCGGGCTCACCGAAGGCGAGTTCGGCTTCGGCGGGGATTCCTACCGCTTCAAATTCCGCGCGGACTTTTTTCAGGTAAGTGGTGTCTTCGGAAATCTCAGGGCTGACCGCGTCAGGGCCGTAAGTGCGGGCGGCCCAGCCGTCGGCGACGTGCAGGAGAACGAGGCGGCTGTGCGCGAGCTTTGCCAGGTGCTTGACGTGCTCGATGATGGCGCGGTCACTGGGGGTGCCGTCGAGAGTGACGAGGATTTTGCCGTACATTCTGAAACGCCTCACAGCCCTCAGCGGCTAAAGCCGCATGTTGAAGGGCGACTGAATCGCAGCGCTAAAGCGCTGCGCCACCCAAAGCCAAATTCCGACTAAACCAGATTCCGAAACCAAATTCCGAAACCAGATTCCGAAACCAGATTCCGAAACCAAATTCCGAAACCAGATTCCGAAACCAGATTCCGAAACCAAATTCCGAAACCAGATTCCGAAACCAGATTCCGAAACCAGATTCCGACTAAACATGAATCCGGTTATCCGCCCGCGATTACTTGCCAGGCTGCTTTGATGGAATCGGGCAGGCCATAGAGGTCCATGGCGGTGATCAGGATAGCACTGGCCCACCCCGCGATCAGTAACAACGGGCCGTTTTTCCAGCGGCCCATGCGCTTGCTCGAACTCGTGAATTGCAGCAGCGGAAACATGGCGAACGGTAATTGGAGCGCGAGGATCACCTGGCTGAGCGTGAGCAGTTCGGTGACGCTGGCGTCCCCTCGCAGACCGATGATGAGGACCGCGGGCAGGACCGCGAGCGTGCGCGTGATCAGACGCCGCACCCAGGGCTTGATACGCCAGTGCATAAAACCTTCCATCACGACCTGACCTGCGAGCGTGCCGGTGATGGTGCTGCTCTGGCCGCTGGCGAGAAGAGCCACGGCGAAGAGCGTGCTGGCGACAGTGGTGCCGAGGAGTGGGGCGAGGGTGAGGTAGGCGACGCGGATCCAGTCGCTCTCAGGGGTGAAGTGGACGAGATGGCCGCCGGGAACCGCGACGCTCTCTTTGCCGAAGAAGACACTGGCGGCGAGGACGAGAATGGCGGCGTTCACGAAAAAGGCGACGGTCAGGGCGACGGTGGAGTCGAGGGTGTTGAACTGAACGGCACGACGGATAGAGCGGTCATCTTTTTGAAGCTGGCGGCTCTGCACGAGCGCAGAGTGCAGGTAGAGATTGTGCGGCATGACGGTCGCGCCGATGATGCCGATCGCAATGTAAACCATGCCGTAATGGCCAAGATGCGGGAGGAACATGGCGCGGCCCATTTCGAGGAAGGCTGGCTTGGTTTCGGGCAGGATGAAGATTTCGACGAAGTAGCAAACTGAGATCGTCGCAATCAGGACGAGCACGACCGCCTCGATGGTGCGCATGCCAAAGCCTTGCAGCGCGAGGAGGAGGAGAACGTCGAGTGCCGTGATGACGACGGCCCAAAAAAGCGGTATGTGAAGGAGCAGGTTGAGCGCGACGGCGCTGCCGAGGACTTCGGCGAGATCGCAGGCGCCGATGGCGAGCTCGCTCATGAGCCAGTTGGGCCAGCGGGTCCACGCGGGATACCAGTCGCGGCAGCATTGAGCGAGGTCGCGGCCGGTGACGACGCCGAGGCGGGCGGAGATGACCTGCATAAAAATCGCCATCAAGCTGGCGACGCCGACGACCCAGAGCAATCCGTATTTGAATTGCGCGCCGGCTTGAAGATCAGTGCCCCAGTTGCCGGGGTCCATATAGCCGACGCTGACGAGAATCGCAGGGCCGACGAAGGCGCGCCACTGGCGCCAGAAGCCAGCTTCGTGCGGGGGGACTGCAATGGAACTGTGCACGCCCTCGAGCGAAACGTGAGTTGGTGAAACCTGGGCGCTTGCAGGCACAGCGGGATCGGGTTGTGGAAACGGACGATCCAGGAGAACCCCACAGTCAACTGGCATACATGCCAGAAGGTTAACTGTGGTTAATTATACGGAAGCGGCACGGGAAACCCAAATTCTTTCGGCAGCCGAACGGCCAAGGACCATTGGCCCTTTGCTGGTGCGGACGGAAATGGTTTTGTCGTAATTGCGTTCGGTGAGCGAAACTTTGCCGCCGGGCCGGATGCCGCGCGATTCGAGAAATTCAAGCAGCTTGCGGTCGCGCTCGTAGATGCCGCTGACGGAATAGGCGTGGCCAGGCTCGGCGTCGGAGAGAAGAACGAGGCCTCGTTTACGGCGGCTGCCGGGGCTTTCGAGCTCACTGAGATTGCCGTGAGGGCAGGGCTTGCCGCGGCCGAGCTTGGCGACGAGGCGCGCTTCGAAGGCGGGGGAGACGGCGTGCTCGAGACGTTCGGCCTCGTCGTGAACCTGATACCACGCCATGCCGAATATCTCGCTCAACATGCGCTCGATGAGGTGATGGCGTTCGGTTAGCTGGCGCGCAATCTTGCGTCCGGCAGCGGTGAGGCTGACGCGACCTTCATTATTGACGCGGACAAGGCCATCTTTCTTTAGCCGGCGGACGGCCATGGTTACAGCAGGCGGGGAGACATTGAGCCAGTGCGCCAGCGTGGCGGAGATGACGGTTTCGCCTTCGCCCTCGGCGACGAAGATGGCTTTGAGGTAGTCCTCCTTGGAGACGGTGATCATCTTTGCGAATTATACGGCGGTTGTGGATGGCGAGACCCGTTGCGCCAGTGAGAGACCTCCTGACGGCGAATGCAACTTTGGATGAGATTGAGGGGATCCTTCGACTCCGCGGGAAGTTCGCTTCGCGAGCTTTCCGCTCCGCTCAGGATGACAAGATTTAGGATTTGGGCCGGCGGCGGAAGATCAGCTTTATCGCGATGAAGAGGAGGGTGCAGATCGCGAAGTCGGTGACTAGTCCCCAGTCTTCTTTGAACATGGCGTGCCGCAGGTTGCGGGGAAGATGCGGCATGATCAGGAAGTAAATTGCGTTGCCGGCGAGGACCGCAGCGAGGGCATCGAGAAAATTGGAGAGCATACGGCGCGGCGTGGGTCGAGAGGTTGGGCGGGTAGCCTCGCGGGCTGCGTCTGAACTTGCGTCCGAATTTTCGTCTGACGTTGGCTTTATGTCGCGAATTGCTCGCTCCCGGGCTCGGCCTGCTAACATCCACTTGAGATGCTGGAATCGTCCACCCCTGTGCAGTTCGTTAAAGGAATTGGCCCGCGAGTGGCCGAAGTGCTCGCGGCCAAAGGCATCAGGACGGTCGACGACCTTCTGCATTATCTGCCTTTCCGCTATGAAGATCGACTGAACCCGCGTTCCGTGGCTGAACTGCGCGCAGGCGAGATGGCGACAGTCATTGCCGAAGTGCGAACGTCGGGATTGTTCCGCACCAAGCGCATGCCGCTATTTCAACTCACAGTCGGGCAGGGGCGCGCGCGGCTGAAATGCCTGTGGTTCAACGCAACTTATCTGCAGGGGAGATTTCAGCCGGGGCAGATGGTGGCTCTCTACGGCAAAGTTGAAGAAGACCGCAACGGCCAGTTGCAAATTATCCAGCCGCAGTTTGAAATCCTCGGCGACACGAACGAAGAAGGCGGCGCTGACGAAGCCGAAAAGAAAGCCGCGGCGTCGCTGGAAATCGGGCGCATTGTTCCGATTTATGAATCGACCGGCCAGGGACGGCTTACGCCGCGATGGTTTCGGCGGATTATCCGCTGGACGCTGGAAAATCTGAATCCGGATTTGCCGGACCCAATTCCCGCAGCCGTGCGGGCGCACCTGTCGTTGGTTTCGCCGCGAGAGGCTTTGTGGCGCGTGCATTGGCCAGAAGCCGGCGAGAGCTTTGCGGACTTGCAATCGTCGCGCACGCCGGCACACATCCGGCTGATCTTCGACGAACTCTTTTTTATCGAGTTGGGTCTGGAGCTGAAGCGGCGCGAGCAAAAGGCGCAGACGGGAGTCGCGTTTCAGCTCGACGCGCGAGCACGTGAGGCGATCAAGAAGATTCTCCCCTTCCATCCAACGGCGGCGCAGAAGCGGGTGCTGAAAGAAATTGCGCAGGACATGCAGACGCCTTATCCGATGCGGCGTTTGCTGCAGGGCGATGTCGGGTCGGGCAAGACGATCGTCGCGTTCGAAGCAGCGATCATCGCGATCGAGAACGGCTATCAGGTCGCGCTGATGGCGCCGACGGAAATTCTGGCACAGCAACATTATTTTTCGGCGCGGCAGATTCTGGAGAACGCAGGCTATCGGATCGTGCTGCTGACCGGCTCGATGGAGCAAGACCGGAAGCGTCTGGTGCGGCAACATATCGCGCGTGGGAATGCGCAGCTTGTGATTGGGACACATGCGCTGATACAGGATCGGGTGGAGTTTGAGAAGTTGGGTCTGGTGATTGTGGATGAGCAGCATCGGTTCGGTGTGATGCAGCGGCTGAAGCTGATGAAGAAAGATACGGGAGCTCCCGAGCCGGATGTGTTGGTGATGACCGCTACGCCGATTCCGCGGACTCTCGCCCTGACGCTCTACGGCGATCTCGATGTCTCGGTGCTCGACGAATTGCCGCCGGGACGAATGCCGATTGCCACGCAGTCAGTGCCGGATGAGCAGGCGGCGAAGGTTTGGGACTTTGTGCGACAGCAAATTGCCGACGGGCATCAGGCTTATGTCGTCTATCCGGTGATTGAAGAGAACGAAGAGCGCGAACTGAAAGCGGCGCAGCAGATGCACCGCGAGTTGCGCGAAAAGATTTTTCCCAATCTTCACGTAGGTTTGCTGCACGGGCGTCTCGATCCCGACACAAAAGAGCGCATCATGCGCGAGTTTCAGCGTGGCGAGATCGAAATTCTGGTCGCGACTACAGTGATCGAAGTCGGCGTCGATGTGCCGAACGCGACGGTGATGGTCATCGAACATGCGGACCGCTTTGGCCTGGCGCAACTGCATCAGCTGCGCGGACGGATAGGCCGCGGCGCGGCGAAGTCATATTGCGTGCTCATGCACGGAGGCAAAGTTTCAGAAGAAGGCGAACGGCGGCTCGATGCGATGGCCCAGAACAGCGACGGATTCAAGATTGCCGAGCTTGACCTTGAATTGCGCGGGCCGGGAGATTTTTTCGGGACGAAGCAGGCGGGAATTCCGAGCTTTCGCGTGGCGAACCTGATTCGCGACCGGCAATTGCTGGAAGCGGCCAAGCGGGAGGCGGCGTTTGTAGTGGCGGGAGCGACTGCCGAAATCTCGCAAAAGGAGATTGATCGCGCACTGCGGGCGATGCGCGAGAAGTGGTCGCTGAGTTATGGGTTGGCTGAGGTGGGATGAGGCGCCAACGCCGCCGACGCTCAAAGTGAACAAGGAAAAGCCGGGCAGGATTGGCCTGGCTCTTGACTAGATTCTCGAACTCGCTTTCCAACCACCCGCCTACGGTCCCACGCTCGTCAACTCATCGGTCTCGCCCATTGTTGATTGTTGATCTATTTGAGGGCCGGCGCGCACGGACTTCGCGGCAGATCGTGGGGTAGCCTGCCAGCGCTGTGAGGGATCTTTTAAAGCGAAATTTGCGGGTGAACTTGTTTGCGCCCTATACGCAGCGGATTTCAAGCTTGCGAGTTTCCACTCCTACCGTTGAGTTGCAAACACGCACCTATTGGCGGCGGGAGGGAGATCGTGCTGACCGCTGTTCTCCGTTCTAGCGAGCGCAAGCAGAGGCATTCTGACTTACCGGATGCTCTTTTACATATTGGATGAGGGTAACGTCCTCTTCTTTGATATGGTGTTTCAGCCAATTGGCCAGGAAGGTGGAGATCGTCATGGAGAGCACGAGTTTGCCCTCCTTGAACTTGGCCATCAGGTCCTTTACCTGGTTAGATAGGTCCACGTGCTTGGCCTTGTGGGCGGCGAAATCGGGATAGTTGATCGACTTCATCAGCTTCTCTTCTTCGGCAAAATGATCGATCGTGTAGGCAGCCAATTTCTCCAAAGTGGGAGCCAGAGACTCCGTTCCCTTACCCGCTATGATCGCATCATGGAGCTGGTTGACCATGCCAAAGAGGTTTTCGTGCTGGGTGTCGACTGGTTTGTAACCGGTTTTAAAGGTGTCGTTCCAGGTTGCGATGGGCAAGTTGCACCTCCCGGATAGATTGGGGCGTGTCTGTGTCTCCCCAGTACGGAGATCATCGGCGGCGCTGACGCTGCCTTTAGCTGAAAACGAGTTGCTGTTGGGACAGGTTTCTGTGCGGAGGTCAGCGGCCCTTGGTCCGCGCCACGACCGTTCTGCTATTATCGCGCCAGACCAAGTCCTCGCTTAAGGAGTTCTTTTTATGGATGCAGCCGCCCTTTCTCTCGGCAATCGCCGCAACGAAGACATCGCGCTCGACCTGATGAAGTTCATCGCCATGACGACCAGCTACGGCAGGACCAGCGGAACCGGCGGGGGAGTAGGCTTCCAGGGCGGTGGCGCGGCGACGAAGCCGGAGGAGTACGCCGATCATTTGCTGGAGCTATACGGGAAGTGTTTGAAGGCGGTGGGAAAGTAGTTCTCGGTTCTCAGTTCTCGGTTCTCAGTAGGCGCGCGGTTTTACTGACAACTGAGAACTGATAACTGACGACCCTTTCCAGCTTCTTCCCTTCGTAACTGCTTTGCCCTGAATCTCTTCGTTGACAATAGCGAGGGCGGCACGGTATTCTAAATTCCTTTGGAAGTCCTGCGGCTGCCCGCCCGGAACCCTAAGCGCGCGTTCTGCGTCGAGTTTTCTTAGATAGTTCTTTAGCTAGATCAGGGGCACTCAGCGGTCTTCATCTTCAGTTCTTTCAGTTTTGGGAGAGTTTCATGTCTACCTATTTCCCGAAAGAAGGGGAAATTGCGCGGAAGTGGTTTGTGGTGGATGCCGCCGGGCAACCGCTCGGACGGCTCGCCTCGCGCGTAGCCCGCATTCTGATGGGCAAAGAAAATCCGCAATATACGCCGTTCATGGATACCGGCGATCACGTCGTAGTGATCAACGCCGAGCAGGTCAAGATGACCGGCATGAAGGTTGAACAGAAAACCTATCACCATTACACCGGATATCCGGGCGGCATGCGCTCGGAAGACGTGAAGAAGCGCCTGGTCCGCAAGCCGGAGCTGGTGATTGAAGACGCTGTAGAGCGGATGTTGCCGAAGAACAAGCTCGGCAAGCAGATGTTCACAAAGCTCAAGGTCTACAAAGGCGACAAGCATCCGCACGCGGCGCAGAAACCGGAAGCGAAGGCGTTCGCGTAAGTCAAGCTTTCAGCTATCAGCTTTTAGCTAAAGCATTGAAGTTTAGGGTTACGCAGATTTTTCAAGTTTGAGATTTCGAGGAAAGGCAAAGGTTGTCCCTCGGCAATGAACAAGCTGAGAGCTGACAGCTGAGAGCTGAGAGCTAATGGCAGAGACAGCACAATATTACGGAACGGGACGGCGAAAGGCGGCGATCGCGCGCGTCTATCTGCGTCCGGGCAGCGGCGATTTCAAGGTTAACGGCAAGGCGTTCGACGAATATTTCGTAACGCCGTCGCAGCGCATCAGCGCAAAGTCGCCTTTGGCATTGACTGAGACGGGCGCAAACTTCAACGTGCTCGCCCGGGTGAATGGCGGCGGCGTTGCCGGACAGGCCGAAGCAGTGCGCCTCGGCATCACGCGCGCGCTGATGGTTTTCAACATTGAGCTGCGGAAGAAGCTCAAGGGCGAAGGCATGGTCACCCGCGATCCGCGCGCCAAAGAGCGCAAGAAGTACGGACAGAAGGGCGCGAGAAAGCGCTTCCAGTTCTCGAAGAGATAGTATCCAGTACTCAGTCGCCGGTACCCCAGTAAATGCTGGTTATCGGCCACTGAGGCTGACAAGATTTTGGAGTTAAATTCATCCCCCCACCTCCCCTGAGTTGGGGTGGACGGGAATGGCAATCGGGGACGAGTTCTCCGATGCAGACCACATAAGGAGGTTGCTTGGCAAACATCACCATGAAGGAGTTGCTCGAAGCGGGAGTTCACTTCGGGCACCAAACGAAGCGGTGGAACCCGCGCATGAAGGAGTACATCTTCGGCGAGCGCAACGGGATCTACATCATCGACCTGCAAAAGACGCTGAAGATGTTCAAAGAGGCGTCGAAGTTCGTGCAGGATCTGGCGGCCGAAGGGCGAGTCGTACTCTTCGTGGGCACCAAGCGCCAGGCGCAGGACGCCATCGCCGAAGAGGCGACGAAGTGCAGCATGTTCTATGTGAACCAGCGCTGGCTCGGCGGACTGCTGACCAACTGGGTCACCGTGCAGAAATCGGTAAAGCGGCTGAAAGAGCTCGACGACATGGCCACCGACGGCCGGTACGAGCTGCTGCCGAAAAAAGAAGTCATCAAGCTCGAACGCGAGCGCAAGCATCTCCAGGCAAACCTGGCCGGCATCAAGAATATGTCGCGGTTGCCGGATGCGATTTTCGTGATCGATTCGAACAAGGAACAGATTGCGGTGCGCGAGGCGCGCAAGCTGGGCATTCCGGTGGTTGCGGTCGTCGACACCAATTGCGATCCGACCGAAGTGGATTACGTGATTCCGGGCAACGACGACGCGCTGCGCGCGATTCGCCTGTTCACGTCGAAGATTTCGGAGTCGATTTCCGAGGGCGTGCACGCCATGGGTGACAAGCAGATGGCCGACATCCAGGCGGTGGCTGAGGCGCCGGCTGATGGGGCGGTTGCCGAGGGCGCCGAAGGTGAAGCACCCGCAGAAGGCGAAGCCATGGCCGCTGCGACGGGCACCGACGGCGAGGACATCAGCATGGAAGACGTGCTGGGAGCAGGAACGCGCAAGCGTCCGACGGCTGTGGCCGAAGATGTGGACGAACTGCACGCCGAGACGCGGAGGTCGTAACAAATAGCTGTCCGCTGTCAGCCGTGAGCTGTCAGCTTTAGTTCGTGAAGATCTGACCCGCGTGGTTGGTCTGCGCGGGTCGAGTTTTCTGGAAAGGTTTCAACATCTAATTATGAGTACTACTATGGCTAATATTTCGGCTTCACAAGTAAAAGAGCTCCGCGAAAAGACCGGGGCCCCCATGATGGACTGCAAGAACGCTTTGACCGAGGCGAAAGGCGATCTCGAAGGCGCGGTCGTGCTGCTGCGCAAGAAGGGCGTTTCGGTCGCGGCCAAGAAGGCGGCGCGTGTGACGAGCGAAGGTTCGGTGGCGAGCTACATTCATGCCGGCGGCAAAATCGGCGTGCTGGTTGAGGTCAACTGCGAAAGCGACTTCGTCGCGCGCACGGAAGACTTCAAAGAGCTGACCCACGATATCGCCATGCACATCGCGGCCAGCGACCCGAAGTACGTCCGCAAAGAAGACGTGACTGCGGAAGATTTCGCGCGAGAAAAGGACATCGCGGTGGCGCAGGCGGTTGCGACCGGCAAGCCGCAGAACATCGCAGAAAAAATTGCCGCGGGCAAGATGGAAAAGTTCTACGAAGAGGTCTGCCTGCTCGATCAGCCCTTCATCAAGGACCAGACCATCAACATCTCGCAGCTGATCGCAGCCAAAATCGGCAAGCTGGGCGAGAACATCTCGGTGCGGCGCTTCGCGCGCTTCAAGGTAGGCGAGGCAACGGCAACGATCGCGTTTACGACCACCAAGCCCGATGAGGGCGAGGCGGCCGAACCGGCTGCCAAGTAAATCAGGGGCGCTACGGCGCCCCTTTTGATTTTGCCCCTTCTCATATTCGAGTCAGTTGCGGAAGTGCGTCGAAATGAGAGTCTCGATCGCATAGCGTCAGCGAGTGCTGCAGCGCCAGGGCCGCGATCCACATGTCATTCGTCGGAATGGGCTTTCCCTGCTTCCGCAATTGCCGGTAAACGGCAGCGTAGTGATGTGTTGTCTGGTCATCGGGGTAGAGCACGCGCACCCCCGGCTTCAGCAAAAACCGGCGCAGGACCGCTTCGTTGTGGGGCCCCTGACTTCCGACGGCAAACCCGGCGCGCAATTCTCCCAGCACGACAAACGGCATCCAGACTTCATCAGCCGTTTCTACGGTTTCGACTACGGACCGGTCGCCCCGGCAGAGGTCGGTGTAACGATTGGTGTCGAGGGCAAGCTTCACGCTGAGACCTGTAGGCGGACACGGTTTGGCCGCCCTGAGATGGTCACTTCCACAGCTCCGGATCGATCTTGTCTTGTTCGGCCAGGGCACGGTCGAAGGCTGGATCTTTTCGCCAGGTTCCTGCGATTCCTCCCAAATCCCTCTGCCGCGAGCGGCGCTCACCGAGACCTGCGCCCCGAGCCAGGGCCTCAATCGCTACCTCATTAAGACTTTTCCCCTGCTCCCGGGCGGCGCGGCGCAGCGACTCATCGAGAATGTCCGGGATGTTGCGGATCGTGTATTGCATGCATCTATTGTAGGCTATGCAGGCAGACAGTGCAAGCGTTGTCAGAATAGCCGGCGTAATTGGCGCAGTCTCTTCGCCGCCACGGGACAAAAATATCCGCTACCAACAAAATGCTAGACTTGATGAAAGATGAGCGCCATCTTCAAACGCATCCTTCTAAAGCTCTCCGGCGAGGCCCTGGCCGCCGATCAAGGCTTCGGCGTCGACACGCCGCACATCCATTCCATCGCGGGTGAGATTGCCGACGTACACAACCTCGGCGTGCAGATCGCCATCGTCGTCGGTGGCGGCAATTTCTTCCGTGGCGTCGCCGATCAGGCCAAAGACATGGACCGCGTCTCAGCCGACCACATGGGCATGTTGGCCACGGTCATCAATGCGCTGGCTCTTCAAGATGCGCTGGAAAAACAAAAAGTATTCACCCGCGTGCAGTCTGCCATCGAAATGAACCAGGTAGCCGAGCCGTTCATTCGCCGCCGTGCCATCCGCCATCTGGAAAAAGGCCGCGTAGTCATCTTCGCGGGCGGTACGGGAAATCCATATTTTTCGACCGACACAGCCGCCTCTCTCCGCGCCATGGAAATCAAGGCCGACGCCATTTTAAAGGGCACCAAAGTCGACGGCATCTACGACGCCGACCCCATGAAGGTAAAAAACGCGAAAAAGTTCGACCACATCACCTACATGGACGTGCTCAAGCAAGGCCTCAAAGTGATGGACTCGACCGCCATCTCGCTCTGCAAAGACAACAATCTCCCCATCGTAGTCTTCAATCTCAACGAGCACGGAAATCTGCAGAAAGTCGTACTGGGAGAAAAGATCGGCTCCCTCGTCAGCGCCTGAAACTTCTTTTCCGCGGATCTCCACGGATTCTCGCGGATCAAATTCAAGAATTTAAGACCTATCCGCGAAAATCTGTGTGAATCCGCGGAGAATGAAGTTGGGTTTATAATCTAGCGTTTCATTCTTAAATATCGGAGCCCAAGATATGGCCCTCGCCATGGCAGCAAATCCGGCGCTGAAAGATACCTACGTCCAACTGAAAACCCGCATGGAAAAAGCGGTTGAGGACTTCCGCCGCGAGATGGCCTCGACCCGCACCGGCCGCGCCAACGTCCACATGCTCGATACGGTTTCGGTCGACTACTACGGCTCGCAGATGCCGCTCAACCAGATCGCCACCGTGCACGCGCCCGAGCCGCAGATGATCACCGTGCAGCCCTTCGACCCTTCCGCCATGGGGAACATCGAAAAAGCCATCCGCGCCGCCGACCTCGGCCTCAATCCGATGAACGACGGCAAGATGATCCGCGTACCCGTCCCGGCCCTCACCGAAGAGCGCCGCAAAGACATGGTCAAGCACCTGCACAAGATTCTGGAGGAGCACCGCACCGCGGTGCGCAACATCCGCCGCGACGGCAACGACGCCATCAAGAAAGCGGCCAAGGACAAGAAGGTCAACGAAGACGACGAGAAGAAAGCGCTCGAAGAAATTCAGAAGCTGACCGACGACGAAATCAAGAAGATGGAAGAGATGAGCAAGGCGAAAGAGAAGGAAGTGCTGGAGTTTAAGTAGAGATTTTCTAACGCTCGCACCGCGCCTAGGAGCTGGATGCCTGCCCAAGCCAGCGAAGAAGTCCCGCAAAGACCTTGTTGAAAGCGTCCGATTGCAACGAACCAAGCCGATGCAGTACACGAACGGTCGGGAAAGTTGTGACGCCCTGAACCAGGAACGCACCCGGTTTCAGGAAGGGAACCTGAACGACCAGCTCAAACTGCGATCCGCGAAGACTTGTAGTGTGAGGTACGACTGTAACCAGCGAACGATCTTGATCACCGAAGGCTGTGCTGACAACTAGAGCGGGCCGGGTCTTCCCAGCCATGCCGAAATCCACCAGCCAGACCTCACCGCGGCGTGGAGTCGCCATCGTCATCAAGAGACTGGAACAACTCGTTTGCCGCCGCTCCGATTTCCTCGTCCGATAACGGCCCGGAATCGAATGGCAAGGAACGTTTCAGCACTTCCAGAGCAAAGAGCTGTTTCTCCTTCTCCGGTAAGTGATCGAAGGCATTCAACAAGTCCACAGTCTCGCTACTCATGCACCCATCTTAGCAAGATTCCCAAACACGGGAAAGATTAGACCTTATCGAATTCGACCGAACTTCAACTCATTCGACCGGCAGATTTCCTCGAGCATCGATGGGATGCCCTCCTGGCTACAGATGATCGACGAAATCAAGGAGATGGAAGCGATGAGCAAGGCGAAAGAGAAGGAAGTGCTGGAGTTCAAATAGCAACGTCTGACTAGAACGTACCGGTGTCTAATCTAGATAGGAGGATCCCCCATTGATTAGCCAACTCCTAACTTATGCCTTAGCAGCCGGATTGGGTCTGGGCTTGGCCCAGCAACATCCCCAAGCAACATCGACGGACGAGAGTTCGCTGCGATTAACACTGACGATACGGGCGGACCGTCTGGTCTATTCGCTCGGCGATACGGTGCCGTTAGAGGTGCAGCTAACCAATACCGGCTCTGGGACGCTGTACGTGTATGACGACGTTTGCTTCAATCCTGGAAACTTCCTCACCCTCGAGGTCTTTACGGCGTCCGGCAAGGAAGTATCAGTCCCGATCACCTATCTGCGCGATTGTCTTCCGCCTCCGCCGCGCCGGAATGATTTGTCGAGGTTCTTTCGACTGGAACCCCAGAATTTTTACGGAATAATCGAAAACTACGCTGTGCGCGAGCTGGTGGCAGAACCCGGTGAGTACGATGTTGTCGTGCATTATGAGGCTGCGCTATCAAAGAAGTGGATCGCAAAGTATGGAGGCGCAAAGATCGCAGAGTTGCCTGTTTGGACGCGCGAAAAACCGGTGCTAACGAGCAATCGCCTGCGTATTAATGTGAAGCCGTAGGAGGTTGATGTTCAATCCCGAGTTGCAGCCCACTTCACCACCACCTTCACCTTCGCAGTAGCCCTTCCATACTGATTCGTTGAATAAAGCGTGTAGGTAGTAGTCTTCGTCGGGACTAGAATCACTGACGTCCCCGCCACAACTCCCGCCTGCGGCGAGACGATGTTGTACTCCTGTCCCGAGACATTCCAGCTCAGCGTAACCGGCGAGCCCTTTGAGACGCTCTGCGGATTCGCAGTAAAGCTCGTAATCGTCGGACTATTCCCTTGCGGAATGTTGTTCTGCGTGTAGAGCGGATCGATCAGCAGCACCTCAAACGCCGACGCCGGCACGCCTTTCAGCGACGACAGATCGTCATTGTTCCAGTTGTCGTCGGGCGATCCGCTGATGTACATCGAACTGCCGTTGTCGGCCATGATCATTCCGTATTGCTGGAGCGCCTTGAGAATGACTTTTGACTGCGGCGGATATCCCGAAATGTCAAAGCTCGACTTCAGCCGCATGCGCATGCCCATGGGCGCAGCGTAAGGACTCGACGAATTCGACGCCCAGTGGCTCGCCGGCGGGGTGAACGCCGCCTCACTGTATTTCAAGGTGAAGCGCAGAGCATGATTGATCGCGCCCGCAGCAACTTCGTCATAGCGAGCAAGGCCGGGAAAGATTGGAAGCCCCGCGGCATCGGCGGAAGTCCAGGTGTAAGGCCGAGTCTCGTCAGCCAGCAGATTCCACACCGCTCCGGAGCCAGCCGTCCAGTTTCCGTTCTTCGCCTCCCGCGCCCCATACAACTCATACAGCCGGCAGTTATCGCGATCCAGAACCAGCACGTGCCGGTCGCCCTTGCCCGGCTTCGGATAACCCTCAATCGGCGCATTCGACGGAATTGGCATCGGCCCGGGATCGCTCTCGTCGCCATAGGCGTTGTACTTGATCGTCACCAGCGGCGAGCCGCTCTCGACAATATAAGGAATGCCGATCGACTGCCCGCCATACAGGCCCGCGCCGAAATCCGGATGCAGCCCAATGCTTCCGCCAATGAAATTAATGATCGCATCGGAGTTCGGATCGACCGGCGCGCTCGCAATGTTCTCGTTCCACAGGCTGTCGGCAGGAAAAGGAACAAATCCATTCAGCGACGCCCCGATGCCAAGCGACATCCCGCCACAATTCTGGGCGGAAGCTGCAAGCGAAAGACTCGAGAGGAGGAGAAGGGCAGGAAAAACCGCACGCATAGAAGAACTCCGGCAGGAAGTACAAAGGGCGTGAACTAACCATAACACGGAGTTTCCAGAGGAAGAGAATGCGCACGCTGCCGCCTCTTGTTTCAGTGGCCTTCCTCCTCCAGATATTTTTCGACTTCCAGCGCGGCCATGCAGCCGGAGCCTGCGGCCGTGATGGCTTGGCGATAGCGGCGGTCTTGCACGTCCCCGCAAGCGAAGACGCCTGGGACTTTGGTGAAGACATTCTTGTGCGTGACAAGGTAACCGTCGGCGTCGGCATCGAGTTGACCTTCGAAGATTTTGGCGTTTGGAATGTGGCCAATGCCGAGGAACATGGCGCTGGTCGGGAACTCCCAGCTCTCGCCAGATTTCACATTGCGCAGGCGAAGCGCCGTCACTTCTTTCTTGCTCACGTCGAGCACGTCATCGACGACGGTGTCGGTCATGAAGGCGATCTTCGGATTTGCCTGCGCTCGCTCCAGCATGATCTTCGACGCTCGAAATTGTTCGCGGCGGTGGATGAGGGTAACTTTGCTGGCGAAGCGCGTGAGGAATGTCGCTTCTTCCATGGCCGAGTCGCCGCCGCCGATGACTGCGATTTCTTTGCCGGAGAAAAAGAAGCCGTCGCAGGTGGCGCAGCTGGAGACGCCGTGTCCGATGAGCGCGTGCTCGCTGGGCAGACCGAGCCAACGGGCGGAGGCGCCGCTGGCGATGATCAGCGTGCGGGTTTGGATTGCGTTCTTGCCAATGGTTAATTCGATTGGGCGCTTGCTGAGGTCGGCTTTGGTGACGTGGCCGATCTGGTATTCGGCGCCGAAGCGGCTGGCTTGCTTGCGCATGTTCTCGATCAGCTCGGGGCCCTGAATGCCGTCGGGAAAACCGGGGAAATTTTCGACCGAGGTGGTCATGGAAAGCTGGCCGCCGGGTTCGTGTCCTTCGATGACGAGCGGCTTTAGATTGGCGCGGCCGGTGTAGAGCGCGGCGGTATGGCCGGCGCAGCCTGAGCCGATGATCACAACATTGCGAATGTCCATAGGATAAGTTGTAGATTCCGATGAAGCGATTTCGATGCAGGCTCGCTGGATTCGCTGAATCGATGGTGTTTGCGGGCCGACTGAGAATCTTAAACTAGTTGGGACTTAGCGGTCATGCGCGCGGCAGAAACCTTTTTAACCACGGAGGGCGCGGAGGTCCATGGAGAGAAACCCTCCACCACCAAGGACACGAAGGTTCACGAAGGAGGGCGCGGAGGTCCACGGAGAGAACCCTCTACCACTAAGGACACGAGGTTCACGAAGGAGGGCGCGGAGGTCCACGGAGAGAACCCTCTACCACCAAGGACACGAAGGTTCACGAAGGAGGGCGCGGAGGTCCATGGAGAGAACCGTCGACCACCATGGACGCGAGGTTGACTAAGGA